>ULXS01006763.1_pt1 | contig 25271 bp, 26 predicted proteins | sample 1961421 | NCBI WGS metagenome assembly ULXS01 (sample SAMEA4835842, study PRJEB28245) | human gut metagenome | biome: gut microbiome; material: fecal sample | place: Denmark | collected 2008
CAGGATCTTCTCCACGTGGCTGTGGGCCGACAGGCCAAACACCTCATAGCCCTGTGCGCGGATAACGTCCAGACTCTGGGTGCCGATGGAGCCGGTAGAGCCCAGCAGAGTGATTTTTTTAGACATCGTGTTTCCTCCTAAATTGAGCAAATCAGCGATAGAACACAGCGATAATGACCATCGTGACGAAGGGTGCGATGAACATGACGCTGTCAAAACGGTCCAGAATGCCGCCGTGGCCAGGGAAGATGGTGCCGTAGTCCTTGATGCCGCACTGGCGCTTGACCACGCTGGCGAACAGGTCGCCGTAGATGCCCAGCACCGCCGCCACACAGGCCAGCAGCGCAATGACGACATACATCGAGACGCCGATGTTCGAGCGGGTGAAAGCCTCCAGCCGGTCGGCTGCGATGGAGTAGATCACCGTGACGACCACGCCGCAGACCATCGTGCCCAGCACACCGCCGATGGCACCTTCGACCGTCTTCTTGGGGCTGACCACGGGGCAGAGCTTATGCTTGCCGAAGGCGCGGCCTGCAAAGTAGGCGCAGGTGTCGCCGCCCCAGGCAAAGCAGAGGATCAGCAGGATGAAAAAGATCGCATCATAGCCGTATTCCGCCACAGGCAGCAGTTCCTTCAGCCGGATGAACGAATAGAAGCAGAACATCACAATGCCCGAAAACATCACAAGGCCGCTGGTCTTCGCAAAGCTGATGGTGCCGTTGCGCACCACGAGATAGATGGCGTAGAACAGCACGAGCAGGAACGAAGCCGGCATGACCAGCGCCCGCCAGACGGAATAGCTGGACAGCATGATCAGCAGCGTATACGGCACGGTGACGGCGTACAGCAGCCAGTCCTTCTTCTCGAAGCCGAGGGCCATATAGATCTCGTGGATGGCGATGAGGGTGATGGCAGCGATCACAAGGTTGAAGATCATCGTGTCAAAGGTAAAGAGCACACCGATCAGAACGAGGATGCCCACCACTGCGGTTATGATTCGTGTTTTCATAGAGTGTTTCTCCTTGGTTGTGTTTGCCGGGGGACGGTTCAGATGCCGCCGAACCGGCGGGAGCGCTTGTTGAACTCCGTGATGGCGGCGTCGAGGTCATCGCGGGTGAAGTCCGGCCACAGAACGTCCATCTCCACCAGCTCCGAATAGGCCGCCTGCCACAGCATAAAGTTGGACAGGCGCTTTTCTCCGCTCGGACGCAGGATGAAATCCGGGTCCTTCTGGCCGGTGGTGTACATAGCATCGGACATCATCTCTTCGGTGATCTCTTCAGGCTTGAGCTCCCCTGCTGCCACTCTGGCCGCCAGCTGCTGCGCAGCGCGGACGATCTCCGGGCGACCGCCGTAGTTGACGGCAATGTTCAGGGTCATGCCGGTCTTGGAGGCAGAGTCGCCTTCCAGCTCATTCATCAGCTTCTGGAGCTTGGGGTCCAGCGCAGTGCGGTCGCCGAGGAACTTGATGCGGATGTTGCGGTCCTTGTAGTTGAAGCCCTTGAGCAGGTACTCGCCGAACAGCTTCATGATGGCGCTGACCTCCTCGAGGGGGCGCTTCCAGTTCTCGGTCGAGAAGGCGTAAAAATACACCGACGAAACGCCCAGTTCCTCGCAGTAGTTGGCGATATCCTGGAAGACGGCTGCGCCCTTTTTGTGGCCTGCGGTGCGGGGCAGGCCGCGCTGCTTGGCCCAGCGGCCATTGCCGTCCATGATGATGCCGATGGAAAGGCCCTCGGCGAATTCTTTGGGATGTTCCATTGTACTTCTCCTCTCTGCGGCAAAGATCTTTTGCCTCTGCCGGTCGGCAAAAAGTGCCGCGCACTACGACCAGCACACGGCACTTGGAAAGGTCTCGTTCGCCGCGGCGATCAGACGGACATGATCTCCTTCTGCTTTTCCTCAACGGCTGCGTCGATGATCTTGATATACTTGTCGGTCAGCTTCTGGACATCCTCTTCCATGGTCTTCTGGGTATCCTCGGTCAGCTCGCCAGCCTTCTTCATGGCCTTGGCCTTATCCATGGCCTCACGGCGGATGTTGCGGGTCGCGACCTTGGCGTCCTCGCCCAGCTTGGAGACTTCCTTGGCCAGCTGCTTGCGGCGCTCCTCGGTGGGGGCCGGGAAGTTCAGGCGGATGGTCTGGCCGTCATCAATGGGGGTGATGCCCACATCGCTGGCCAGGATGGCCTTGCTGATGGCGCGCAGCAGAGTGCGGTCCCACGGGGTGATGGTCAGGGTGCGGGCCTCGCTGACGGCCACGGATGCCACCTGCTGGATGGGGGTGGGAGCGCCGTAGTAATCCACGCTCACCTTGTCCAGAACGGCGGGGTTTGCACGGCCTGCGCGAACCGAAGCCAGCTCACGGTTCAGGTGCTCGACGGTGCTCTTCATCTTTTCTTCGAATGCCTTAGTGTTGCTGCTCATTGTCGTTGTCTCCTGTTTGTACTTATTCTGCACAGGCAGCGGGGCCGCCTGTCTCATTCTATTGCTGCGGGGTGCGGGCTATGCTCAGCCCTCGTAGACCAGGGTGCCGACGTTCTCGCCCTGCACGGCCTTTGCAATGTTGTCCGGGTCTGCCAGATCGAATACCAGGATGGGGAGCTTGTTGTCCCGGCAGAGGGTGGCGGCGGTGCCATCCATGACGGCCAGCTGATCTTCCAGCACCTTGGTAAAGGTCAGGGTGTCGTACTTCTTTGCGTCGGGGTACTTGTGGGGGTCCTTATCGTAGACGCCATCCACCATGGTCGCCTTGAACATCACATCGGCGGACACCTCCACGGCGCGCAGTGCGGTGGCCGTATCGGTGGAGAAGAACGGGTTGCCCGTGCCGCCGCCAAAGACGGCGATCTTGCCCTCTTCCATAGCGCGCAGCGCGTCCTTGCGGGTAAAGGCCGGTGCCACCTGCGGCATGGTGATGGAGGTGAACACCTCGGTCGGGACGCCCAGCTGCTCCAGCTTGTCGGAGACGGCCAGCGCGTTCATCACCGTGGCCAGCATTCCGATCTTATCGGCCAGGGTGCGCTCCATCTTGCCGCTGGAACGGCCGCGCCAGAAGTTGCCGCCGCCCACGACGATGCCGATCTGTACGCCCAGATCGTGCGCCTTTTTCACGCCGCCGCAGATGGCGTCCATGGTCGGCTCATCAAAGCCGGTGCCCTTTTCGCCGCCCAGAGCTTCGCCGCTGATCTTCAGAAGGATACGCTGATATTTCAATGCCATAATCAATACACCACCTATGATATTTGAGCCGCCGGGAAGGACGGCCTTGTTTCTTCTGTCTATTTTACAATAAAATGCCTGCAAAGTAAACAGAAAAAGCAATTTGTCCCGCCAAACGACGCAAAACTAAAATTTATGCTGGACATTTCGGCCAAACCATGCTATACTAATTCTTGCATTCGCGGGCATCGTACATCGGCTAGTATATCAGCCTTCCAAGCTGAGGAGGTGGGTTCGATTCCCATTGCCCGCTCCACCATTTTTAGACGCTGGTTCGTTCAGAATCGGCGTCTTTCTTTATGCTCTGGCCCCACTTTTGGCCCCACTTTCGATTTTTGCCGACGAAAAGGGCTTTACCACAGCGCAAAGAAAAAAGGCTCCCTCTGGCCGTTTCGGGTCAAAGGGAGCCTTGCTCATGCTATGGATTCAGAAAAAATTTTTGTTGCAGCCATTTTCGTGAAGTCACGAAAATGGTCACATCTCTTTGATGCACCGGTTGGTCAGTTTGCCATATACGTCCTCATACAGCTCTTGCTTGTCGCCGTTGTAGGTGTACTCAGCATAGACGCCATCCCCTGCCACGGTGGTGGACAGCAGGGCCTTGTAGTTCTGGAGCGTCTTGCAAGCCCACACCACAAAGACGTTTTCGAGGGTGATTTTGGTTTCGCGGTTCTTATTGTACCACTCAACCAGCGCGTTTTTGCACACGCTCTCGTATTCGGCCATGCCTGTGATAATCATACAGATACCTCCTTGATGTTTGCGTGACGCCACGAAAACGTCACATATAGACCTTCTGGCTGCGAACCTGAGCCTCAATCATCGGCTTCAGATAGCTGTCGAGGTCGCCGAAAGTTTCCTTGATGAACGTGACAGTCTCCTGCGTCAGAGCTTTCTTCGCTGCGGCCAGTGCGCGGTTGTAGGCGACGCGCTGCGCGTCCTCGTCGAACTTGTCCGCCTCTTTGAGCGCGTCAACGTAGGTCTGATTGACATACTGGACGGCGTTGAACACTGCATTTGCAGCATTCTGGAGGCAGTTCTGCGCGAACTTGTTGCTGATATAGCCGTTTGCGATGCTGACAGCCTTGTTCAAGGCCCAGCCAAAAACCACGGTCAGAGCGGGGATGCAGGCGGTCAAAACGGTTTTCATGAGTTCGTCCATAATTATTCTCCTTCGTTTTCAGTGTTGTTGTCGGTGGTGGTGTTCTTCGACTTCTTGTTCTTGATGGACGCCATCGCGCCAAACTCGACCATCCACGGCGCAGCCATGGCCGCAATAGCCAGACTGTCCGGAGCCGTTACGCTATGCCAGTACAGCGCCAAAACAGCCGCGTCGAGCACCGTACACATGAACAGGCAATAGATTACTGCCTTATCCATAAAGCCGCGCCGTGGCCGCCGTTTCTTGCGCTTATGACGTTCATCGGCCTTGACGTTGATGTGAAGTTCCTGCATAGGTATCACCTCACAGCTTGGCAAGGTACTTGTCCGCGCCGGACAGCGCCCGCCACGATGCAGGGCCGCAGATGCCGTCCGGGGTCAGATTATACTTTTTCTGCGCTTTCAGGAGCGCATTCTCGGTCGCCTCTCCGAAGATGCCGTCCGGATTCAAGCCGAGGAGCCGCTGAAGCATCTTCGTCGCTGCCCGGTTTGCATCACCGGCACAGCCGCGCTTGATGGTCGGCAAGATGAACTTCAGGTAGGTGGTAGACGGATAGTGCTTCTTCGCATCGCACAGCCATGTCGCCTTGGCCCCACGGGTGTCCGCATGACAGAACGCATTCCCTGCGTACCAGTAAATGCCGACGCCGCCGAACCCAACCGCCTGAGCGATGATACCCAGTGCGACCGGGGTCAGGCTCCGATCATCAAGCCGCCAATCGGCAGCCATGCCGTAGCGGTGGCGGCTGTTCGTGCCGCCGCCCGCTTCCTGATTATGCTTCAGACAGCGGTAGCCGGAAGTGATTTTGATTTTCTTCCCGGTCACCTCCCGGATACGCTGGAGCTTTTCGGCCAGCTCCGGGTCTACCATCTGAGTTCCGCAGCCGCACGGGCAGTCGAACTCGTACCGGCTGAAATTCTTCGTCAGCGCGGTTCTGTCGCCGCGCCGGTAGATGATAACGCTCACGCCTCATGCCTCCTTATAAAAAGTCGTGCTTCTGGAGCCGCTCATTGTACACACGTTTAATGTTCGCCACTGCACAGATGCAGCGGTTGTTCTTATAGTTCGGGTGGCTACGGCAGTAGTCCTCATAGGCGTCAATGACGGCCAAGGTCTCGATGAAATGCTCCCTCGTGTGATGCCTGTCGTCAATCAGCTCGTCATTGAACCTTAAAATCTGGGTGCGGAGCAGGTTTGCGTTTCGCTCGTCGTCAACTTTGATGTGTTCGTCGAGCTTCTGCTGTGTCTGCTTCTGCTGTTCCAGCACCTCGGCGTTCAGAGCGTGGCCAATGAGCTGGGCCAACTTGCTCCACGGATTCAGCTTGATGGGCGAAATCTGCACGAGGGTCAGGAGGACTACGAGCGCCCCGCCCCCCGCTGTAAAAAGTTCCTTGATGTCGTCGATGTTCAATGGTCAGTCCTCCATAATAAAAAGGCGGCCGCGTATCTTCACGCAGTCGCCTTTCCTGTTTTCTCCCTGCTTAGTCCTCGGTGATAAGGTCTTCGCAGCCGGAATCAATCAGCAGCTCCCGAACCTTGTTCTTCAGCTTGACAGGAACCTCAGCAAAAGTCTTTTTGCCGAACATGATCTGCTGTGCCCACAGCATTGCCATCATAAACGCACCCTCCTTTCCCCAAATTTTGCAAAGAAAATGAGCAAGAATGTCCCCGGCCAACTTAGCCATAGACTTCCTCGCTCATCTCTAACAAGCAGTCCGTCAACATCTGTACCTGCTTCTGCAAGCCAGCGCAGGTGTCAACCAACTGCTTTATATCTGCAACGGCGGGCTTTTGCTGCCCGCCGTTGTCACTTGTGTTATCGCCGCCGGTGCCGGTATCCTCGCCGCCAGTGCCGCCGGGGTCAGGCTCCGGGTTGACCACCGTTCCGCCCGCCTCCAGCTGCTCCAGCAGCGCTCTATATTCAGCCTCGGCGATTTCTTCGGCGTCAATCTCGCCGTCGTACACAGCGCCCTCCGGCGGCTTGTTGAGCCACGACGGATGATAGTACCCGCTGCAATCCCGCGGACAGATGAACTCTGCCTTTGCAGGGTCGCAGACAAGCATCACGCCATGTTTGGGCTGCCAGCGCAGAAACACGTCATTGACGTCCAGCACCTTGCCATCTGCAAGGATTTTGTAAAAAATCATGCGTACACTCCTTCCATTCGGTATCCGTGGAACAGCCGCCAGTACAGGGACAGCATTCCCTTTCTGGTGCGGTATGCGTCGGCGTGATAGGAGTTGCCAAACCACGCAGAGAACGACGCGAAAGCATCATCCAGCCGCATGACGCCGCGCCGAATCATCTTTGCAAACTTCTTCAGCTTGCGCCGCATTCGGACGATGCCAGCCCGCACGAGGTTCTTCACCAGATGTCCAGTGTCCGTCACCTTATAATAGATTTGCAGGAACTTCATACCCTTGGAGGCTTTTGTGATTGCCGTTTTCTTGGCGTTCATCGAAAGCCCAACCTCGGCCGCCTCACTCTGGATAGTCTGACCAACGTGCTTCAGCTCCTCTTTCGAGGGGCCAGCAGCCATGGTGTCGTCCATGTACCGCTCGTAGGCCCGGACGCCCAGCTTGTCCTTGACGGCATGGTCAATCCCATTCGGGATAACCAGCGCCATGGTCTGCGATTCTTGGCTGCCCAGCGTCAGACCAATGCCTTTATGCCGGCGCAGCTGCTCCGCTTTTGCCGCCCGTTCCGCTTCATCGTCAATTTCATGCAGCTCGTTTTCCTGATACATCCGGGCGATCTTCATGCCAAGGCCCTGAAGCATCCGGTCAAGCCGGATTTCTCGGAATCTTTTCAGGCAATCGCTGTGCCGGAGGTGGTCAAAGAACTTTGTGAAGTCGCCGGTCATAATGAAAAAGCCGTTGCCGTATTTCGCGGCCAGCTCTTTCAGGAACATTGCCAGCCGGTTCCGGGCATCTGTGACGCCCTTTCCCTTAACGCTGGCCGGGTTGTCTCGAATCAGGGTGCGCTCTGTCAGCGGCACAAGGCAGCTGTCACAATAGCAGCCCTGCACAACGCGGCAGTCAATCATGACTGCATGGATCTCGCGCAGCTTGCCGCGCTCATGTAACATGATTCGTCGGATTGTGGCATCGACGTTCAGTTTACCCTCCAGCAGCGAGTCTTTCAGCCGTTTCAACTTCAAGACTGCGTGGAAGATGAAGCGCTGCACGTTGCCTTTCCACTCGACGCCTTTCCGGCGCTTCTGCAAAGACTTCATGAGGTTTTGAATCGTGAACACGCTGCGGAAGTCTCCGAGCGGTGTCACGTCCTGCAACCGCTGTTCCCGGCTCTTTACCCGGTCCAGAGCTTTGATACGCAGCTCCGCATAGGGAGTGCGCGGCTCCAGCGCGGTTTCTATCTGCTCCCGGACCGGTTTCCCATGCCAGCAGCAGCGGCGAGCTGCATCATTCGCGGCCACGGTCAGCAGCTCCAGATCAATGCTGCCGTTCTCACGCCACGACCCACGCGCCCGCGCTTCTCGTTTTGCGGCTTTCCGAGCTTTACTTCGCTCTATCCTAGCCATGATTTGTTCTCGATTGGTCAAAGAATCTACGCCCTTCCTGCTACTTATAGTGTGCATTCTAAACAGGTTTGCGAAGCGGTGATGAAACAGGCCCAGCACATGACCTGCCATGAAAGAATCGTCCCGCCGCCCCGCTCAGGGACACCGATACGGTGCGCCAGCCTTAAAACAGGCCAGCCATCAATTTACCGCCGTTTCAGACGGAAGGTTGCACGTTCCTTCAATATTCTCTGGATATTTTCACCCTTATACATGGTTACTTTCAAACATTGAATCCGGGGCAGAACGCCGTTGTTGTTCGTTGCGTTGTTGTTGTTGCCCACATTACCGTTGTTGTTCACATTGTTGAAGTTGGTAGACGCGGACACCGAAGCATCGCGAAGCCAATACCACCGGCAAAGCCTAAAACAACGTGCCACCATTGGAACCATCATTTCAGCTTCCCGAAGCGCTTCTTGTCAGAGCTGCGCAAACCGGAAAGGAGCTTGATGCACTCATTGATCTGCCCCGCCCACTCGTCCATTGTATTCTCACTGTAACACATGACGTTCCACAGCGCATACAATGGCCGCTGCAATCCGTTCAGATTGTCGATTGCCCGTTTGAGGTACTTATCCCGCGCCTCATACTGCTTTCGCGTCGTGGGGAAATTGTCGTTGCCCTGCAAGGTGCAGTACAGCGCATCGTCCACGAACTGCAAAATCTGGTCGGACAGGTGGTCCTTATATTCCAAAGGTACGGTGCAGATTTTGGAGTAGGTGTATTTGTGCAGCTCTCGCATTTTGTTCAGAAACATCCGGTCTTCCGAATATTTCAGGTCAAACGTTTTTATCATGGGAACCTCTCTGTCATCCTCAAAGTGTGCAGCGCCGCGGAGAAGAGCCAGTTCCTTGTTTACAAGGTCTGCCCACTCCCGGATGCCGCCCTCTTTGGAATCGAACAGGCTCCAGTATACGACAAGCGGTTTCTGAAGCGCAACTAGACATCGGATGGAGCGCTCAAAGAGCTTCCGCCGGTCTGCTCGACCGGTCTCCGTCCTACTGTCGGCCTCATTCGCCATGATGGCCGCATGGTATGCGCTGGTGGTCAGCTCCATCAACCGGGGCCTGACAAATTTCTTGTACCGGGCCGGGATATGGTCTGCCCGCTGTGCGGTCAGCTGCACCAGCCTTGCGCAGTTCATTTCAAACTCTGTCGTTGACAGTCTGCGATTTCTTGCGAGAACCGACACATTATCACCTCCTCCACGATAAAATATCACAAAATCTGGTAAATTGGAACTAATTTCGGAAAATTTGCCGCGGGGCGGCTTCGCCGCCATCGGTTTTTTAGGGAAACGTTTCTCATCTGGTCGGACTTACGCCGACCAGATTTTACCAGATTTTACAGATGAAGCCGGGGCAGAACGCCGTTGCCGCCCGTTGCGTTGGAGTTGTAGCCCACATTACCGTAGTGGGTCACAAAGTTGAAGTAGGTAGACGCGGACACCGAAGCATCGCGAAGCCAATACCACCGCGCCCTGACCCATGCGTGTCCGTTCCAGAGATATCCCACGTTACTGTCGGCAGAACAAATCCATACATCCCCCTTTTTGGGGTTCTTGGGCGCGGTGCTGGATACAGTGAAATTCACGTTCTGCGCCAGCGTATAGCCCGCAAACTTGATGCGGACACGGTCAGATGTGAACCACGGAATCTGCTCGCCACAGTACACAAACGGCTCCGTGTTGGTCCCGTTCATCTCGCGCATGGAGGGCAGATAGACCTTATCCTCGGATTCCAGAATGCCAGCAGTACCCGCGCCGTAGTCAACGGACGAGATATGCACGGAAACCAGCATCCTGCGCAGAGCCGCGGGCAGACCGGCCAAATAACGATTCTGGAGCCAGTTGCGCATCTCAGATGCGGGCCAGCCTCCGGCGTTACTGTTGGTCGGGTTCATACGACGGTAGCCGTTCAGCAGACCAGCGTGAATCAGGTCGATGGCGGTCGTGCCGCCACCAGTCTTAGTCGCACCGCCGGTGCCGATGACCTCCAAATAGCTTTCCTCGCGCGGCCATGCTGCCATCTTCAGGCACTCAGTTTCGCCGAGGTCGTCTTTCCAGAGTTTGCACCGGTACAGAAAGCCGGTCGCAAAGTTCTTGCCGTCATTGTCGCAGCCCAGCATGAGCGTCGCGTCGGAGGCCGTGTCGATGGTCTTGGTCAGCTCGCGAGAAATGATGTCGTCGCCGTTCGGGTTTGCGAAATAAACGAACAGGTTCCGGCTGCCCTTGACGTGACGCAGAACCACCAGCTCACGGTACTGGTCGGATACATACTGCGTACCAATGCCGGAGATGGTAGACAAACCAGTGCCGCGACCATTGTTCACGGTGTTGGTAGACCACTGGACGGCCGTACCGCTGCTGTATTTCACCTTGAAGCCATGATAGCCGGTCTTGGTAAAGCAAGCCGCCACACAGGCTTCAGCAGTCGGCTGGTCAAATACGCAGTCCACAACCAGCGTCCAGCCGGTGTCCTTGTCCATGATCTTCACGCCGGTATCTTTGGAGGTCTTGCCGTCCAGCTCCATATTTTCGGCCAGCAGCACAGACTCCACGTTGTCGAACTCCGGCTCATAGCCCATGGTGAACGGAACGCGGGTCTTGATGTTGTCCTCCGTGAAATAGAGGGAAGAACGACCAGACTGCCGGATGCCGTACAGCTGCGCCAGATTCAGGTTGGACAGGTCGTCGCCGAAGTTGGGCAGGGTGCCTTTAATCCACCGTGCATAGACGTCCATATTCTCCCGGACGTGCGCCGTGGACTTATCCCAGCCGTCGAACAGATAATAGATGAAGTTTCCCTCTTCGTCCGTGCGCTCCGGGTCGTCGGGCGGTACTGCCTCGGCGTCATAGTCTACGGTCTTTGTGCCCACAACTACGCCGGTCTGCGAGTACCAGCGCACCGTATAGCGCTGCGGAACGCTGGTATAGGTGGCCTTGACGGTCAGCTCGGACAACACCTGCGTCAGAACAGTATCCCATCCAGAATAGGTGAACACTTCCGCCTGAGTTGCTTCTCTGGTCGGAGTATCCATCAGCCCGGTTGCCACCGGGTCAGGGCAGGTCGCGCCACGGTCAACGAGGATTTCTGCCGGGGAGCCATCCTTGAAGGTCAGCTTTGTCCCGTCATAATCGCAGAACGTCACCTTGTACTGCTGCACGGTCCCGCCATAGGTCAGGGCCAAATCGGGCCACGCTGCGGTGTACTTCTCTACCTCGGCCTGACGAATGACGGAGGTATAGACTTTGCCGGACAGCGAGGACTGCTGAACTTCCAGACCGTTTTCGTCGTAGCCGCCCATGCCCAGCAAACGATTCATCAGGTCTGTGCCGGTAAGCTGCCAGTCGATGCCCACAAGGCGCACCGTGTAGAGCTTGGCCGCTGCGTTGACAATATCAAGCGCAGCCGGGAACGGCGTGTTCTCGTGGCGCAGACCGGTCAGGTTTGCGTAACCGTCCGCCACCTCAAAGGTCTTGATGTTCTGCATATTGCGCAGCGTCAGGCTGACCGGGCGCTCCAGATAGCAGGTTTCCAGCGCAGAGCCAGCAGCAAAGTTGACCGCGCTGACCGGCGTTCCCTTGAAGCTGGCGACTTTCAGGGCCACACAGCCGGACACGTCCACCGGTGCGGTCAAATTCGGGCAATGGTCGATTCGCAGCTCTTCCAGCACGGCCAGCGCCGAGAAATCCAGCTTGATAGAGGACGTCAGGTTGACGTTGGAATAGCCGTCCGCGTCGCTGCCAATGACGATGGAACGCAGCTTGGTGGCTGCCGAGAAGTCAGCCTGATTGGTGTACACGCTGGCGATGCCCTCCACAGCCTCCAGCATGGATGCGGAATAGATGTAGATTTCGGTATCGTTCAGCGCCGTATCAGCGCTCATGCTCAACGTGACTGGCTCGCCGCGCTTGCAACGCTGCTGCTTCAGGATGGAGCCGAACAGGATGGACACATACAGGTCAGAATACGGCGTGATGGTGATGGCGGCAATCTCGCCGGTGGGACTTGCGAAGCCGCGCAGGGTGATCTTGTCGTTCCGGGCCGCCGCCGTATTCCATTTGGAGGCGAAGTAGATACTGTTGTACTTCAGGAAATAGTGACGCTGAAGCTCTTTCGTGCCGTTCATCATGGGGATAAACATGGTGATGGCCGTGCCGCCCTCTTTCAGATCCTCATAAGGGCGGATATACTTGCGCCGCGCATCTGCAACCAGCAGACGTGCCGGGCGGAGCTTCTGGTAGGCGTCAAAGGCGGCGTTCAGGCGGTCGGCGTCGAACAGCTCCGTCAGGGTGGCAACCATCTGGGCGAGGCGGTCGGTCAGCAGGTCGCGGACGTTGGCCCACAGAACAGAATCCTGTGCGTTGAAGACGTTGCCGCCGTTCAGCTGGTCGGTGTCCTCCATGCCATAGTCCAGCGCGAGGTCGCCCTCGTTGTTGTTGCCCATGGCCGTGTCCATATCGTAACCGAAGCAGTAGTCCCAGATGGGATGCTCTGCCGTCACGTCATGGCAATGCGGGAACGTGTTTTTTGCGCGGTTGTCCGGCATAGTGAAGAACGAGGTGAACAGGTAGTGGTACAGGGTGGACTTGCTCTCAAAGTGCAGGTCGAACTCGTTCACGAATTTGGCTGCGCGATACTCCGCCGTATCATTGGAATAGGTCACGCCACCGTACACCACCGGGCTGCTCAGAACTTCGCCGGTCGCCGCGCTGCGGTCGGTGGAATACACCCACTTGATAACATCGCTCCACGCCTTCCGGGCCACGGCCTCGTCACAGCCATCCGCGATGTAGCGGAAAGACAGCGGTGCATTGGGGTTGTCGTCGCTCTCCCAGCTGGAGGCGTCTTCTGCGCCTTCATAGCCCTTGAAACGGTTGTAGACGTGGGTGTTATTGCACAGCTCCACGATGCACTCATTGGGTCGCTGGGTGCTGTCAAGACCCTGCGCCTTTTTGTCTTTCTTCGAGTTGCCGAAATCGCCAACGCCGTAGAAAATCCACTGACCCTGCGTGAAGCCCTCTTCCGCGCTCTCGTTATACACGAAGATAACGCAGGGGTGGAACTCCATCGTGTCGCGCACCTTGGGATTTGCTGCACGAGCCGCCCGGATATACGGCTGGTACTTGTTGAACAGCTCCGCCAGCATGGCGTTGTTCATGTTCTCCGAAGACGCAATGTTCAGCTTGACGTTGAAATAGGTTTCACCCATGGAATCGTCCGTCATATCATAGCTGTCAGCCTCGACCGTCAGACCGTGTTCATCCGTATAGACGAACTTGCCCTTGCAGTCAAAGTCCATGTTGCGGCCCGCCTTGCCGTAGGCATTGGAGCTGGTGCCCTGCCCGCGGTGAACGACGCTCTCATTCTTCCAGCAGTCTTTTGCCCGCGCACCATACAGCAGGTGTTCGACGCTGGAGCCGGAAACCTTATCGTTTTTGTCAGTGGTGAAACGCGGGACCCGCAGCTTAATGACACGGAGACCGGGGTTCTTCTTCGCCAGATTGTTGATATACGCCTCGTCAATGGAAGCTGCATTCCAGTCGGTGATGATGTTGCCCGCGCCGTCGTCCACGCTGTTGCCCTCATAGCGGGCAATCATCTCGTCCGGGTCAGGGGCGTCTGCAATATAGTTGTCCATCATATCCGCGTCGCCGAGGCTGATGTCGTAGTATTTGCAGCGGTACAGCCAGACATCACAATCCGGGCTGCCGATGGTCAGCGGGACCGGGGTGCGCTGCGTCAGGCGGTCGCCCTCCGAATAGGTGGCGAATCGGGACGGAATGCCCTGCAAATTCAGGAACAGCTCACTGTTCTTCGTCCGGCTGGTGATGTTGTAGCACAGCTCCGTGTACTCGCCCTCGCAAACAAACTGGCTGATCCTGGTCTGCTCGGTGGAGAGGGTCACTTCCTTGGCGTTCACATCCAGACCGACGCCGTCCGAAAGACACTGTGCAATCACAGCGTCAAACTTGCGCGCGTTCTTGGCCGTGTAGATTATCTTGAAAGATGCGCCGTATGCCTGAATATTGGACGAGCCGAACAGGTTGAAGTTGATGGTCGCCGTATGACCGGCGCGGATGACAAAGGCCGTGTTTCCGTCGCTGTCCTGCTGATAGCCGCCATTGGTCCAGTCGAAGTCTTTGTCCACGGTCAGAGCAATGCCGTTAGATTCCCACTTGTCGCGGTCTGCTGCGGAGTTGGAGCGGCCCGACGGGTCAAAGTCAAACTTCGCGTCCACGTTGGCCGGATGGATGTCATAGCCCAGCGCGGTGGCCGTGTAGGTCATGGTGACGGTCGTTTCGCCGCAGGTCAGCGTCAGGGTATGCTCGCCCTCAGAGCGGGGCTTGTACGCCCACGACTGCAAGCTGCGGCCCACGGTCAGCGTAGTTTCCACGCCGTCAACGGACTGCTTCACGCTGGCCTGCTCGGTGCTGGGATCATAGACCATATACTGAAGTGCAGCAGTCATATACACGCTGCCAGAAGGCTTCTTGTTCTTGACCGTAATGATAGGGACATTGCTGGAGCTGTCCACGACCGCAATGCAGAAGTGGACGGTCGGGCTTTTGATTGTGTTCCCGCTGGCGGTCGTAGTCGTATAGATGTCGATGTCGTGAGCGCCGTGGGAATTGATGGTCAAGCTCTGCACGAGCTGGCGCCCAGAATAAGAGGTCGTGGCCTCTGCCGCCTGAACGCCGTCAACGAGGAAGTGCGTGGTCTTGCTCATGCCGGAGCCGACCGGAGTGTACGCGATGCGGAACGCCGTGCCGACGGTGTACAATGTGGATTCCGACAGCGTTGCAGTGACCGAAACCGTCAGAACCGAGATGTTCCACGTTTTGGAGCCGGTCGCGCCGTTTTCATCGGTGACAACGACCTTCACCTTGTTATCACCGGCCACCAGCCACGCGCTGGGGTCAAAAGTGATTTTCTTGTTCTGCACGATGTTGGCCGTGGCCACCTGCTCGCCGTTGACATAGTATGCAGCAGCGCCTCCAAAGTCAGGGTCAGTGTCGGTAAAGGTGTAGGACACCTCCACGCCCTGTCCCTGTGCGACGGCAAAAGACAGCGCCTTTTCACCGTTGACGTAGGTTTCGTTGGTCAGGGTGACACCGGAGGAGCCACCAGAACCGCCTCCACCGCCGCCGGGGATGTACACCGGGTCAATGACGTCTTTCTCGTTCTCGTCGTACAGATGCAGGTAGTAGGTTTCCGTGTCGTAGTACATAGAGCTGAACGCCAGCCCGCCGGAAGCCTTGATGGGCAGCGTGATGGTGCCGCCGTTGGTGTAGGTGATCTTCAGGCCATCATCCACGGACTGCACGTCCTGAACAACGCCGTTCTCGATGATTTCCTGAAACTGGGCCAGTGTATTTGCTGCTGCGGTCGCCTGAAGCTCTGCGGTCTTTGCAGATGCAGCGGACTTCGTGGCCGCGTCGGTTGCGGTTTTGACATTTGCAGCAGCATCGGCAGCGTCAGATGTTGCCTGTTCAGCTGCGCTCTTGGCCTCGTTTGCCGTCGTCTTGGCCTCACCAGCCGTGGTGGTTGCGGTGTTTGCAGCTTCGACGGCCTTGTTGGAAGCGTCCGCTGCTTTTCCTGCCGCCTCCTGTGCAGCACTCGCAGAGGTGGAGGCTTTAGATGCTTCGTCCTCAGCCTTGGCCGCCGCCGTGCTGGCCTGAGATGCAGCAGTTTGGGCCGTGGAGACCATGCCCTCCGTGTTAGAGGCCGCTTTCTTCGCGTCGGCGGCATCCTGCACAGCGGTCTTTGCGGCGGACTCGGCGGATGCGGCTTTTACTTCAGCGGATGTTGCCCGCTCTTCGATATTGCCAACAGATTCCGAGACCTGCTTTGCTGTCGCCGCTGCTTCTTTTGCAGCAGCTTCGGCGCGATCTGCGTCACCCTGAACAGCGTCTTTCAGGGTTTTGACCTTCATGTTGTACGTTTCGCCATCCGAAGAGATCAACAGCAGGTCATCGTCCAGAGCTTCCGTCGCAGTAGCGAAGTCCTGAATACGTTTTTCAGCCATTTAAGAATTGCCCTCCTTTTCGGTTTCGGTCGTTTTATCATCCGTCCCAGTGTCCGGGTCGGTTTCGGTGCCCTTGTCGCCAGACATTCCTTTCAGCAGAGAGAGGATGCTGTTCAGCGTTCCCTGTGCGGCTGTCAGCTTTTCGTCCATTGCGGCCAGCGAGGTGGTGTGTCCATCCACCGTGGCGTGAACTTCGGCCATCTCCGCGGACTGGTCTGCGATGGCCTGTTTCAGCGCCGTCACATCGGTCTGCATTGCAGCCAAACCAGCCGACTGGTCAGCGGCAGATTTCTTCAGCGCTGTTGTGTCAGCCTGAACATTGTCCAGAACTTTCCGGTCTGCCGTCTGCGCATCCTGCACAGCTGTCAGCTTTTCGTCCATTGCGGCCAGCGCAGCAGCATTTTTGTCTACCACAGACCGAATACCAGCCGCAGCGGCCTTGATATCCGAAAGGGCCGTCTGCACACTAGCCAACGTCGTTTTGATATCCGCTGCCGATGTTTCCAGCCCCTCCAATGTAGTGCGCTGTTCTGTGAGAGCCGCCTGAACATCTTTGACAGACTGAAGCAGCTGCGGGAGGTTTACGGCATCTTCACCTTCGCCGCCCTCCATGGACTTCAGTTCTTCCGCCAATCTGTTCACCTCCGTGGCAATTTCATCCGCCTGTTCAATGAGGACGGTTTTCTTGATGCGGTATTTCTCCACCTCATCGTCATAGAAGATGGCATCTTCCATGTGGCCGGTTTCAGGGTCACGCGCCCGCATGGCGATATAATCATCGGAATACTGCACCTCTGCGCGGGACACCGGGGCACTCCGCGCACCGGTCATCGACTGCGTTGCAACGCCGCTGGTGGAGTTGCCGGTCTTTGCGACCAGCAGACCATCCTCGGCAGACATCGTAACGCCGCCATAGTCAGCGCTTGCCTCCAGAAATACCTTATCGCGGTTTTTATCGCGCTCTGTCAGATACGGATACTGCCGCGTCGCTTCGGTGTTCGTCGGGGCACTGATGGTGTTGGAATATCCAATGCCCAGCAGCGCGTCCATAGAATAGATAGAGCTGTGAACTTTGTCGCCGATTTTGACTTGATCTCCCAGTTCTGTGGCCGGGTCAAACACCGCGTCCGGGGCCGTGAACGGCTCATACTCGATGCCGTGCAGCATCGAATACAGGTCATTGCAAATGCCCTGACAGGAATAGGGGCAGTTGTCTACGGTGATTTCAAACCCGCTGTCGTCGCCCCGCGAGTAGGCGTTTCCGTCCTCGTCCGTCATGGTGACTTTGGACACCACAAGTCGTTTTCCAGTCTCGACATCTCCCCCCACAAACGGAACATGAATAAGGCCCTGTTCAGCTTCTACCGCGCCGGTCTTGTCATAGACCAGCAAAAAGCCATCCGCCGTGACAATGCGGTTGAACTCGTGGTCCACGACTGGATAGACCTTCGGAACCAGAGAGCCGACGCCGCTGCCGATTTCCGGGGTCTGAATCTCGCTGTTGCCGGTGGTCAGCTTCCACGCAAGCGTGGAGCCGTCGCCGGTGATGATGTCGTTGAACTTCTCGTCCACGACGTGGTAGTTTTCAGCCGGCGGCGCTGTCAGTGTCACCAGCCGGAGTTCGCCCTCGTCGGTGATGGTCCAGTTGCCGCCGTTGCAAGCGCCAATCCAGCCCAACACCTGCTGCATGGTATATCCTTTCGGGAAAGGGACCATGTAGTTCATGCCGCGGTTGATGCGGGTGCGCGGGTCAATCGGGACGCCGATGCGATACGCAATTTCCTGCACAACAACCGCCATAGATTTGGGCCAGTCACTTTCGCGGTCCGAATCGTCAACCATCGCTTGCGAGGTCTTCAGCATCGAATCATAGCAGGAGAGCGTATCCTCCTAAAATCTAAGTTCTGCGGTGGCTCCCGCGACACCCTTTCGGGTGTTTCGACCTGTGCCGGAGGTCATCGTCAGGCGGGAAAAGCGGGGCACACAGCGCCGCGAAAGTGCGTGAGCCGGATTGCGTGTTTCAGCTCCTTGTCGCTCATGCAAGCGGTTTGGAGCTGGCGGACAAATCCGATTGCCCACCAGAGGCCCTGCACCGTCTGGCGGTCGAGGATGGCCCGACGCTCTGCGTCGGTCTGGGCGGCAGCGTACCGTTTAAGGGTAGCATCGCAAGTCGAGATGAAGTTCACCGGGATGTTGATAGATGCAGCGTTCATTGTGTCGTCCTCCTTACAGACCAAGATAGATTGAAAGAGCGGTCAATGCGCTCTCCATGCCGAAGCCGTGGCGGCGTTCCTCCGGCTCGTCGGAATCCTCCATCTTGCGGGCCTGCTTCAGAACGGCGTTCATCGCTTCTTCGAGTTCTTCGGTGGTGATGTTCAGCTTTTTCATTTTTCTTTACCTCTCTTGTTGATTTTCTAGCTTGTGAGTGTTATTATTTAGCTAGTATCTAATTTATCTCTGTGCTAGTTATTATACTAGCTTTTCGCTAATTTGTAAATAGCTTTACGCTAATTTTTTTTGAAAAAATTAGCCGACTGTGAGTTTTGGAGGTTATCCCATGGGCGCTTTTATGTTTGATCGACTTGACTTCTTGCTAAAAAGAAACGGAATGACGAGAAAAGCGCTGTGCGCAGCATCTGGCCATGCGGACAATTATATTCGGATGTTCGAGAAGCGAAACACGGAGCCTCCGAGAGAATTTGTAAATTTCTGCGCTCAGAAGCTAGACACAACTAGCGCATACCTATTTGGCGAAACCGACGACCCGGCAGTGCCCAGCGCTCAGGTTGTGCAGCCGGAAAAAGAAAAAGGCCCCGCAGCTGAAAGCCACGGGGTCACAGATGAAGATTTGAAATTTGCACTCTTTGGGGGCGGGGACGTGACCGACGCTCAATTTGAAGAGGTCAAGTCCTTCGCTCGTTTCGTAAGGGAGCGAGATGCGAATGGACAGAGTAAATGAATTATATAGTATCGCAGAAGAAAACGGCGTGGAGGTCTATAACTTCCCGCTGCCGCTCACTGGCAGTCTGAGCGAAGAAATAGACGGACACTGCTGCATCGGCATGGACAGCACCCGGCGCTTCACGAGGGCCGAGGAAGCTGCACGGCTTGGGCATGAGCTGGGGCACTGTCTTTACGGCGGCTTTTACACCAAGCTGACGCCATTTGACATCAAGGAGCGCCACGAGGCCAGAGCCGACCGGTGGTATATCCGGCACTTCATCCCAGAGGACAAGCTGATGGCCATGCTGGAAGCCGGAATGGACGCTTGCGAGATAGCGGAAGAGCTGGACACCACGGAAGAGTATGTCCGGCGGGCCTACTATTATTACAAGGACGTGAGAGGGGGTGTTTTTCATTGAAGAAGAGAACAGGCACAGCAACATGGAAAGAAGATGAGGGCCGCTGGCGCATTAAAGTTCAAAAGAACGGCACTCAAAAATGTTTTTATAGTAATACTCCGGGCCGCACCGGACAGCGTGAGGCCAATGCCAAGGCGGACGCATGGCTTGACGACAGCATCCGGGACGGCAGGAAAAAAGTTTCGGCTCTCTATGATGAGTGGGTGGCAGAGGTAGCTCTGTCAGCCGGAACCTCCTATAAAAATCAGGTCAGGAAGTACGGCGACTACTATATCTTGCCGGTGGTAGGCAACCTCAGAATTGAAGAGCTGACCGAGGGTGATCTCCAAAAGGCTATTGATATGTCGTTCAAGAAGCGATGCCTTGCCAAACGGAAAATAATGAAAACCAGCGGAAAGCCCCTCAGTAAGAAAACCCTCATGACTATCCGCTCCATCTCCAACAGCTTTCTGCGCTGGTGCCGTCGGAACAAGTACACCACTCTGAACCCTGAGCTGACCATCCCCAAGGGCGCGAGAATGGGCAAGAAGAAAATTCTTCAGCCTGCGGCCCTGCGCATCCTCTTCTCAGTGGACACGCGCCTTTGGCACAAGAAGCGCATCTTTGATGATTATATCTACGCATATCGATTTTCAGTGTCTACCGGCGTCCGTCCCGGTGAGCTGGTCGGCCTCTGGTACGGCGACATCAAGGGCAACACGGTCAACCTCCGGCGCAGTATCAATAACGAGGACGAGGAAACGACCGGCAAGAACGAGAACAGCATCCGTTCTTTCGATATGTGCCAGCAAGCGCGGGAAGCCTATGAAGCGCAGGTGCAGCTCCTAAAGGCACAGGGTGTCCAGCTCAACTATAACACGCCGCTGTTCCAGATACCTTGCCAGAGGTCGCTTGCCCGCCGGTGGGAAAAATATCAAGACAACAACGGTATAGCTCCAAGAATCACCCTGTACGAACTGCGGCATACTTTCGTCAGCATGGAGGCAGGGCAGCTCACAGAGGGCCAGTTGAAGCTGCTGGTGGGTCACAGCAAGAACATGGATACTTTCGGAGTGTACCAGCACGAGATGCAGGGCCAGCGGGAAGAACTGGCAGCGGCTACCACAGCGGCCATCAGAAAGGCACACGGATAATCGGCCCCATCTTGGCCCCACTTTTGGCCCCACAAATTTTTTTAGATAGCAAAAAGCCCTACCATGCAAGGGCAAGAGAATAACGATTTTTTGATGCACTTTCGTCCAAAACGGATGGTTTTTATCATGGAGCGGAATAACAGCAGTTGTTCGATTCCCATTGCCCGCTCCATGCAGACAAAAAGAGCTCAGGTCATTTGGACCTGGGCTCTTTTTATTTGTTTTGTTCATACAAAAAAGGGGCCGCGCATTTGTTTCTGCGCGGCCCCCTGATTTTTATGCACTCAGACAAAGGAGAAATACAGAGCGCCTGCTGCTGCGCCCACGTTGGCGACGCCGAGCAGTGCACCACCCAGCGAGCTCAAGTAGATCTTGGCCGAGTCGATCATGAGGTTGCCGTTGATGGTGCCCTCTTCTTCGGGGTACTTCTCCGGATACTGCTTCTGTACCTGCGCTGCAACAGCGCCGATGTTCGCAATGTTCACATAGGCCAGCAGACCCGCACCGGTGCCAAGAACCGACGCCAGCACACTGCTGATCTGGCCTTTCTTGATGGCATTCACAACGTTCACGATAGCAAGCACGCCCATGGTCACGTTCATTGCCGTCGAGATCCAGTTGCCGACCGTTTCTGCGTCGAGTGCGCCGCCAGTCGTATATTCCAATTCCTCTTCGCTGAGGAGTGCGTAGCTGTTGGGATAAGTCATCATTTTTCTTTACCTCCAAATGATCGTTCGAGAGGGGTCCATTTGTACCCATTATAGAGGCTGCGGAAAAATCTGTCAAGAGACGAAACTTTTGTCCGAACACACGAAACCGCCGTACTACGAAGTTTTTGCACTTCGCGTACAGCGGTTTCACGAGGATTTCACGTTTTATCCCCGGTGTTCACTTTTCTTCCGTCTTCGATTTCTGCTGTTCCTGCTCGGCGCGGAGTTTCCGGATGCGCTTTTTCTCGCTTTCGACGCGGGGCCAGGGCCAGGAGAAGCCCTCGTTCTCGCGGCACCATTTGACCAGCGGAGAGAATGAGAACGCCAGACCGAACAGATACAGCAGCACGTACAGCACTGCATCCAGCGTGAACAGGGCGTCCAGCGCAGCGATGACCGACATGATGCAGCCCGCCTTCAGGAAGAACAGGCCGTTCTGCCGACAGTATTCGTCGAAATGTTCCGCCTTGACGGCCCGGCGGCCCTGTTCGCCCCAGACGCGAGGGTTCTTCATGACCGTGTAGCCGTAAAAGACCATCATCAGACCGCAGGTCAGTTGAAATCCGAAAAACATAGCGCACCTCGTTCCAGTTTAGTCGTCGTAGCCCTCGAACAGCGGCTTCATGAAGGGCAGGAAGTCCAGCGTTGCGAAGTAGTCGCGCGGGGTCTCGGCACGGCGGATGAGACGGTGGGAGCCGACCTCACAGAGCAGCACTTCAGCGCACCACAGCTTGCCGTTGTAGTTGTAACCCATGGCCGAACCGTGGGCACCGGTGTCGTGGATATAGACCAGATCGCCGATGTCGATCTTGGGCAGCATCCGGTCGATGGCGAACTTGTCGTTGTTCTCGCACAGGCCGCCGACCACGTCGTACTTGTGGTCGCAGGGCGCATGTTCCTTGCCCAGCACGGTGATGTGGTGGTAAGCGCCGTACATGGCCGGGCGCATCAGGTTGGCCGCGCAGGCATCCAGACCGATGTACTCCTTGTAGATGTGCTTTTCGTGGATAGCCGTGGCCACCAGCGCGCCGTAGGGGCCGGTGGTGAAGCGGCCCATCTCGGTGAAGATGGCGACATCGCCCATGCCGGCGGGGACCAGAATCTCCTCAAACTTCTTGCGGACGCCCTCGCCGATGGCCATGATATCGTTCTCGGTCTGGTCGGGGCGGTACGGGATGCCCACGCCGCCGGACAGGTTGATGTAGGCGATGTGCGCACCGGTAGCCTTCTGGACGCGGACCGCCAGCTGGAACAGGATGCCGGCCAGTTCCGGATAGTAGGCGTCGGAGATGGTGTTGGAGGCCAGGAAGGCGTGGATGCCGAAGTTCTTTGCGCCCTTCTGCATCAGCTTCTTGTAGCTCTCGATCATCTGCTCCTCGGTCATGCCGTACTTGGCATCACCGGGCTTGTCCATGACCTGGAAGCCTTCTTCGCTCTCGCCCAGCTGGAACGTTCCGCCCGGATTGTAGCGGCAGAAGATGTTCTCCGGCACACCGGCCACACGGTCGAGGAAGTCCACCATGGTGGCGTCGTCGAGGTTGATGTAGGCACCCAGCTCGTAGGCTTTCTTCATGTCCTCGACCGGGGTCTGGTTGGAGGAGAACATGATGTCGCTGCCGGTAAAGCCGCAGACTTCGCTGAGCATCAGCTCGGTCAGGGAGGAGCAGTCCACACCGCAGCCCTCTTCCTTCAAAATCTGCAGGATGACCGGGTTGGGCAGCGCCTTGACGGCGAAATACTCGCGGAAGCCCTTGTTCCAGCTGAACGCCTTGTTGATGCGGCGGGCATTCTCGCGGATGCCCTTTTCATCGTAGACATGGAACGGGGTGGGCACGTCCTGGAGGATCTCCTGGGCCTGCGCTTCGGTCAGAAACGGTTTCTTTTCCATAATATACTTCCCTCACATTTTATAGTGTCACCGACACGTCGGTGCGGTATCAGGTCTTGAGGTTGCCGCGGGTGGGCGTGAACGTCGGGATCATCTCGGCCAGCTGCTTCACGACGCCCTCGTCGTTGTGGGCCGCTGCCGCGCTCAGATCCTGCAGCTGCGTGTAGAACCGGGCCAGGTCGATGTCCTTCGGCGGCGCAACGAAGATCTTGTTATGCTCGGTGCGGCGCATCTTGTCCTGCTCCTCGTCCATCATCAGCTCCTCATAGAGCTTCTCGCCGGGGCGCAGGCCCACGACCTTGATCTCCATGTTCACGCCCGGCTCGTAGCCGTAGAAGCGGATGAGCTGTTTGGCCAGGTCGATGATCTTGACCGGTTCGCCCATATCCAGAACATAGATGCTGCCACTCTCGGCCAGGGCACCGGCCTGCAGCACCAACTGGGCTGCCTCCGGGATGGTCATGAAATAGCGCTCGATGTTGGGGTCCGTCAGGGTGACGGGGCCGCCCTTTTTGATCTGCGCCTCGAACAGTGGGATGACGCTGCCGTGGCTGCCCAGCACATTGCCGAAGCGGACTGCCACGCACTTCATGTCGGTGTTGCCCGCAAAGGTCTGGATGAGCATCTCGCAGATGCGCTTGGTGCAGCCCATGACGCTGGTGGGGTTGACGGCCTTGTCCGTGGAAAGCTGGACGAACCGCTCCACGCCGTGCTCGCTGGCGCTGGTGAGCAGATTCTTCGTGCCCAGCACGTTGTTCTTGACGGCCTCCGCCGGGCTGACCTCCATCAGCGGCACATGCTTGTGCGCCGCCGCGTGGAAGACCACCGTGGGATGATACGTCTCGAATACCTCGTCCAGACGCTTTTTGTCACGGATGGAGCCGATGAGCACCGTGACCGGGATGTCCCGGCCATACTTCTGCTGCAGCTCCATCAGCAGCTCGTAGGCGCAGTTCTCGTAGATATCAAAGATGAGCAGTTTGCCGGGCTGAAAGCGCATCACCTGACGGCAGAGCTCGCTGCCGATGGAGCCGCCGCCGCCCGTGACGAGAACGGTCTTGCCGGTCAGGTAGCCGGAGATCTGCTCCATGTCCAGCGTAACTTCCTCGCGGGAGAGGAAATCGGCGGTGTTCAGCTCGCGGAACGCATTCTGCTGCGGCGCACCGGTGCCCACCAGCTGCGGGTCGCTCAGGATCTGGACCGCACAGTGGGTGGAGACGCAGAGGTCAATGACATGGTTCAGTCGGCTGCCCTGCAGCGTCGGGATGGCGATGATGATGCTGTGGATGTTGTATCTCTCGCAGACCTGCGGGATCTGCTCCAGTGTGCCCCGCACTGGGACGCCGTGGATGGTCTGGCCGAACTTGGCCGGGTCATCGTCCACAGCGGCGACCGGGTGGCCGTAGCTCTCGTTGGATTTGCAGACATTGATCGCCCACGCACCAGCCTCGCCTGCGCCCACGATCAGCACCGGGCGGTTCGGGTCCTTGGACGGAACGCCGCGCACCCGCTCGCCGATGGGGTGGTTCAGGAACAGCCGCCAGGCAAGGCGGCTCCCGCCCACCAGCAGGAAGATGAGCACCGCCGCCATCGCGTTGGCCGAGTCGAACAACACGCCGTGGATGAGGCCATGGTTCACGAAGTAGACCACTGCCGTGGGCACTGCGATCATGCCCGCCAGACGGATGAGGTCGCGCTCGCCCGCGTATTTCCACAAGATGGAGTACAGCCCGCCCACCAGAAAGCTGATCAGATAGAGTGCCGTGATCCAGGGCAGGTTCTCATACAGCAGAGCCCGGTTGTGGGGCCACCAGGCTGCTTCCACCGCACCGTCTGCGCGGAGCAGCAGCGCAAAATAAAAGCTGAACAGGATCAGCGCCGCGTCCAGCACCACCAGAAACGTCCGACGCAGCCCGACCTGCGGCGTGATTTTTTTGATATTCTTCACAAAAAATCCTCTTTATCTTCGGCGCTCGTTCTGCGCCGGTTCATTTTCCAGGCCAGCGGGAAGAGAGCCTGCTGCGCCATGGTATCCATTGTATTATACTCGTTTCGTGCCCCGGTGTCCAGAAGATTTCATCGTCCGGGTCGATTTCACGCTTTTTTCGCCTTCTGCCGGGTCCGGTCCGGGTGGAGCGCGGCCCGCACCTCGGCACCCAGACCCAGCGGCCAGGCGGCGG
>ULXS01059722.1_pt1 | contig 24928 bp, 15 predicted proteins | sample 1961421 | NCBI WGS metagenome assembly ULXS01 (sample SAMEA4835842, study PRJEB28245) | human gut metagenome | biome: gut microbiome; material: fecal sample | place: Denmark | collected 2008
AGCATTACTGATGTTGTAAACAGTTTCGTCTATGCTGGTATAAGCATTTAAGTTAGTACCAAATTTGATACCTACGGTTTCGCACCAAGGGATGACGCCGAGGCCTTTATCATCACCGGGGAAATTCTTAGTACCGTTGAAGGCCATGTGTTCCAGGAAGTGGGCAAGTCCGCGTTGTTGCGGTTCTTCAAGAATGGAACCTACTTTCTGGGCAATATAGAACTCAGCCCGGTTTTCGGGTAATTTGTTGTGGCGTATGTAATACGTCAGGCCATTGTCTAATTGGCCGATACGGACATTCTTGTCCACGGGAAGGGGCGGGAACTGCATTTGCTGCGCTACCGCTTGTTGGAAACCGGCACATAGAACGAATGCTACTACCAGTAAACTGTGAAATAAATGTTTCATGTTGATGAAAATTAAAATTGTTTCTTGACCTATTTGTCGAAGAGGGAGAGGAGAAATCACAGGAAGGATCTATTTTTTATATGAATGATAATTTATCGAAGCGGAGCTTCGCAGTTGACAGTTGACAATTACCATTCGGAATAATTGTTTAAGCTTCATATAGCGCAGCCTAATTGTCAATTGTCAATTGTCAACTGTCAATTGTCAATTTTTAGCGGGCATCCGCCCGCTAAATTATCATTTTATCGCCTCACGAATCCGTACCAGTTTCGTCAGTAGTCCTTCCAGTAAATCGAGTTTCAGCATATTGGCACCATCGCTTTTGGCTATTTCGGGGTGCTCATGTGTTTCAATAAACAATCCGTCTACACCGACCGCAACACCGGCTTTGGCAACGGTTTCAATAAGCTGTGGCATACCACCTGTCACTCCGCTTGTCTGGTTGGGTTGTTGCAGAGAATGTGTAACATCCAGAATGACCGGATAACCAAAGGTTTGCATTTCAGGAATGCCACGGTAATCTACAACAAGGTCCTGATATCCGAAAGTTGTTCCACGTTCGGTAATCATAACTTCCTTATTTCCGGCTTCTACTACCTTTTCCGCAGCAAAGCGCATGGCGAGTGGAGACAGGAACTGTCCTTTTTTGATGTTAACCACCTTTCCTGTTTTTGCAGCAGCTATCAGAATATCCGTCTGACGGCAAAGGAATGCCGGTATTTGCAGTACATCTACATATTCGGCGGCCATTGCGGCTTCTTCCGCAGAATGTATATCTGTAACCGTAGGTACACCAAAAGTATCGTGTACTTTCTGTAACACTTTCAACGCTTTTTCATCGCCTATTCCCATAAATGAATCCAGGCGTGAACGGTTGGCCTTGCGATAAGAACCTTTAAATACATAAGGTATTTGTAATTTCTCAGTGATATTTACCACACGTTCGGCAATACGCATTGCCATCTCTTCTCCTTCAATCACACAAGGACCTGCCAATAAAAAGAAGTTTCCGGCAGGATTATTCTTTAATTCAATCATAAGTATTTAGTGTATGGTGAACGTTAATTGTTATTCTTAGTTGGGTATAATCAATGTTATCGCCTCATGCATAATTCCGATATCCAGTGGAAAATGCCGGTCGAGAATACGTCCGTCCAAGTCCACCGAAGCATTTTGTGCACGTAATACTTTTACCTTCTGGGTACGATAAGGCATCACGACTTTATGATTCAGAATACGTCCTTGGATAAGCATCCACAGTCCTGATACGAGTTGTAACAGCTCCGGGCGATAGATAACGGATACATCGAGCCAACCGTTATACGGCACGGCACTCGGTGCTTGTCCGTATCCCCATGCACTGCCGATACATACCGTCATGATACGTCCCCGGATGTGTTCTCCGTTTATTTTGAGATGCATCCTGTAGAGCTTCCGTTCAAAGAAAAGTGAGATAAGGGCCATAAGGTAGGACAGGAATTTCACTCCCCAGAAACGTTTGGTCTGGTCGGAAATCTTCACGATGCGGGCTCCTAAACCAATATTGATTGCATTGAGGAAATAGCGTGTGACATGCTTTTCACCATCGTAATAGTTGCAAAATCCCACGTCTATCTTCCGGCGTCGGTTATTTATGATGCAATCTACGGCATCTTTGTATTCCGAAGTCATTTCCCAGTATTTGGCAAAGTCATTTCCGATACCGTTGGGAATGATACCTATGGCGATTTTTCTTTTATCTTCTGCATTGGACGACATGATACCATTGATGGCGTCGTTTAGCGCTCCATCACCGCCCACCACAACAATGGTGCGGTATCCATTATTGGCAAGAATGCCGGCTAAACGTTCCACAGATCCGAACCCTTCTGACTGCACATAGTCATAAGACACGCCTCGGCTGTCCATATATTCTTTGATTTCTTTCCACCGTTTCTGCACTTTCCGTGTGCCGGCTTTGGGATTGTATATCACTCCCCACTTTTCGGGTTCTACACTCATATTGTTATCTCTTAGTAAAGTCCTACATAATCATTTTTGTACTCTCCCCGCACTCTTTGTCTTTGTTGCCCCAAAGATACTAATTCCCTTCGAGTTTCGCTCGTACGAAAGCAATCTTTTCTTCCATAGGCAGCCCGGCATCCATCCAATGGATAGTAAAGCCGCGTCGTTCCATTCCCCGGAACCAGGTCATCTGCCGTTTGGCAAACTGATGAATAGCAATCTCCAGTTCCCTGTACATCTCTTCGTATGTCAGTTTGCCGATGACGTACAGAGTCAGATACTTGTATTCCAGACCGTAATAGATAAGATCATCCGGTTGGATGCCCTGTTCTATCAGGCGTCGTACTTCATCTACCATCCCTTCGTCCAGACGTTGACGCAGGCGGCGGGATATCTTCGCACGGCGTAATTCCCGGTTTATATCTACACCAATGATAAGGCTGTTCAGTTTCGGGAACGCCCGTTCGTCTACCGGTGTATGTGCATAATATTCTTCTATCTCGATGGCCCGGATCGCTCGTTTCACGGTGTCGACATCTGTAGTATTATGTAGGGCTTTGTACTGCTTCAGCATCTCGGTCAGTTCTTCCAGGGATTTATCGGCAAGGCGTGCACGCAACTCCGGATTTTCGGGAACTGGCAGCAACTTATAGCCTTTCAATACGGATTCCAGATACATACCGGTACCTCCACACAAAACAGGAAGTTTCCCTTTTTGTTTAATAGTCTCGTACGCTATCAGAAAATCACGCTGATATTCAAAAACATTGTATTTATAGCCCGGGTCGGCAATATCAATCAGATGATAGGGGATTGGTTTACCATTCACAGTGTAGTCTACCAGGTCTTTACCTGTGCCGAGATCCATGCTACGGTAGATTTGCCGGGAATCTGCACTGATGATTTCTGTGTCAAGAACATCTGCCAGTGCTGCGGCGAAGGGAGTTTTACCGGAAGCGGTAGGACCTAATATAGCTATCAAATCATAGTCAGGCATAAGTCGTTTTTTTCTACAAAGATAATGCAAACCGAAAGCAATACAAAATAAGCTTGATTATTTTTAATGCTAAAGTGCGGCCTGTCTTCGTTTTAAAGCCAGATATGAAAAAGGAAGTGAAAAAGAGAATGTCTTCTCTTAAATGGTGTTATAAATACGTTGTTTTCGCACACGGAACTTGTTACTTTCAAAAAAGTGCGTACCTTTGCAATGTGTTTTTCATAGTATTAGATTTAAGGTTAACAAAGGTTGGAGTACAGCGGTACTCCTTTTTTTATGCCTATGCTTCTGTATTTTGCAGACAAATCACTAATTTTCAAGATTCCATCCCATTTTTGTAATAACTTCCTTTCCTTAGGTACGGCTTCCAATGTAATGGCATACCTTTGAACTGTTTTTTATTCTTTTGTCCTCAGACTGACCAGTTCTGCCCATTTGCGGAGGCTGAGGTCGAACCCTCCTTTTTCTAACAGGTGGGGAAGAGCCTTGTAGTGCAGGATTATATTTTCGTTGTCGGTATTTAATTGATAGGCCAATTCTCCGAGGTGGTATTTGAGGTGTGATAAGATCATAGGCTTGCAGGCATTCGGAATCGCTCAAAAAAGAAACAGGTTTGCTCATGATGGGATGTTGCATTAACCGGATGACACTTCAAATATATCATTAAACTTGTTCAGTCAGGTTACAATCTGTTTGTCTGGGTATCAGGATTTAGAATCTGATTATTTATAACCCGTTCTAACACGAATTAGCATTGGTCAGAATACAGACTTACCTGAAATTACATTGTTTGTTGTTGATAAGAACAAGCAATACTATGATCCGCAACATTACTTGTTCCGGATCATAGCATTACTTGTTTTCAAGTGTAATTCAATACATCAATATTCTTTTTCTTCTTGCAGTCTTTCAGGTATAAGATGATATTTCATTTTATTCATTGCGGACGGGGTATGAATCAGTTGTCAACTCATCCCCCTTGTTTCCTTCTTTTCTTAATAATAACGAATCAAGTTTTATGGGTGTGCCGATGACAAAAAGGTGTGGAGCGTGAATGACAATAAAATAAAGGTAGTATGGCAGTAAGGTTCACAACGAAGAAAACGTCGAAGATTTATCTGTCCGCAGGCACTGCATGGCTTATACATGAATGATGGAGGTAAATCAAAGGTAAGATGCAGGTTTTGGGCTGACCGGAGTCATTTTTTTGAGCGGATGTTACATCAATGTAAGTTTATGTAACATGAAAAGACGGGATGTAACATTGACCGTAGCAAATGGGAACACGAAGATTCGAAAAGTTCTTTGTAATGAACTATCTTTGTACAAAACGAAGGTTAATTAAAAAGTATCTTACCATGAAAGCAAGAATTAGTTGGATTTTTTATTGTTTAATAAGTTTCATGTTACTTCCCTCTTTGTCGGCGGCAGAGCGTTTTGTGACAAATGAGAGTAATGGTTTTATCTGGATACAGCAAGGAAAGGCGTATCCGATACTGGTAGACTCGCAGGAAGATAAAGGAGTGCTGAGGGCTGTTGCCAATTTGCAGACAGATGCAGGTAAAGTGACAGGTGCTACTCCGGAAATTATTCATTCCCCATCCGGTAACCGTATGCTGATTGTCGGTTCTGTTGAGAATAGTTCTTGGATCAAACAACTGGTGCAGGCAGGAAAGATTCCTGCTGCAGATTTGAATGGGAAACGTGAGAAGTACATTCTTCAGACGGTGAAGCAGCCCGTGGAAGGAGTAGAAGAGGCAATTGTCATTGCCGGTAGTGACAAGCGGGGAACTATTTACGGCATTTACGAACTTTCCCGGCAGATGGGTGTCTCTCCCTGGTATTTCTGGGCAGATGTTCCGGTGGAGAAGCATGATATTATATCTATTAAAGAAGGTGTATATACTGATGGTGAACCGGCAGTGAAGTACCGCGGTATTTTCCTGAATGATGAATGGCCCAGTTTAGGTGGCTGGGCGTCTGCTACCTTTGGTGGGTTCAATAGTAAGTTCTATGAAACGGTATTCGAACTGGTACTTCGTCTGAAAGGAAATTTCATGTGGCCTGCCATGTGGAACAGTGCTTTCTATGATGACGACCCGATGAATGGTCCGTTGGCCAACGAGATGGGAATTGTGATGAGTACTTCCCATCATGAACCGATGGGGCAGGCTCAAAAGGACTGGAAACGTCGTGGAAAAGGAGAGTGGAATTACTCTACGAACGGTGCCGTGTTGCGCGACTTTTGGCAGCAAGGTATGGAGCGCTGCAAAGATTGGGAAGCGGTGATCACCCTTGCCATGCGTGGCGATGGCGATGAACCGATGAGTGAAGATGCCAATATCTCCTTGTTACAGAATATCGTGAAAGATCAGCGGAAAATCATAGAGAAAGTAACCGGCAAGAAGGCAAAAGAAACTCCGCAGGTATGGGCGCTTTATAAGGAAGTGCAGGATTATTATGATAAAGGTATGCGAGTACCCGACGACGTAACGCTGCTGCTCTGTGATGACAACTGGGGCAATGTACGCAAATTGCCCGACCTGAAAGCGAAGCCTCGCAAAGGTGGTTACGGCATGTATTATCACTTCGACTATGTAGGGGCTCCCCGCAACTCCAAATGGATAAATATTACTCAGATACAACGCACGTGGGAGCAGATGATGCTGACCTATGACTATGGCGTGCGTGAATTGTGGGTGGTGAACGTAGGCGACCTGAAGCCGATGGAATATCCTATCACCTTCTTCCTGGATATGGCGTGGGAACCGAAACGTTTCAATGAAAATAATCTGTTTCAGCATACGGTGGATTTCTGTCGTCAGCAATTTGGCGGATACTATGCCGAAGAGGCGGCTCGTCTGATCGACACTTATACTAAATACAACCGTAGGGTTACCCCGGAAATGTTGAATGACCGGACTTACAGCCTGGAAAATTATAACGAATGGCAAAGTGTAAAAGATGAATACGCTGCATTGTGTCTGGATGCCTTGAAACTTTATTATCTGATGCCTGCCGAATACAGGGATACTTTCGACCAGCTGGTACTTTTTCCGATACAGGCATGCTCCAACTTATATGATATGTACTATGCCGTGGCAATGAACCGTAAACTGGCAGAGGCCAATGATGTGAAAGCCAATAAATGGGCGGAAAAGGTACGTGCATGTTTCGAGCGCGACTCCGTGCTGACTTATCATTATAATCATGTAATGAGTTGGGGCAAATGGAATCATATCATGGATCAGACTCATATCGGATATAGATCCTGGAATGATCCGAAGCGCAATATAATGCCTAAAGTGACCTTCGTATCCGAGCCTCGTATAGCTCCTGCACCACCTGTGTTTGTGGAAAAGGATGGATATGTATCTATTGAGGCGGAACATTACACCCGTTCAGCGAACGGTGCATCTGCCAATTGGGTTACGATCCCTAATCTGGGACGTACCTTGTCAGCCGTCACTACCTTGCCTTCCACAGCTATTCCGGGAGAAGATATGTATCTGGAATATGACTTTGAAACGGAGAAGAGTGGTGAAGCAACAGTTATCGTACGTCTCTCTTCTACATTGAATTTCAATGATTATAAAGGACTGCGATATGCGGTTTCACTGGATGATGGCGACGAACAGATAGTCAACATCAACGGTGATTATAAAGGTGAACTTGGCAGATTGCAGGCGGAGCACATCATCACTACCCAAACGAAACATTTGCTTGATAAGAAAGAAAAGCATACCTTGCGCATCCGTCCGCTTGATCCGGCACTTGTCATGCAGAAGATAATGATTGACTTTGGAGGTTTGAAACCTTCTTTCTTGGGAGCGCCGGAGAGTTCAGTAAAATAAGAAAGAGTATGGAGAAAGGAATGATTATGAAATACAGATTTACTTTATTGATAGTGCTGGCCTGCATCTGTTCCGTGTTGGCTGAGGCTAAGGTGAAACTCCCGTCTGTTCTTTCGGATGGGATGGTATTGCAACGTGAACGTCCCATAAAGATATGGGGAACGGCTGATCCGGGTGAGAATGTGACAGTAACTCTCAAGAAGAAGAAATACACGGTAGTGACCGATGAAAATGGCAAATGGCTGGTAACACTTCCTGCAATGAAGGCCGGTGGTCCTTATGAGCTGACAGTGAACGAAGTGACAGTGAAGGATATCCTGATAGGAGATGTATGGTTGTGCTCGGGACAGTCGAATATGGAACTGACGGTGGCGCGTGTAGCGGATATGTTTGGCAAGGAGACTGCCACTTACGAGAATTCGATGATCCGCTATGTCAAGACTCCTTATGGTAATGATTTACATGGCCCTAAAGAAGATATATCTCAGATGAACTGGACAGCGTTGAATCCGCAAGTTGCCCAGTCTTATGCCGCGTTACCTTACTTTTTTGCAATAGAGATGTATAATGAGACGAAAGTTCCTGTCGGCATTATCAATTCAAGTTGGGGAGGAAGTTCTATTGAAGCCTGGATGAGTGAAGATGCGCTTCAGGCATTCCCGAAGAACCTGCGCGAGAGGGATATCTATAACTCCGATGAATACAAGGCATTGATGAATAAGGCGGGAGGAATGATGTCGAGGTTTTGGAACCTCTCTTTATATAAAGGTGATGAAGGTCTTCATGCTCCGGTTAAATGGTATGAACCGGAATTGAATGATTCCGACTGGGAGGAAGTGAATATGTTTTCTTATCAGTTGGGCAGTAAGGATGGTTATCCGGTAAGTGGATCGCACTGGTTCCGGCAGAATATTTGCCTTACATCCGGACAGGCTGAGAAGGATGCCATATTGCGTTTGGGCTGTATGGTAAATGCGGACTCTGTGTATGTGAATGGCGTTTTTGTAGGCACTACTTCCTATCAATATCCGCCGCGCATTTATAAAGTTCCTGCATCGGTGTTGAAAGCGGGAGAGAATCTGGTTACGGTACGTCTTATTAATTCCGGTGGTCGTCCCAGCTTTGTAAAAGGTAAACCCTATTGCATGGCGATAGATGGGGATACGGTTCGCTTGTCCGAGCAGTGGAAGTATAGGTTGGGTTGTGAAATGCCTGCCGGAAGAGGAGGTGTATCTTTTCAGAACATTCCGACTGGTATGTATAATTCCATGATTTTTCCTTTGCGGAATCTTACTTTTAAGGGAGCTTTGTGGTATCAGGGCGAATCGAATGCAGGACGTCCGGGTGAATATGAAGCTTTATTGACTGCCATGCTTAAAGATTGGCGGGTGAAATTTGCAGATGAAGACTTGCCATTCTTTATTATGCAGCTACCCAATTTTATGCAGACGCATCAGCAACCTGTGGAAAGTGGTTGGGCAGGTATGCGTGAAGCACAGCGGCAGGTGACGTTGAAGTTGCCTAATACCTCTTTGGTTGTGGCAATAGACTTAGGAGAGTGGAATGATATTCATCCGCTGAATAAGAAGGAACTGGCAAGGAGGGTAGCGCTTCAGGTCAAGAAGCAGGTATATGGGCATAAGGATGTGGTTCATAGCGGTCCGTTGTGTACTGATGCATCTGTTGAAAGTGGAAAGATCATTCTGTCTTTTGAGGCGGGAACAGATGACTTAATGCCTGTAGCTCAACTTAAAGGTTTTGCGCTGGCGGGAGCGGACGGACGTTTTAAATGGGCTGAGGCGACCGTGGAAGGTAATAAAGTGGTGGTCTGGAGTGAAGGGATAACTCAACCGGTAAAAGTGCGTTATGCCTGGGATGATAATCCCCAGGAGGCCAATTTGAAGAATAAAGCGGGGCTTCCGGCTTCGCCGTTCCAAATGGATGTATCACGATAGTAAACTTAATACTGAATATACATAAAATAGACGAGGTTGTCTCAATATGAAGTGAATCTAAAAGTTTTTTGTCTAACTTTTTGGGTCACTTCATATTGAGACAACCTCGTTTTTAATTTGGATCTTACCTTTTTTCCTATTAGTTCTTTTTGTTCTAATTCTTCCTTTGATAAATAAAGTATCTGTTCTCAAAAAGCTTCTTTCTGTACGTGGTAATTATAATTAAGGATATTATTGAGGGATTTCTTCCGATTGTTTAAGATTCATTTCTGAAAGATGTCCTATATCCAGTCTGATCTTGGTTGAATATAATCAAAAAGACTTAAAAATGTTAATGGATGTGTTGCCGTAATAAATGAAGGAAAGTTGTTTTTTTGCTTTAACAAGTGGGTTACATATTTTTTGTGATACGTTACCACATTGTTTTCTCTTGCATTTATATCATAATTTTTGGTTTTTTATTAGCTTATTTTTTTCTCTTTGAAGAGGCTTTTTATCCACTATGTGATGTCTCAAAATATGCTCTTTGTCTTATTTGTAATTGTTTGATTAATAGATTGATATGCAGATTTATGAAATGCAGTCAAAAAAGAATGTAACATCGACAAGAAAGATGTAATGCTATCAAAAAAATGTGTAGCATGATCGTGCCCACTGTTCCATTTCTGATGCATACATTTGCTGCTATGAAAAAGCACGCTATATTGTTTGGAGAGATACGTATGGAAAATACTTTTCTTTCCTCCTATGGCATGAAACGCTAATATATGTAATAATAGTAATATGATTATTAACCGTTGAATTATTAATCTTAAAAGACTAATTGATTATGAAATGCAAGTATGATGACAGCTAAAGCTATCCATAATAGCTAGTGGAAAAAAGAGAATGTAGTTTTTAATATCTTAAACTAATGGTAATGAAAAATGTAACAAAAAAAATCCAAAAGATCCCTTATCTGCTGGTTTTGTTGCTATTAAGTTGCTTGCCAACTTTAGCGCAAAATGGGGTAACGGTAAAAGGAACAGTTCTTGATGGCACTGGAGAAACTGTAATTGGTGCTTCCATCGTTGTGAAAGGCAACACTTCAATAGGTACGATATCAGATATAGATGGAAATTTTACGTTGGCTGTTCCTAGTGATAATGTAACTCTTGTTGTTTCATTTATCGGTATGAAATCACAAGAAGTGAAAGCAACGGTTCAAAAACCGATTAAAGTGATTTTGGAAGATGATAGCCAACAACTGGAAGAAGTAGTAGTGGTAGGTTTTGGTCAGCAAAAGAAAGCCTCAGTTGTAGGTGCCATTGCACAGACCAATTCCAAAACCTTGGAACGTACGGGTGGTGTGACAAGTTTGGGACAGGCTCTGACTGGTAATCTTCCTGGTGTAGTAACCATGACTGATACAGGTAAACCGGGTGATGAAGATCCGAAAATCACTATTCGTGGTGTGACATCATGGAACTCAAGTGATCCGCTTGTGTTGGTGGATGGTGTAGAACGTCCTATGGCTTCAGTGGATATTAATTCAGTGGCATCCATTTCTGTATTGAAAGACGCATCGGCAACAGCTGTATTTGGTGTGCGTGGTGCCAATGGTGTAATTTTGATTACTACTAAACGTGGTGAAGAAGGTAAGGCAGTGATTAATGTCAATGCCAGCACGACGCTGAAAACTTACTCTAAATTGCCTGACATGATGGATGCGTATGATGCGCTTTCACTCCGTAATCAAGTTATAGAAAATGAACTGGCTTATCACCCGAATTCATGGAGTTATTATCTGACTCAGGACCGTTTGCATAAGTATCGTCATCCGGCGAATCAGGCTGAGGCAGAACGTTATCCTAATATGAATTGGGTAGATTATCTGTTGAAAGATGTCGCTACGTCTTATAATGCCAACGTGAACATTAGTGGTGGAACGAAGTTTGTGAAGTATTTTGCTTCCGCCGACTTTGCACATGAGGGAGATATATATAAGAAAGTAACCAATGTGAAAGGTTACGATCCGGGTTTCAGCTATGATCGTATAAATGTACGCAGTAACCTTGACTTCAATCTTACCAAGACTACCAAATTGCATCTTAATCTGTCTGGTTCTCATGCGGTAAAGAAAGCCACGCAGGGGCAGTATGAAAATTTGGTGTGGAGTGCTTTCTATGGTATTGCACCCGACTCTTTTATGCCTGTATATAGCGATGGTACTTTCGGATATTACCAACCTAACCCAACTCAGGCTGCTACTAATAGTTATGAAGACCTTAGTGTTAACGGTATCGGCTATACCACCGATGACCGTTTGAATACTGACTTTACCCTCGAACAGGATCTTGGTTTCCTGCTTAAGGGATTGAACGTGCAGGCTAAATTGGCTTTTGATAATGCTTTCCGTGAAACAGGCCGTGGTGTGGATGATACAACTGACTGGGAAGATGAAGCTCACAAATGGATTGATCCTGAGACTGGTAAAGAATACACCGATATCAGTACAGATGCATTATATAAGTTTGACTTCAAGAATAACAATGCTTGGAAAACGGGTGCGGGTTCTGTTAATAATGGTGAAACATACCGTCGTATGGACTATTCCGTACAGTTGAACTATTCCAACAAATTTGGTGATCATACAGTGGGTGCTATGGGTAACTTCACTCGCGAACAATATGCAAAAGGTAGCGAACAACCTTTTCGTCGTGAAAACTGGGTATTCCGTGCGACTTACGATTATGCCAGTCGCTATATGGTGGAGTATAATGGTGCTTATAACGGTTCTGACCTTTATTCTTCGGAAAATCGTTTCGCTTTCTTCAATTCCGGTGCTGTCGGATGGATGGTTTCGGAAGAACCTTTGGTGAAGAAGCTTAACCTGAAGTGGTTGGATATGTTGAAACTCCGTGCATCTTATGGTCAGATTGGTCAAGATGGCTTACGGGTAGGGAATAAAGATTATCGTTTTGGTTATATGGATGTTTGGAGCAATGGTGGCAATTATCGTCAGTCGTTGACCGGGGTAGATCCTGCCAAAAGTCCTTACAAGTGGTGGCAACAGACACAGATGGGTAATCCGGAACTTCAATGGGAGGTGGCCACTAAACTTGATATTGCAGCAGATTTTGCATTTTTCGGAGGGGTTATTTCCGGTTCGTTCGACTACTTCAAGGAAAAGCGTACCGACATTTTGATTCCGGGTACTCAGCGTGCTATTCCTTCATACTTCGGTACGGAAGCTCCTATTGCCAATTTGGGCAAAGTGGATAGCAAAGGTTACGAATTGGAAATCCGTTGGAATAAGCAACTGACGCGTAGTTGGCGTCTTTGGGGAAATGCTTCTCTTACTCATGCCGTAAGTGAAATCAAGGAAGCGGATGACCCCAGCCTTATGCCGGAGTATCAGAAAAAGGCCAACAAAGGCATTAATCAGAATTATTCGTATGTAGATCATGGCTACTACAACAGTTGGGATGAACTTTATGGTAGTACCGCACATGATGAATATGATGAGAACCGTAAACCGGGTAACTATATAATTCTTGACTATGATGCCGATGGTATGATTACTCAGGATGATAATATTCCTTATGGCTATACGGGTATTCCACAGAATACAATGAACCTTCAGATAGGTTTCGATTATAAAGGTTGGAGCTGTTTCGTTCAGTTTTATGGAGTAAACAATGTGAGCCGTTCTGTTGGCTTGACCAGCTTGGGTGGTACGCGAAATACGGCTTTCTTCGAAGGCAGCTATTGGAGTCCGGACAATCAGAATGCTGATGTACCTCTGCCTCGCTGGCTGAATCAGGCAAGCAAATATACAGATGCTACCCGCTTCCTTTTTGACGGTTCATACACTCGTTTGAAGTATGCTGAACTTTCATATACTTTCTCTAAGGAGAAATGGTTGAAGGCTTCGGGATTGAGTAGCTTGAAGGTGTTTGTCAACGGTAATAACCTTTTCCTCTGGACCGATATGCCTGATGACCGTGAATCGAATACCGGTGGATGGAGCGCATATCCTACCCAGCGTCGTTTCAATTTAGGTTTTAAAATAACACTTTAATATAAACGGAAGATGAAAAATAAGATTTTTTACATACTTTTCGCATTGCTCTCCGTCAGTTTCGCTTTTACTTCGTGTACCGACTATTTGGAAAGAGATTCTGACTCTGTTCTTTCAGAAGAAGATGCGTTTAAGAACTTTAATAATTTTCAAGGATTTATTGAAGTAATGTATAATGTCATTCCCGATTTAGCAAAGCATTATTGGGTTAGCTCTTTTAACTGGGGTGACGATGAAGTGATTACTACTGGTAATGGTGAGTACTTGATGGGATATGCCATTGATGGTGGAAACTATCGTACTTATATTGGTAAGGGAGATTGTTTCTTAGATAGAAGTTGGTCGCTGGACGGTGACCGTTTTGCCAAGTCCCTTTGGGGAGGGGGCTGGTATGCTATCCGTCAGGCCAATCTTGGTCTTGAGGCTCTGCAGAATGGTATGTTGAAGGATGCTACACAAGAAGAACGTGATTTTCTTGAAGGTCAACTTTATTTCTTCCGTGCTTGGTTCTACTTTCAGCTGACGACTTACTGGGGTGGTCTGCCATATCTGGAAAGACCTCTTTCTCCAGTCGAACAGTTCAATATGCCGCGCGAAAGCTATCAGGAAAATGCCGAGAAGATGGCAAAAGACTTCCAGCGTGCTGCTGACCTGCTTCCAGTCGACTGGGATGATACTGCTGCCGGTAACCGTACGAAAGGCAATAATGCTTTCCGTCCCAACAAAATCTGGGCACTCTCTTATTTAGGTAAGTGTCTGCTTTATGCCGGTAGTCCTTTGATGAAGAACGGAGGGGAAAACAGTGACCGTTCTTACGATGCGGAATATTGTAAACGTGCTGCCGAAGTTCTGGGTAAGGTACTTGCAATGGTAGAGGGTGGCCAGACCCAATATGCTTTGGTAGATTTCGAACATTACAGCAACCTGTTCTATACCAAAGAGCAGAACTGGCTGATGCCCGGTGGTACCGAAGCCATCATGCGTAGCCCTACTTTCGGTGCTGATTCCTACTGGCGTCAGATGAACTCCTATCAACTTTCATATATTTGTGACGGTGATGGTATCATTCTTTGCCCTGCAGCTAATTACGTGAATTATTTTGGTATGGCGAACGGTATGCCTCTTGATGATCCCAACTCCAACTTTAGCAAGTCACAGCCGTGGAAAGACCGCGACCCTCGTTTTTATAATAACTTTATTTACGATGGTGTCAAGCAGATCAAAAATGCAGCGGACTATAAAGAGTATGAGTATGCCAATCTTTACGAAGGTGGAAACTGTTGTAACGATCCTCAGAAAACCAGTCGTACAGGCTATTTCAACTATAAATTTATTCCATTGGGTGCCAATAAGGGTGATCAGGACTATGGTTATGGGAAAGCTACTCATTTCCATTTGGCATGGTTACGTTTGGCGGAAGTATATTTATTGTATGCCGAAGCTGCCGCGCAAGGCTACGGTTCTGCCAACGGCAAATCTACCTCTTTTTCAAAGAGTGCTGTAGAAGCGGTGAATGTGATCCGTGAACGTGCAGGTGTGGGGGATGTTGCTGACGGCTACACAACCGACCTGGAGAAATTCATGGGTGAAGTTCGTCGTGAACGTGCCGTGGAACTGGCTTATGAAGGACATCGTTTCAATGACCTGCGCCGTTGGAAGTTGCTGACTGAATATCCTTACAATATCAAAACCAAGCAACTGTTTGATCGTGCAGAGGCATTTGACCCTAAGGCTGAGCCTAAAGAACGTAAAGTTATAAACTTCCGTGAAGAGGTGGTGACGGAACGTAAATTGACAAGTAAGCACTATTGGTTGCCGTTCAAGACAAGCGATGTGACGATGTATCCGGAATTCTATCAAAATCCCGGTTGGTAATGGTTTTATTAACATAAAGACTATAAAAAATGAAACATATATATAAAGGACTTGTATTCTGTGCGGCGTTGGCCTTTGCTTACACACGCGTTGCCGCTCAAGAGACGCTGGCTGACTTGGTGGAAGCAATCCAAGCCGATACGCTTCAGAAGGTGCAAGTGGCATTTCGTTCCATAGACCGTAATGACCTGTTGGGTGGAGTATCGGTCATTGATATGAAAGAAATGTCAGAAAAGACATATACAACTTATAGTTTGAGTCTGGTTGACAATGTAGTTGGCGGTTTTAACGGTAATATCTGGGGAAACAACGAATATCTTGTCATAGTAGATGGCATGGTGCGTGATGCGAATAACGTGCTTCCCCACGAGATAGACCAGATTACCCTTTTGAAAGGAGCTTCTGCTGTAGTGCTCTATGGTCCGCGTGCGGCTAAAGGTGTCATTTCCATCACCACCAAGCGTGGCGAAGTGGGTGACCTCAGAATAAATATTCACGCTAACAGCGGTTTTTATACTCCTAAGTCATACCCGAAATATTTGGGTTCGGCAGAGTATATGACCCTTTATAATGAGGCACGTCTCAATGATGGTCTTACTGCCAATTACTCGCAGGAGGATATTTACAATCATGCTTCGGGTTTGAATCCCTATCGTTATCCTGATTTCGACATGTATTCTTCCGAATATTTGAGGAAGGCATACAACCGTTCGGAAGCGATTGCCGAAATTTCGGGCGGTAGCGAGAAAGTGAAATATTATACTTCTACCGGTTACTATCGCGAATCTTCGCTTCTTAAAGTGGGTAATACGGAAGATAACTACATCAGCCGTTTCTTTGTTCGTGGAAATGTGGATATGAAGTTGCATAAACTTATCACCGCGCAAGCTGATGCTAATGTGACATTTTATGATTCTTATTCGGCTAATGTAGACTGGTGGGGGCAAGCTGCTACGTTGCGTCCTCATCTGGTGTCTCCGTTTATTCCGTTGAGTTATATTGAGGATGTAGACCAAAATTCCCTGAGCACTGTGCTTAACAGTAATTATATTCAAGATGGCAAGTACTTCTTTGGTGGTACGCAGCAGAATCCCACTAATCCGGTGGCTGATGCATACGCGGCCGGCGACAATAAGTTTGTGAGCCGCCAGTTCCAGTTCAATACGCGTTTTGATGTCAATCTTTCTCCCTTGCTTAAAGGACTTTATTTCCGTGCCAAATATGGTATTGACTATGCTTCTACCTATGATCAGGGGTATAGTAGCACTTATGCTACTTTCGCACCGGTATGGAGTACCTATAACGGGCATGATGTCATTTCAAGTATCACGCAATATGGCAAGGATGAAAAAAGTGGTGTTGAGAATATCAACAATTCGGCCTATCGTTATACCTACAACGTTTCCGGTCAGTTCGATTACCAGAACACTTTCAACGAAGACCACAATGTGTTCGCCATGGTGCTGGCCAATGCATGGCAGACCCAACGTAGCGGACATTATCACCGTACTACCAATGCCAATTTAGGTTTTCAGGCATCCTACAACTATCAGCATAAATATTATGCGGATTTCAGTGCTGCAATGCCTTATTCCACAAAGTTGCCCGAAGGTAACCGTGCGGCGTTTTCTCCTACAGTCACTTTGGGATGGAATCTTGCAAAAGAAGATTTCATGGAAAATTCAATATTTGACAACTTGATGCTTACTGCTTCGGCAGGTATCATCAATCAGGATCTTGATATTACTACCAGTGACAATGAAGACGGTTACTTCCTTTACAAACCGGTGGTACAGCCCGGTGGTTGGTATAGTTGGGGTGACAATGGCGGTCTGGCTGCTACTGAGTTCCAGCGTGGAGACGGCTCTGCCATGACTTTCGTGAAGCGTAAAGAGTTCACGGCAGGGTTGCGTGGTTCTATGTGGAACAGGCAACTTACATTCGACTTCAATTTCTTCACCAGTAAGATGGATGGCGGTTTGGCTCGTACCAGCTCATTGTATCCGATTTATTTCACACAAGTGGGCTATCCGTCATCATCCATTATTCCTTATGTAAACTTCAATGAGGATAAGCGGACAGGTTTCGATTTCAGTGTTTATGCCAACAAGAAAGTGGGTGAAATGGACTTGACGCTTGGCGTGAGCGGAATGTGGTATAAGAGCACGGCTGAAAAGCGTGATGAGAACGTTGAGTTTGAATATTTGTCAGCTGTAGGTCGTCCATTGAACGGACACTGGGGATTACAGAGCGAAGGATTCTTCAATGACCAGGCTGAGATTGAGGCTGCTCCTAAACAAACTTTCGGTGACGTGAAGCCCGGTGATATCCGTTATAAAGATCAGAACAACGATGGTAAGATTGATGACAACGACCGTGTATTCCTGGGACGTTGGGACTCTCCCTTTATGAGTGGTATTAACTTGACTGCCAAATGGCGTGACTTTACTCTGTATGTGATGGGCAATCTTTACATAGGTGGCTATGGCATGAAGGACAATTCATATTATTGGGTGAAGGGTGACGGTAAATATTCTGAAGTGGTACGTAATCGATGGACTCCTGAGACGGCAGCTACAGCTACTTATCCTCGTCTGACCACTACCGGTGGTGACAACAACTTCCGTACCTCGGACTTCTGGATGTACAAGAACGACCGATTCAATCTGACTCAGGTTCAGCTTACCTATAATATGCCCAAAGAGGTGTTGAGAGGATCTTTTGTCAAAGGTTTGAGTTTCTTTGTCAACGCCAACAATTTGCTTACCATTGCCAAGGAACGTAAGGCTTTGGAATTGAATGTGGGTAGCGCACCTCAGACACGTTTCTACCAGCTTGGTCTCAAAGGTACATTCTAAGAAAATGATAAATTTAATAATGAAGATTGAAAAACTAAGAAGTTATGAAACTAAAAAATATCATCTTATCAACGGCATTTCTGATAGCATTCTCCGCTTGCGACGACTTGTTTGAGCCGGCGGTGGAAAACTTCAAGCAACCGTCTGATTTGGAAAACATGCCTTCGTGGGCTGTTGGTTTGTTAGGGCATGCCTACATTGGCAATCCGTTGGGTGAGAATGCCAACAACTGGTCTTTCACGGAAGTGGCTACTGATGATGCTGTATCCAATGATGTGAATAACGGCTACCGGAAGATGGCTGCCGGTGCCTGGCGTTCGGACAACACTCCCGGAGATTTGAATAGATGGCAGAATTTGCGTGCTTCCTGGCAATATCTCAACCAATTTCTTGAAATATCTGAAAACGTGGAATGGGCCAGAGATCCTAAAGCTTCCGAACTGTTTAAGATGCGTTTCCAAGGAGATGCATACGGAATGCGTGCTCTCTATATGTATCATTTGTTGCTGAGTTGTTCGGGCTGGGCGGATAATGGACAGTTATTGGGAATTCCTATTCTGACAGAATCGGAAACTGTTGATTCGGATTTCAACAAACCTCGTAACACTTTCAAGGAGTGTATCGAACTGTTGAATAAAGATGTGGAGAGAGCTGTGGAAATGCTTCCCGAAGAATATGGTGATTTGGACGAGAAGACAGGGGTAGTACCTGGTAAATATGCACAAATGGACATAGATATTGCTTTGTTCAACCGTGTATTTGGTGATCATGCTAAAAATCGTATGAGTGCTCGTGTGGCTCGTGCCATTCGTGCTCAGGCAGCTCTTCTTGCAGCCAGTCCTGCCTATAGCGAAGGTTCGGAAGTAACTTGGGAAGAGGCTGCCAATGATATGGCCGAAGTGCTTGCTGATTTAGGTAGTAATCCGATTGCAGGTATCGATCCTACAGGTAATAAGTGGTATGAAGACCATAGCGGTATTCAGAATCTAAAAGCCGGTTACAACCGTCCCGAGATTTTGTGGCGTAGCAACAAGAACGAGAGTGCCGACCTTGAGAAGGCGCAGTATCCGCCTTCGCTCTTCGGCCAGGGCAGGGTCAATCCTTCTCAAAACCTAGTAGACGCTTTTCCGGCAGCGAACGGTTATCCCATCAGCGATCCGAAAGCCAGCTACGATCCTCAGAACCCGTATGCCAACCGCGACCCTCGTCTGGCTTTATACATTATTTATAATGGTTGTAAGGCGGGGGTGTCAAACAGTGTCATTACTACTGCAGTTGATGGAAATAATAACGATGCCATGAATAAGTTTGACGGTGCTTCCACGCGTACCGGTTACTATTTGCGTAAATTTTTGGATATGAACGTGAATGCCGATCCAAATAACACAACAAATGGTTTCCATATTAAACCTTGGATTCGCTACACAGAAATATTCTTAGGGTATGCTGAAGCGGCTAATGAAGCTTGGGGACCGCAAGGAAAAGGCACTCATGGTTATTCTGCTTATGATGTGATTAAAGCTATCCGCCAACGTGCCGGTATTGGTGAAAATGGTGGTGATCCTTATCTGGAATCAGTGAAGAATGACAAAGATGCGATGCGTGAGCTTATTCGTAACGAACGTCGTTTGGAACTCTGTTTCGAAGGCTTCCGTTTTTGGGATTTACGCCGTTGGAAAGTGGATCTCAACAAGCTGAATGAAACCGTGAAAGGTATGAAAATTACCGGAACGAAATACGAAGTGGTAGAAGTGGAGAAACGTGACTATAAGGATTATATGTACTACGGTCCTGTTCCTTATGGTGAAATATTGAAGTTTAATGCTCTCATCCAAAACAAAGGATGGTAAGCGGTAGTAAACGAACTTATATAAACTGAATAAATGAAAATAGCAATGAGAAAATCATTTTTGATATTGGCCGCTATGGCGGGAGCCTTGTTCACTGCGTGCGAAAACGGCGACTGGGAATTTCCCGACTATAAATATTCCGCGGTTTACTTTGCTTATCAAAGTCCCATCCGTACCATTACCATAGGTGAGGATGAATCTGTGGATAATTCATTAGACAATGAACACAAATGCCAGATTATGGCTACAGTGTCGGGTGTGTACGAGAATAAGAAAGATGTGGAAATAGGTATCCGGGTAGACAATACTTTGTGTGATGGTTTTATGTATGAAGGTACCAAAGACGACATTCTACCGTTACCGGCTTCTCACTATACGCTGAGCGATGATAAGATTGTCATAAAGAAAGGCCAGATATTGGGTGGCGTTACGGTGAATCTGACTGATGCTTATTTTAGTGACCCGAAATCTGCGGAGTTGAACTATGTAATTCCCGTGGTGATGATAGATGTGCAGAATGCCGACACCATTTTGCAGGGTAAAGCGCAGGTTGCCGATCCGCATCGTTTGAATAAAGCGGATTGGGAGATACAGCCTAAGGATTATACGCTTTATGCGGTGAGGTATGTAAGTAAGTACGACTCGCACTATCTGCGTCGTGGCGTTGATATTTATAGCGGTAATAAAACAGGTACAGAGATACGCCATAATGCTTATGTGGAGAAAGATGAAACCGTTGATGGATTCAGCACTTTGGGCTTGAACAAAGTACAGTGGGCTCGTCTTGCTAAAGATGCTGCCGGAAAGAATATTGAAACCAATTTGATTCTTGCTTTCGATGAAAACGGCAATTGTACGGTTTCTTCCAATTCAGAAGGTGTATCAGCTAGTGGTAGTGGCAAGTTTGTTGCCAAAGGCGATAAGAATAGCTGGGGAGGCAAGGACCGCGATGTTCTCTATTTGGATTATGCTATGGATTACGATGGCATTCATTGTGTCACTAAAGATACGTTGGTAGTTCATTATCGTGGTGTAAAGGCCGAGTGGTTCAATCCTGTGAAGAAATAATGTTAGGGATTTCTTATTTAAAAAAGTATTTATATGAAATATACGAAAAATATCTTAGGAACAATGCTTTTAATGGCTGTCGTTACCGCTTCGTGTGTGGACGACAAACCGTTGGCATTCGAAGTTGAGAAGCCTGCTTCCATTGCAGGTATGGAATACCTCAACGACTATGATGTCTTGAAAAGTTATGTAAACAGCAGTGCCAATCCCGACTTTAAGTTGGGTATTGCACTGGCTGCAAATGACTATATTGCCGGAGGACAAGTAACTCAGTTGGCTAATAGCAATTTTGTTGAAATGACTGCTGGTAATGCCATGAAATATGCTTCGTGTGTGAATGAGAATGGTGAGATGAACTTTGGAACTGTGGAGAACTTTGTTTCTGCAGCTAAAGCAGGGGGACTTACTATTTATGGTCATACATTGGCTTGGCATGCGCAGCAGAATAACAAGTTTTTGAATTCGTTGATTAAAGATAAGGAGATGGATGTAGATCCAGATGCGAAAGTGGATAAAGTCGATTATGAAATAGACTATTCTACTGCGGGCTATAGTTTTTGGAACGAAGTAAATGAAGAAGTAAAAGAGACTACGACTATAGGTAAAAATGATGCTGAAGGTTGCTTGGAAATCAAGACTTCTGTTGCGGCTTCTCAAAACCATTTTATACAGTATCATACAGCAGATAATCTTCCTACTGAGATTGGCAAAGAATATAAATTGAAGATGATGGTAAGAGGCTCTGCAGAGGGAAAACTGAATTTTGGTGTAGGACCTTGGAGTGGTAGAGCAGAAGGTTCTTTTTCTTTCAACACAGAATGGAAAGAGTATGAGTTTTCATTCAAAGCGGTAGCAAATGGCGGGCATGTAATGACACAATCCGGTCTTTTTGTAGGAACTATTCAAATTAAGTATGTTAAGATTACTCATTCTGAGGCTCCGGTTATGGAAATTTTTACCGACATAATTGCCAATGGTGATGCAGAAGGTAGTGAAACTACTAATTTTGTTTCTACTCATGTGGGTGGAACTAATGGTGCTTGCGATATCGTTGATGGTGTAGGTAAAGATGGTAGTCGTGCTTTTGTAATAACGTCAGCAGGTGGTGGTGTAAATAGTTGGGATACTCAGTTCTTTCTCTATGCTGACCGCCCGTTGGTAGATAAGGAAGTAGTACATATTTCTTTTGACTATCGTGCAGATGTACCTAACAAGTCAGAATCTCAGACTCATGCTGCTCCAGGTGCTTATATTCATTATGATGGCGGATGTGCTGTTGATTTTACTACAGAATGGCAACATTTTGAAAAAACTATAACAATAAATACAACTCTTTCTCCTACTGAAAACATGCAGACTTTTGCATGGAATCTTGATGTAGGTGTGCCTAATGCGCCTGCTAACAAATATTATTTTGATAATATCAAGTTGCAAATAGTAACTAAGGGCAATTCTATTCCTCTCACTCCCGAAGAAAAGAAAGACACTCTTACTTGGGCTATGAACAACTGGGTAGAAGGTATGATGAAAGCTACCGGTGGTTATGTAACTGCATGGGATGTAGTGAACGAAGCTATTTCCGGTGGTGGTAACGATGAAGGTTTCTATACCTTACAATCAGCCAGTAACGTTTCTCCCGAAGATGCCAAGAACAATTTCTACTGGCAAGACTATTTAGGTAATGTGGATTATGTACGCATTGTTGTGGCTGCCGCTCGCAAGCATTATGCAGAAAACGGTGGTACTGCTCCTTTGAAGCTCTTTGTCAATGACTACAATCTGGAGTCAGACTGGGATGATAACAAAAAAGTCAAGAGTTTGGTACACTGGATTGAGAAGTGGGAAGCTGACGGTGTAACAAAGATTGACGGTATCGGTACGCAGATGCATGTATCTTGCTATGCCAATGCTGTCACGCAGAAGAGCAAGGAAGACCATGTGGTGAAAATGTTTGAGATATTGGCAGAAAGTGGTAAACTGGTAAAGATATCAGAACTTGATATGGGTTATATAGATGAGAATAATACCAGTGTTAAGACAGAGAATATGACCGAAGCTCAGCATAAAGCGATGGCAGAATACTATAAGTTCATCGTGAAGAAGTACTTTGAGATTATTCCTGCTGCCCAGCAGTATGGTATCACGCAATGGTGTGCTACCGATGCTCCCAGTGATTCGGGCTGGCGTGGTGGTGAACCCGTAGGCCTTTGGGATTCCAACTACAGTCGTAAGCATACCTATGCCGGTTTTGCTGATGGATTGGCTGGAAAATAATAGAGTTTTATGAGAAAAGGCAGCGGGTGTCATAACGTGAAACCGCTGCCTTTATTATCTTAATAAAAATTGTACAACAATGAAAAATATTTTATTTATTTTATTGGCTTTATTACCGACTTTAGTATGGGCCGGGAAAAGTGAGAGCGTTCAAACGAATGCTTATGTGGCAACAGGGACTTATACTACTAGTGCTTTTGGTGGAGTTCATGTCTTAACAGGACGTGACGAGTTTACTAAAATGGCATTTGTCATTGGTATCCAATTAGATGAACTTCCGGATGGAATGTATTATGAGTGGAAATTATTAGAGGCGAATGGTGGGGATGAGACTTTTCAGCCGCAGCCAAGCAATGATAAGGTCTGCTATATAGGATTGAATGGAAATACGGATGTTCTAAGGTTTTCCGTAACTACACGTACAGCAAGTGGTTTCCAAGGAATAGTTGCAGAAAGAGTTTTTACCTTCCTTTTCTTTCCGAATCGGTTATAGATATGTTAGGGTATAACCGGAGATGATATTTATACCTATAGTTTTGTCCGTTATTGGTAATTAGTCTTATATAGGGTTAGGTTTTTGATAGGATGAAGCTGTCATAAGGTATAAAATGCCCATACAGGAAACTCATGTATGGGCACTTTTTTTCCTGTTCCGGCGGATTTGCAATCCGTTTGTCTTAGCATTATGAAGTATTTAACCCTATCACATCAAACCATTCTTCTTCAACAATTCTGCCAACTCTTTCTGGCTGATGGAAGAACGCTCTGCCTTATCATAAACAAAGAGCAGATTCATAGTTGAATTCCGTTCGGAAGTCACAGCTATAAAAGTAATTACTCTTGTGCCACCACTCTTGCCTTTTCCTTTTGAAGTAGTTTTTACACGAATTTTACGAGGTCTGTTGTCAAGATCTGTTCCCAATAGCGGATTCTGTTCCAATGCATCAATGAGGGCAACATAATCTTCTTTGAATGAAGCATAGTGTTTTGCCAAACGTTTAACTTCATGCTGAAATGTAGGCTGAACGATTATATCATAATTCATCGGCAAACTCCCTTGCAGTTTTGGCTTTTAGTTGTCCGGTCATAGTCTGTTTCGCTTCACCCCACCTGGCATCTGTTCCTGCAAGCAGTTCTTTCTTGCTGATGGTTTCTTCCGCTTCCACCTCATCGGTATTCTTGCTTTTCATTATCCGCTACAAGGCTCTACGCAGTTTTTCCAGTGCATTCTTGTCGTTGATTTCCGTCAAGATATCACGAACTAGCAATGCTTTCTGACCTTCCAATTCCAGTGTTGTCATATTACGGCCTCCTTTCTTACTTGATTTCTAATGACAAAGAAACGTTTTTATCGGAAATACGGTTGTGGAAAGGTAGGAAAGGCTTCCCCTGCGGGCATTTTTTTATTCGGGATGACGTTTAAGGAAAGAATATAAGCATAAAGAAAAGTTTTTTCTGCATTGTTACGACTTTTCTCTATATCGTTTCATATCCGGCAGTTATTCCCCTCAGTTAATTCTCTGCTTTGCCATGCGTTTTTTGTATTATTCTTAATGCTTCCTAAGAGGTGTCTTTAATAGTCTTAGAACTAGTTGATTTAAGTTTCCCTATGGTAGGGAACCATCGTTTCTGGTGGGGAAACTGCCGTTCCTCGCAGCGGAAACGAATCTAAATATAGAAGGTTGATGTGTACTGGTTTTAGTTGACAACTTCGTTTGTTAT
>ULXS01022421.1_pt1 | contig 24674 bp, 19 predicted proteins | sample 1961421 | NCBI WGS metagenome assembly ULXS01 (sample SAMEA4835842, study PRJEB28245) | human gut metagenome | biome: gut microbiome; material: fecal sample | place: Denmark | collected 2008
CGTAGCGCGAAACCTGAATATGCAACCTGTTGCAGTGAAGGGTGATTATCGTCTGGTACAAACTGTAGATGGAAAACCGGAAGTCCGTTTCAGCGGACACTTTACCTCGAATGTGGAAGTATTGTTGCCGGAATGGAAGAATTTACCTTCAGGTGCTTACGAACTACAATTAGCTGCGAAGGACGATCAGGGTAGGGATGTTGATTACAAGCAAAATATTGTACTCTTTTCTTATGATGACAATCGCCCTCCTGTAGAATCGCCTGTCTGGTTCTATGCACGCAATACGGAGTTTGGTGCCGGACACCCTGCCCAATTCTGTTTGGGGACTTCTTATAAGGATGCTTATGTCATGCTGGATGTATTCAGCGGTAAAAAGCGTTTGAGTAGTACGGTGCTTCAATTATCCGACTCTATTGTTCGTTTTGATGTTCCTTATAAAGAGGAGTATGGAGACGGGATAGAGTACCTGTTTGCTTTTGTCAAGGGTGGTGAATTCTATTCTGAAAAGGTCGACTTACAAAAGCGTATACCGGATAAAACATTGACGATGAAGTGGGATGTGTTCCGTGATAAGTTGCGTCCCGGACAAGAAGAAGAGTGGCGTCTGACGATAAAGACACCACAAGGTACACCGGCTGATGCTGAGATGCTTGCTACCATGTATGATGCTTCTTTGGATAAGCTGTATCCCAATCGTCAGAATTTTAATGTGAACTATCCCCGTTTTAATTCTCAGATATATTGGTCTTATGGATATGTAGGTGGAGCCTTCTATTCTTGTCATTTCCCAATGAAGGAATGGAAAGTCCCGGTATTTATTTACGATACCTTTTATTCGGAAGAAGGGATAAATGAAGCAATGATAGTCGGATATCATGCTGTAAAGAAAGCGGATGTGGTAGGAAGCGTACAGATACGGGGAATGGCAAGTCCGCGAACTAAATCGATGGCTATGGCAGATAATGCTTCTGCTGATCAGACAAATATGCTGGCCGGAAAAGCGGCTGGTCTGGCGTTTGAAGAAGAAATGTCGCAGGAAACCGGACAGACAGCTGACGATGCGGAACTTGGTAATACCTCCGAACTCCGTACAAACTTCGCTGAAACGGCGTTCTTCTATCCGCAACTGCGCACCAATGAACAGGGTGAGATTTCCTTCTCCTTTACGATGCCGCAAAGTCTGACGCGTTGGAATTTCCGCGGATATTCCCATACAAAGGGAATGTTGACCGGTCAGTTGGATGCTTCTGCTGTTACGGCGAAGGACTTCATGCTGTCTCCCAATATGCCGCGTTTTGTACGGGTAGGGGATAAGACCAGCATTGCTGCAACCATTACCAACCTGACAGGTAAATCTTTGAAGGGAACTGCGAAATTTATTCTCTTTGACCCGATGACGGATAAAGTGATTTCTACCGGGCGCCAAGCTTTCACGGTAGAAGCCGGGAAGACAGTTCCTGTAAGCTTCCGTTTCACAGTGACGGATAAACAGGATATGTTGGGTGTACGTATGATTGCTGACGGTGGCACATTCAGTGATGGAGAACAACACTTGTTGCCCGTATTGAGCAATAAGGAATACATTACCGAGACCCTTGCCATGCCGATACGTGGTGAAGAAACCCGTACTTTCTCTTTGGACAGCCTGTTCAATTACAACAGTCGCACGGCCACCGACCGCCGACTGACAGTAGAATTTACAGGTAATCCTGCCTGGTATGCCGTACAGGCATTGCCCGTATTGAGTCAGCCCCGTACAGATAATGCTACAGCATGGGCAGCCGCTTATTATGCCAATTCCCTTGCTTCTTACATTGCCAACAGCCAGCCGCGCATTAAAGCCGTGTTCGACAGTTGGCGCATGCAAGGCGGTAAGAAAGAAAACTTCCTCAGCCAGTTACAGAAGAATCAGGAGGTGAAGAATATCCTTCTCGAAGAGAGCCCGTGGTTGCTGGAAGCTACTACAGAAGCCGAACAGCAAGCGCGTATCGCTACTTTGTTCGATCTCAATAATCTGTCGAACAATAATATGACCACCCTTATTAAACTACAGGAATTGCAAAATGCCGATGGTGCCTGGAGTTGGTACAAAGGTATGCCGGGTAGTCGCAGTATGACGGGATACATCACCGAACTTCTTGTCCGCTTGCCGTTGCTTACCGGACAAAAGAACTCCGCTGATGCCCTTTCCATGCAGCGAAGGGCTTTCAACTATTTGCATAGCCAGGCATTGCAGGAATATCAGAATATCCGTAAAGCGGAGAAAAACGGGACGAAGATCAATAATCTTTCATATCCGGCAATGACGTATCTCTATCTGATAGCTATCTCCGGTGAGAAGGTGCCTTCGGTCAATGAAGACGCTTATCACTACTTCCTCTCCATGGTCGGCAAGAATCTAAGTTCGAATGCAATGGGAGTTAAGGCGCAGTCAGCTATCATTCTGCAAAAGGCGGGTCGCACGGCTGAGGCTGACGAATTTATCGCTTCCATTAAAGAGCATCTGGTGCAAACTGATGAACGGGGTGCATACTTTGCTTTCTATGAAAGACCTTTCCTTTGGGGAGCACAACCTATTTCCGTTCATGTGGAGGTAATGGAAGCCCTGAGGATGGCAGGAGGCAATGATGCATTGGTGGAAGAAATGAAACTCTGGTTACTGAAGCAGAAACAAACTACAAGCTGGAACTCACCTGTTGCAACGGCAGACGCTATTTATGCATTGCTTTGCCAGGGGAGTGACTTGTTGGCATCACGTGGTGATGTACGCATTGTTCTTGGTAATAAAGTGCTGGAAACATTCTCACCTGCCAAGACCACAGTTCCCGGATTGGGATATATCAAGGAAAGCTTTGCAGCAGGTAGTCCTGAATTGCGCGCCAAGTCCATTACTGTGGAAAAGAGGGATGCGGGCATTGCCTGGGGGGCAGTCTATGCACAATATCTGTCACCTGTTTCCGATGTAAAACAGCAAGGTGGTGAGCTGGCTGTAGAAAAGAAACTCTATGTAGAGCGTACTTTGACAGGTGGAAAGAAAGAATTGCAACCCATCACCGCTTCCACGCAACTGGCGGTAGGTGATAAAGTGGTTTCCCGTCTGACGATACGTCTGGACCGTGCCATGGATTTCGTTCAACTGAAAGATCAGCGTGGTGCCTGCTTTGAGCCGATGAATTCACTTTCCGGTTATCGCTGGAACGGTGGAATAGGTTATTATGTGGAGATAGAAGATGCTTCCACTAATTTCTTCTTCGATAGTCTGAACAAAGGTGTGTATGTGTTGGAATACAGTTATCGCATTGCCCGTAGCGGGCAGTACGAAGCCGGGCTGGCAACCATTCAATGTGCCTACGCTCCCGAGTATGCAGCTCATTCAGCGTCAGTGAAGGTCGAGGTGGAGTAGAAATTTTAAAACTTGCTTTTAGGAACTCTCATTTAAAACACCTACTTTTGTGCATCCTAAAATGAAAACGAATGAAACGAACCTTGATATGTATATATGCGCTTGCCGCCGTAGCACTTACCGCTACGGCGCAACCGCGTTTTTCATCCAATAAAGAAACTCACAACTTCGGACAGATCGAATGGAAGCACCCCGTTAGCGTGCAGTATGTCATTACCAATACGGGTGATAAACCTCTGGTGCTTACAGATGTAGACCCTTCCTGTGCCTGTTCCGTAGCCCAGTGGACACAAACTCCCATTGCTCCCGGTGAGAAGGGGAAGATCGTTGTCGATTTTGATGCTAAGGCATTGGGACATTTTGATAAGTCCATAGCTGTTTATTCCAATGCGCAGCCCAATCTGGCTTACCTGCACTTTACAGGTGAGGTGGTGCGCGAGATAAAAGACTTTACGAAAACCTATCCTTATCTTATCGGACAGATACGCATTGACAAAAATGAGATTGATTTCCCTGATACTCACCGTGGCGAAAAGCCTGTCATACGGATTGGCGTAGTGAATCTGTCGGATCGTTCGTATGAACCGGTATTGATGCATCTGCCTTCCTATCTGGATATGAAAGTGGAACCGAACGTACTTCAGAAAGGTGAGAAAGGGCTTATCACATTAACTCTCAACACAGAGAAACTGACAGACCTGGGACTGACACAGGCATCAGTTTACCTGTCACGCTTTACAGGTGACAAGGTGAGTGATGAAAACGAGATACCTCTTTCTGCCATTCTCCTGCCTGATTTCTCCGGTATGACCGATATGGACAAGGCGAATGCTCCGGTAATCCGTCTTTCGGAGACAGATATAGACTTGAGCGCACAACTGGCTAAGAAGAATAAGGTGAAACATGATATACAGATCACCAATACCGGAGGCTCTCCGTTGCAAATCAGTAAATTGCAGGTATTCAATCCAGCTTTAGGAGTAAGTCTGAAGAAGAGCGTATTGCAGCCGGGCGAAACCACCCGCTTACGTGTGACGATAGATAAGAGGAATATCGCCAAGAAGAAACGCCACCTGCGCATTCTGATGATTACGAATGATCCGATGCAGCCTAAGGTTGAGATGAATATCAAAGCGAGTTAAAGATTTATGATTTCATAAATCATAAATCTTATCATAAATCATAAATTAGAAATCATAAATCTTATCATGGAACATCCTGAAAACGATGAATCCTATAAAGGATTGGTTGTCAATGCAGGCATTGAGCAACCTTCGTCTGTCAATCCCTATCGCCGTCCGAAACCTAAAAAGCGTCAGCGTTCCGTAGCGGAGTTTGTAGAAGGTATTGTGAAAGGAGACGTCACTGTGCTGAGTCAGGCAGTTACTTTAGTGGAAAGTGTGAAGCCTGAACACCAGGCATTAGCACAGGAAGTTATTGAGAGATGCCTGCCTTACTCAGGGAACTCTATCCGTGTGGGGATCAGTGGCGTGCCTGGAGCCGGAAAAAGTACCTCGATTGATGTCTTCGGCTTGCATGTGTTGGAAAAATACGAAGGTAAGCTGGCAGTGCTTGCCATCGACCCCAGTAGCGAGCGCAGTAAGGGCAGTATCTTGGGTGATAAGACGCGTATGGAGCAACTCTCCGTTCATCCAAAATCCTTCATCCGCCCCAGTCCGTCGGCAGGTTCTTTGGGTGGAGTAGCGCGTAAGACGCGTGAAACGATTATTCTTTGTGAAGCTGCCGGTTTCGATAAAATCTTTGTAGAGACGGTAGGTGTGGGACAAAGTGAGACAGCTGTACACTCTATGGTCGACTTCTTCCTGCTTATCCAGTTGGCCGGAACAGGTGACGAACTGCAAGGCATCAAACGTGGTATCATGGAAATGGCGGACGGTATTGTTATCAATAAGGCAGATGGTGATAACCTGGAGCGTGCTAAACTGGCCGCATCGCAATTCCGCAATGCTCTGCATCTGTTTCCTGCTCCCGAGTCAGGATGGACGCCACAGGTGATGACTTATTCCGGTTTCTATAACCTGGGTGTGAAAGAAATCTGGAAGATGATTTACGACTATATTGCTTTTGTGAAAGATAACGGTTACTTTGAATATCGACGTAACGAGCAAAGCAAATACTGGATGTACGAAAGCATCAATGAGCGTCTGCGCGATAGTTTCTACCACAATCCGGCCATAGAAGCCATGTTAAGTGATAAAGAACAGCAGGTACTTCAAGGCAAACTCACTTCCTTTGTTGCGGCAAAGAGCTTGCTCGATACCTATTTCGGAGAAATGAGGAAGAGTTAGTTACAAAGCTACGAGCTACAAGCTACAAGTAGCTGCGCTATCATGCCGCAAGGCACTTGTAGCTTTGTAGCTCGTAACTAATTCACGCTTTTTTCCCTTCCTTCTCAAAGTCCGCCTTCGATTTACTCTTCGTTACGATATATACGCCAAGGAATACCAGAGCGATAGCTACACCTTTTTCCCAACCGAATACACCCAGGCCCATGATAATAGCAACAATAGAAGCTACGATGGGTTGCATATAGTTGTACATACTCACCACTGTGGGACGCAGCAACCTTTGTGCGGTCATAATGAAGATATAGGCAAGGAAGCTGCCACCTATTACCACGTAGCCCACTTGTGCGTATGCCGCAGTAGAAATTTCCGCCCATTGAATGCCTGCTACATCATGGTATGAGAATGGAATATAGCACATGGACGCATAGATAAACATCCACTTATTCAATGTGATGGGAGAATATTTCTGCGATAAGCTCTTGAACACAGTCAGATAAATAGAGAAGCTGATTTGTGCTACCAGACAAAGCAAGTCCCCGATAATACTGCTGTTGCCGTTGCTTGTGGCCTGACTGCTTAATATAAGCGTCAGTGCTCCCATGGCCCCTACAAAAATACCCAGTACTTTCAGGTTCGTGATAGGTTCCTTCAGATAAATGGCGGCGATAATCATGGTTACGATAGGAAGTGTGGTTGTCACGATGGAGGCATCGATGGGTGAAGTCATTGAAAGCCCGAAGATATACACCCCTTGATTGAACACCAGTGCGAAAAGTGAAGCAAAGAAAATCTTCAGCATATCGCGGTGATCCACGTGTTCGTGCTTACAGAATGCAGACAGTAGCCAGAAACAGGCGGCTGCACCTACCATGCGGAACGTAGTTACCGATAAGGCTGAAAACTCCATAAGTGCGGATTTGCCGATGGGAGCCATCAGTCCCCATAAAATATTGGCAGTCAGGGCGAATATGTGCCCTTGTACATTCTTATTCATACTCTTTTTTCGTTTGAGGCTGCAAAAGAACAACTATTTTCTGAAACTAAAAAGTCTTTTCTCTTTTTATATACTTGTGGTCTGTTGGAAGCATTAATCATATTAGCACATTTATTCATATTCACTCGGAAAGGAAACTATGCTTCTCAATGTCAGTAGCATAGGGACATGACACTTGAAACTTATTACCTTGAGAACCGAAACTCCCTTTGTTTTGCTGCACAAGATGGCATCTTGTGTGGTGTAACATACTATCTTGAACAACACAAGATGCCATCTTGAGCAGTAAAGGTAGTCACGCTTCAGTAGATATGCAAGCTTTTTACGGAGGAAAGGTAATAGTGATGTATGTGCATTATAACTGATTCATAACCGCTCGGGCATGAAACAACCGTCTTCATCTTCTTTTAAATCATGTAGAAAGACTTTTTCTTATTTTTTTGAGCTATTTTTGTATTCTGTAAAAACAAGTGACTTAACATCCTCTGCTTGTAGAGGTGAAACTTCTTGTGTTTTGTCTTTAAAAATGTGTATGTACTTATATTATTGAATAAATGCCTTGTTTGTATTGTGAAACATTATAGGAAAATATCATACGTATTAGGGGGAATCCTGCTCTTTGCAGTGGGAATGCTTGCTTTTCAGGTATATGAAAACGGAGTGGAAGGGCGCGGAATATGTAAGCGAAAGGCGGAGGCTTCACTGAAATCCGTTACGGAACTTTGGGCAAACAGGGAATTTGATAAACTTGGAATTCCCTATTCTGTTGGAGGAGGCGAACCGAAAGAGGAAAGCAAGCAGCGTCGTATAGTGCTGGCGGAAGGAGAGACGGTGGTAGCGGTCGATTCGATAAAGGAAGAAAAGCGGTTGATTGCTTCACATAACCTAAGTGCAAAGGTTCGCTTTCTGTTTTTGGTGGACAAAGCGGCTTTCAGCCTTTTGAATGAATTATGGCAAGAAGATTTGAATGATAGACACACTTATTGTTCCGGTGCTCTTATGCTGCAATCGGAATTGCCGGGTGACAGGAAAGGAAAAAAGTTTATGGCCGGAGACTCAACGCTGATGACTGATAAGTTCAAATTAGGAACCTATTATCTGGATGATATGTATTTTCTTGAATTGACGGCTTATCTTTCACTTCCTTCCCCATGGTTGTGTGCCGATTGGGGAAAGACCGGTATTGTTTCTTCTTCCATTATAGTTATCCTTTGCTTGTGCATATTTGTCCTTCTCTTTTGGCATAATCGAAAGAAGGACAACAACGATGAAGCGGTTGATCCGGATGATTGCGTAACGCGCATCTCCGAAAATAAATATCAAATAGGCGGAGTCCTGTTTGATGAAGAGGCGTGTACGCTTACTTTTGAAGATCGAAGTGTGGTGAAATGTCCTATGCAGTCTTATAAACTACTTTCTGCATTTGTCCATGCGGAAAATCATTTCTTATCGAATAACCGGATTGTTGAAGTTTGTGGTTGGAGTTTAGAAAATATCAATATTAATCAAAACAGAAGAGTAACAGTAAGCCTTCTCAGGAAGTTACTTGACGCCGAGAAGTCTCATGTGAAGATAGAATCCGGTCAAAACGAGCAAAAAGAACAGGGCTTTTATATGCTTGTTGAAAAATGATAAGTGCCTTATTATTAGTATAGAAAGGGGGAGTAATAAATTTTTTACTACCCTTTTTTACTCCCGTAAATACATTTTGAATCTATTTATTATTTACATTTGCCGGCATAACAATTATTGATGAAAAACATACTAATAAAATGAAGAACAAGATGAAAAAGATTCTGGTATTTATGGGAGTTGTAGCTATTGCTATAGGAGGATATGTTTACAGTAAACAGTCATCTGTCAAGATGTCTTCTTTAATGTTGGAGAATATAGAAGCGTTGGCAGATTCAGAAACAGATGGTGTTCTTTGCTTTGGAAAAGGGTTGGTTGATTGTCCGCTTAATCACGATAAAGTATATACTTATTATGCTCCGTATAGCTTATATTATTAGCGTTATATCTGTCCTGCTATTCATTTCTTGTACTTCGAATCCGGTTGCTTCCGGTAAAACGTCATATACTGATTTCCCACAGGAGCAAAAATTGAAGGCAAAGACGATACGGCTGGATACAGCTTTATTCCGCTATCCTTCTCGTCTGCATATCAGGGACGGGAAAGCTGTGGTACTTGATTTGCATGGAACAGACTATTTCTTTCATACATTCAGCTATCCTGATTTTCGTTACCTGTCTTCTTTCGGGAGGCGTGGAGATGCACCGCAGGATATGCTTTCTGCCGAAAATTTCCGATGGAATGGGGCTTTTTTGTGGACATTAGATTCCAATAAGTCAGAATTAACAAGGTTTGGGTTTGCTTTATCCGGTGATTCACTGCTTCGTCAGGAAGCGGTGAATCTGGATAAGGATATTCTCCGGGCATTGGATTTTGTAATGTGTGAGGATTCTGCCTTTATCATTCCCGATTATTCGGGTGACAGTCGCTTTTGCAAAGTAAGCAAGAGTGGAAAATTGATGTATAAGTTTGGTGCTATTCCTACTGTCAACGAGGATGCCTTGCAGAATGCCCGTCCGGCTTTGGCGCAGGCGTGGCGTAGTTTTATAGACTATAATCCCCGAAACGGGATACTTGCTGTTGCCACTCAGTTGGGTGAAGTGTTCGAAATCTATAATCTGAAAGACAGTACGCATGTTGTGTGCATGGGACCGCATGGTGAGCCGGAGTTTCAGGTGTCCGGGGGATATGGTATTCCTACGGGTATCATGGGATTTAGTGATGTGCAGGTGACGGGTCGGGCCATTTATGCAGTCTTTCATGGGCGCTCGTTCAAAGATATAGCACGGGATGCCCGGAATGGTATTGATCATCCGGATGGCGGGCAATTTATCTATGTGTTCAGCTTGACGGGAAAACCGTTAAAGAAATATGTACTGGATCATTACATTTGTGGCATATCGGTAGATGAGCAGCGTGGACTTATTTATGCTACGGATGTGAATGAGGATGAGCCGATAGTAGAATACCATATAAATGGTATGTAGAGTTAATTAATTTATTAAAAGGAGCAGACGGTAAACGACTTGTTTCGCTGCAATAGAATACCGAATGCTCCGTAACCCCTAAAATTTAGAAGCCTGGCAAAGATACAAATTTTTAAGCAAAACGGAAATTGATTTCCGCTGTTACGATAGTGCAGTGTGAAATATGCTCTAATGAGATACTCTGTATCTTACTTCTCGACTGTACAATATATGTGTACTTGATATTGGTAATTGAATAGATTTTTACTTTGAAACAATATAGAAATGAAGAAGTTTATGAAAATAACTTTTGTTGCGGCATTTGCGGCAATTGCAGGTTATGGTGTTTACACAAATCAGAAAACAGATGCTATGTCCGATTTGATGTTGGCGAATGTAGAAGCATTAGCAAATAATTCAGAAAATAGTGGAACTGTAGATTGCTGTAACAGTAGTGATTGTAATGGCGATTTTTGTGGAACTTTCTATCCTGCGGATGGTTCAGGAAAGGGATATAAAATGTTTTATAAATAATGATTTTTCGGATTGCTTAATTAGGGATTAAGCAATCCGATTTTAAATATATAGTATATGTGTTATTTGCGATGTTTGTTTCTTGTGGTCTTATTGGCCGGGTTGTCGGCTTGTTCTGAGGACAATCGAAGAAAAGGAAGAAAGGCGATGGAAGATTTGGCAACTTCCGAATTGTTTTTTCAGGAAATATCGTTGGAAACAATTCTCGGCAGGCCTTTTCAGATAGAGATTGTGGACAGCATATTGATAATTGGGGATAATATTGAAGGAAAGGCATTGTTTCTGTATAATTTGTCGGACTCTTCTTGGGTTCGAGTTTTAAACATAGGACAGGGACCCGGTGAAGTGCTTGCTCCTCTTGCTATTGACGTGTCTGATAGGGATCATACGATAAGCGTGCTTCAAAGACAAAGTGGAATCTGCCGAAGATATCGGGTTGATAGATTGTTTAATGATTCAATTTTTGATTTTCAGGAGGCAAGTTTGGAAGGAGCGGATAGGGTAGCTCAAATACATGACGGATATGCTTGTTTAGGGATGTTTGAACAAGGCATATTGTCATTTTTTGATGCAAAAGGAAAAGAAAGTGAATGTATTGACCTTTATTCTAGATTTGACATAAAGGATATATCTGCCAAATATAGACTGTTTCAGGGGCGTTTGGCTTTTAACGAACGGACAAGGTATCTGATGTTTGCTCCATCTTATGCTTCCGAAATTGGTTTTTATGCGGAACAAGATGATGGCAGTTGGGTGAAGAAAGATTCTTTCTGTTTGGGAACAGGAGGATTTGAGGATAGAATTTCGGAGAGTTCCGGCTTTGAACTTTTTAAGGACGATATAAGGAATTGTATGGATGCTTGTAGTTCTGAAAATTATTTTTATATGTTGTATGATGGAAGTGATTTAGGGCATACTCACAAGATAGAGTTTCGTTATGTCATTCGTTTTACTGCCAATGGTATATTGGATTGTGTGTACAAAGTGAATCCTACCGTCCGCAATATTTGTGTTTCGTATGACGATTCTGCCATGTATGTGCTGATGATAGGCAAGGATGGAGAGTATGCTATAGGTAAATCAGAGCTTTCAATAAGGTAACACAGTCAAATAACGAATGATGCTAAGTGTGGGCAAAATGGAGTTATTTATGCTAGATAAAAGAGAAGTGAAATGGAGTTGATATTTACAGCTACTAAAATATGTTTAGAATGTTCCAACTAGGCATTTTTGTTGTTTGCTATAGTCAATATGATAAGGGAGAATCAGCCTATATAGGCTGATTTTTCCCCTATTGATGTTTTAAATAATACAAATAATATTTTTTGATGAAACGTATCGTCTATTTTATTTTGTTTGTTTTCTTTGCGAGTAGTTGCTTTAGAAATTCTGATGTGGAAAAATCTCAAAATCATTCTACTAATATCATTGATGTAAAGGAACTTGTAAAAGAAATTGTTATAGACACTCCTTTGATAGGAGGCTGGGCACGACCTTTTATTATAAATGATTATTTATTGATAAGTGATTCTCAATCCGAAGAAAAATTAATCTCTATCTTTGATAAGGATAATTTCTCCTATTTGATGGGAATTGGAGATGCAGGGGAAGGACCTAATGAAATTACGAATATGGGGGTAATTGTGCCTGATGAAGTGCACCATCGATTTTTTGTACCTGATTATGGAAAATTGAAAGTTTTGAGTTATAGTGTGGATAGTATCTTAAAAAATCCTTTTTATCGACCTGAAGTAAAAGGAGATATGAAAGAATTGCAATTTCCGGATAGATTTGTTTATGTGAATGACACTTTCTGTATTGCACGTTCCATAATGGTCGGAGAAAGCAAATATTTTCAACAATCTTTGGTGCGGTGGAATATGTTGACCGGAGAAATGGAATTATTGGTTGAAGGGCATCCTAAGATAGAACGAAAGCGAAGCCAGTTTGCGGTATCATTGGAACATAATCTGATAGTTGATTGCTATGCTCATCATGACCTAATGACGATTCATGATCTTGATGGTAATTTGAAATACAATATTTATGGTCCTTATTGGGATGACAAGACGAGTAATGATATGGTTTATTATGATGCTGTGGTGATTTGTAAAGATAAGATTGTTGCAGCATATGCAGGAGGACGCAATTGGAGTGACGAGGGATTTCCTAATTGTTTTCAAGTCTATGATTTTAATGGGAATTATATTAAAACGTTGGATATAGGTCGTAAAATTTGTAACTTTTGTTATGATCAGAAGCTGAATAGATTAATAATGGTATTAGACAATGAAATACAATTTGCTTATTTAAATTTAGATGGACTTATAGACTAAAATGAAGAACTAATATTAGAAAATAATGATGAAATATTTTGCAGTTTTGTTATTAACCCTGTCTGTATTGTCTTGCATAGATGTTAGACAAAATAAGCTTGAGAATCTGTTAGAGAAATGGATGGATTATGAAGTTAAATTTCCTATAACTTCCATTTTTACAATACAGGGGAGAGATACAGTGGATTTTTATATGAGTGGTGATTACAAGATTGTGACGTATATTGATACTATAGGATGTACCAGTTGTAAATTACGGTTGTCGGACTGGAAGAAATTTATGAATGTGGTTGATTCTATAAAAGAGGATTCGGTTAAGTTCTTGTATTATTTTGCGCCCAAAAAGAATCAGGAGGTATATAGTGTGTTAAGAACTGAAAAGTTTGTTTATCCTGTTTGCATTGATGAAAAAGATTCGTTGAATATATTGAATAAGTTTCCTTCTGAAATGGAGTATCAGACTTTTTTGTTAGATAGAGATAATAAGATTATAGCAATTGGAAATCCTATTTATAATTCAAAAGTTAAAGATTTATATTTGAAGATTATTCAGGGAAAAGAATTTACGCAGATGAATGAAGATACAGGTCTGATGACAGAAGCCAGTATTGACTATACATCCTTATCCTTGGGTAATTTTGACTGGGAAAAAGAGCAAAAAGCAGTTTTTACATTGAAAAATACAGGTAATAAACTATTAGTCATTGATGCAGTTTCAACATCCTGCGGCTGTACTTCCGTTGATTATTCCAAAGAACCCATTCGTCCGGGAAATTCTATATCACTGAATGTGACGTATAAGGCAGATCATCCCGAACATTTTGATAAAACTATAACAGTATATTGCAATGCAGAATCTTCTCCTGTTGTTTTGAGAATAACCGGCGATGCAGAATAAGATAACATAAATGAAATACTTATGAAGAAACATGGTATCCTATTAATAGTCTGTTTCTTTTTGATATTGGCTTCCTGTACTAAAAATAAGGTTGGTCCTTCCTTAGAAGATATTCTATCAGCCAATCCCAAATTGCAGGTTGTTCTTGACAAATACCGAGATGATTCCTTGAAGTATAGGGCTGCTGTTTTTCTTATCGAAAACCTGCCTTTTCACTATAGCTATGAAGGTGAAGCTCTAAATGATTACCTAAAGCTTTTTGAACTTCATGGAAAAGGTACCATGTACCCAGATAAAGTGCTGGATTCCATTAAGCGCGCTTGCGGCTCTTTTCATTTATTCATGATAGTAAAGGAGCCATTGATGTAATAGGTAATCTGAAAGGAAGATGTTCCAAACTTAGGAAGATTGTGGCTGATGGAGGATATAGAGATGAATTAATTGGGAATGTGAAGAAAGCGTTTGGCTGGGTATTGGAAATTGTACTCAGGCCTGAGGAGGCAAAGAAGTTCACGGTATTTTAAAAAGCCTGTCAGGCCTAATGATAGTTTAGAGTTATGCGTTACGTATAAAGCGGAGCATCCGGAACATTTTGATAAAACCATAACTGTATATTGTAATACAGCATTTTCTCCTATTGTTTTGCGAATAATCGGCACAGCCCAATAGGGTAGATGTTTCAAATAACGGATCAGAAATAAACATAGTAAGATGGTTTGTAGATTAATAAAAAGATATTTGCTCGCATGTGTATTGCTGGTTATAATGTTGCTTACAGCTTGCGGTAGGGGAGACGGCCGGTTGGAATATGCATTGCAGTTTGCCGGAGGCAATCGGGGTGAACTGGAAAAAGTGCTTGTGTATTATAAGGACAGCGGGCAGAAATATGACGCAGCCCGTTTTTTGATAGAGAACATGCCGCAATATTATGAGCGGCGGGGGATACCTGTAGATTCGGGAAAGGCAGCGTTGGCAACGGTGGACTCGACGGGAATGGTACTTCCGGAACTTGTGCAACGCTGGGGACATCCCGATATGCAGGCATTGGAGAAGGTTTATGATGCACAAGTGATTACGGCTGATTTCCTGATACGCAACATAGACCATGCGTTCGACTTATGGAAGCGGCGCCCTTGGAATAAGTACCTGCCTTTTGATGATTTTTGTGAGTTTATTTTGCCTTATAGGATAGACGATGAGCCACTGGAAGAGTGGCGCGGACTTTACGGGAAGCGGTATGCTTTTCTGCTTGATTCCGTCTACAAAGGAACGGATGTAGTGGAAGCCGCCGCCGCGGTGGGAAGATGCCTGAAAACGGAAGGGTTTGAGTATAACTGGGAGTTCGGGTTGCCGCACCTGGGGGCCTCTTTTCTGATGGATCACCGCGCGGGAACCTGCGTGGATGCATGCGACCTCACCCTGTATACCATGCGTTCTCTAGGCATTCCGGTAGCCGTGGATTATTATGTATATAGCTCGGAAACACGGAAGGGACATACGTGGAACTCCGTGCGCGACACCACGGGAGCCTTCTGGGGCATGTGGGTGACAGCCAAGGAGTGGAAACGCGGACAGGTGTACCGTGACGGCCGGAAATCGGGCAAGATCTTTCGCAAGCGTTTCGGTACGCCCCGTTATATGGATGCCTCTGCCGACTACTTTCCCGATACGCTGAGGGTGAGGGTACCGGATAGAAGTCCGGATTATCTGTTTCTGGGCATCTTTCATCCTAAGGGGAGATGGGTGGTTGCCGATGTCGCGGAGGTACGTCGTGGCGAGGCGGTTTTTCCGCATGTGGAGTCTGATGCCATTTATGCGGTATTGGAGAAAAAGGAGGACGGCAGTTTCGCCACAGTGGACTATCCGTTTTATTTTGACGGGAAGAATCTCCATTTCTACATTCCCGACAAGGAACGCGAAGAGAAGGTCACTTTGTACCGCAAACATCCCCTGATGGGCTGGATAGGCATTTATTTGGATGAGATCTGCGGTGGTCGCTTCGATTTTTCCGATACGGAGGATTTTAGGCATATAAAGTATACTTATCAGGTTCCGGACACCCCAAGAATCTGTTACAATGAAGTGGTGCTTCCGCAACAGTTGAAATGTAGATACGTGCGATATCAGGCTATGGAATGGAAGAACACAAACATAGGCGAGTTGCTGTTCTGGGGAGGGGAGACAAGGTATTATCCTGAAACCGTTAAAGGAGCACCTGCGGAAAATCCGGTGAATGTGCAGGAGCGGATGTTTGATGATGATCCGTTGACTTATTATAGTACGCGATTGCCGGGAGCCACCTTGCTGATGGATTTTGGAAAGCAGGTGGAAATGGATCGTTTTATCTTTATCCCTCGTAACGACGACAATTTTATCCGCATTGGCGACACCTACGAGTTATATTACCATGACGGCAAGGACGGATGGGTTTCGTTAGGACGCAAAACGGCTTCAGCGCCGGAACTGGTCTATGATAATATGCCTCGTGGAGCACTGTTCCATTTGCGTTGCTTGACACGTGGTGAAGAAGAACAGGTATTTCACATAAAAGATGGGAAACAAGTATTTATCAGTAATTTGAGTTATGTGAGATGAATACCGGGAACTATAGTTTTGATTTTAATTTCATGGAGGGATGAAGAGAAGTGCATCTTTGAAGAAAATCGTAAATAAGGGAATTGATCTTTTCCTTTGGTTCTGTGGCATTGTGGTATTGTGGCTGTTGGCGCAAGTCTTTTGTGTGACCTCGTTCCATATTCCAAGTGATTCGATGGAGCCGGCACTATTGGCTGGTGATGTGATATTGGTGGATAAACTAACGTATGGGGCAAGGCTCTTCAATGTGATGGATGCCGTTGCAGGAAAGCAAGTGGAGATAAAACGCTTGCTGGGAATGGGTGGAATGAGGAGGAATGATATAGTAGTCTTTAACTATCCTTGTCCTAAACAGTGGAAGCGGATTGAAATGGATGTGATGCAGTATTATGTGAAACGGTGTGTTGCGTTGCCGGGAGATACGTTCCGCATTGTAAACGGACGCTATAAGGTGGATGGCTATGCCGGAACACTGGGGTACGTGGATGCGCAGGACAGGTTCATGGCACTGATAAATGAACAGGCGCTTGCTGATGATGCAATCGGTGTGAGGGCATATCCCGAAGATTCTTTGATAAGATGGACGGTGAAAGAGTTTGGGCCTCTGTATATTCCCAAATCAGGTGACGCCATCCCGATGGATGGACGCACTGTTAAACTTTATGGGAATATAGTGGAGTGGGAGCGGCAAGGAAACCTCCGTCATGAAGCGGGGAATGTGTATTTGGGCGATAGCCTTATTGCTGAATATCGTTTTTTAAAAAACTATTATTTCATGGCTGGAGATAGAGCTGAAAACTCAAAAGATTCCCGTTATTGGGGGCTGTTGCCAGAAGAATATATTGTTGGAAAGGCTGTCAGGATATGGAAATCAGTGGATAAGAGGACGGATAGAGTGCGGTGGAATAGGATATTCAAAAAGATAGAATAATGATAGGATGGACACATAAAATAAGAGAGGCTACAGTTGTTTTGCTACAGTTTGTAGCTGTTTGCTCCTTGTTGAGTATGGTATGTGCGACAACTCCTGAACTGCCTGCAGGCGAAACCATCGGCCAATGGGTGTGGTTTGGAAAAGCTGTATTGGTTTCGACCGGTTGTATCACTGCTTCTTGTTTGCTACAACTTCTAGGAAAAGCTTCCTGGACAGATATTTTGTTTTTCCGGAATTTCTTTGTTCATGTGGCTTGGAGTTTGGTATTATTGGGGACTATTGAAGTCGTTTGGGGCTTGCGGCAATTATATGGATTTTCTGTTTCCGGGCATTCACGGTATGCACTGACAGGCTCTTTCTTCAATCCCGGTCCGTATGGGGGATATTTAGCGATGATATTACCTGTTTGCCTGCATTTGTATTTACGTGTTTGTGAGTGGAAAAGCACAGATGTTCTTCATAAAATAGAAAAAGTGACGGCAGGGCTTGCCGGCATTCTCATCTTATGTGTACTACCGGCTACAATGAGCCGTTCTGCCTGGATTGCTGCTGCAATAAGCTGTGCATGGGTGGCGTATATGCATCGTGACAGACGTAAGTGGGGCGTATTGTGGCGGAGATATAAGAAACGTTACCTTACATGGGGAGTGGTCGGGCTTTTTGTTCTGATATTGGGAGGTGCTGGTATTTTCTTTTTGAAGCCTGACTCTGCCATGGGACGTCTGTTTATGTGGAAAATTACTTGTAAAGCTATCGTAGAACATCCTTGGGGATGTTATGAAGGATTTGCCTATGCCTATGGCGAAGCGCAGGAAAAATATTTTGGTAGCGGAGACTATGCTGTTTGGGAAGAGCGCGTGGCCGGAAGTCCGGAATATGCTTTCAATGAATATCTGGAACTGGCGTTAACAGCCGGAGTTATAATTTGTGTCATGTTCCTCTTGACTATTGGGATAGTTCTGTGGTTAGGGACAAAATGGGGGCGTTATGAAATTTGCGGAGCACTCATATCCTTGCTTGTTTTCTCTTTTTCTTCTTATCCCATGTATTTTCCGGTTTTCGTGGTAACCGGTATATGTCTGCTGTTTGCTTGTGGAGCCGGTGATGTGGGCGGAAAAATTCTTATTTGCAGCGCTTGTGCACTGATATGGGTAGTGGGGCTTAACGGTAAATGGCAACGGGAGGAAGATGCATGCCGGGGTTGGGTGTATGCGAGGATGATTTATCATCAGGGAAATTATACTGCTGCCGATGAGGCTTACCGTAAGCTCTACCCGCAGTTGGAAGAAAGGGGGGAATTCTTATTTGAATATGGGCATAGTTTGCATAAGTCCGGTCGTTATGATCAATCTAATTTGCTTCTGGAACAGGCTGTCTTATATAGTGCTGATCCAATGGTATTGAATATTATAGGTAAGAATTATCAGGAAATGCAATACTATGAAAAGGCTGAAACTTATTACCTGGCATCGGTCCGCCGGTTGCCGGGGCGGATTTATCCCTACTACCTGCTGGCAAAACTTTATGCGGAACCGGGCTATCGGAATAGGGAGAAGTTTGAGAAGATGCAACGGATTGTATTGACTAAAGAGCCGAAAGTGCATTCCACCGCTATCAGGGAAATGAGGGGCGAAGTGGAAAAGATAGGGAACGACTGGTGTAATACGAAGATTGAATAGGTTAATATGATATAACATGGTGGATATGGATACGTATAAGGATAGTTGGAATGCTTGTCTGCTGTACCGCAATAAACAGTTGACAAAACAATTGAAGGATTATCAGAAGGCTTCGGCATTAGCCGGATGTTCTTCTTCTTTGATAGTGGCAATGGGGCAGTTGCTGTGTCTTCATCAAAAACCTGCTTATGGTATAGTCAAGGATGAGGCTGAATGGAGGGATCTGTTTATCGTCATAGACTTGTTTTATGGTGGGTGCCTGTCAGAAGAATTAGTGCCATTTCGTTTAAGTGCCCAGGAGTTGAGGTTGTGTTATCTGTTACGTGCTCACTTGGATAATAGGACAATCGCGCTTCTGTTTAATATAGTTCCCCGGTCTGTATTGAAAGCAAAACAGCGCATTAAAAATAAGTTGGCATTATCAGCTACGGATAGTTTGGATAAGTATATACAACAATGCTGATTGTCACTAATATAGATATCAATTCCGCCAACGCCTACTTGTAGTGAAATCATAGAAAGACTTCTTATTACAGTTAAATACGAATAAATTTGCTCTAACCTTCAATTTATTCTATATTTGCAACTTAAGTGACAAGTTCTTCAAATTGTCCGAATATGATAAACTACTTGATAAAAATTATAACGACCCTCTGGTTCATATCCTTTTGTCTGCAAGTTAGTGTTGCTCAGGAGATTGATATTAATCAGACCAGAAAACACCTGCTGCAAACACTACAAGACAATTCCGTCGACAAACAGCAGAGGATGGAGCTGTATATTGACTTGTACGACTTGTCCGACGATGTGACAAGCAAACGTACCTATATTAACGAATCGTTGCAACTGGCTATTCAGTTGAAAAATCAGATATATATTTTTGAGACACTGGATATTCTTTGTCGCAGTTATAAAGATGAACCGGACTCTTTGCACTACTATCAGCAGATAGGAGAAGAGTGTCTGGAAGGGGCTTATAAGAACTTTTATATGGCATGGCTCAAAGCTTTTCCTTCTGTTTGCAAGATGGATGAGGCGGAGAAACCTGATGAAGCCAATGAAGAAATTTCACGGTATAAACGCCACAAGGTAAATCTCTCCGATAAATCGCAGGAAGTGCAATGGGAGATGATTCTTTGTTCGGCAATGGAGTGCATCAATTACTTTTCACCGTCTGTTACGAATTTGGGAGACCGCATCGTTCATTTGAAGAATATTCAACAGTTGGTCAGAGATTTACCTTTTGAGGTAAGTTATAAGTTCAATTGGTATTATCTGACTCGTATCGAGTTCATTTATCGTGCTGAAGGAAAAGCTGAAGAAGCAGCGAAGGCTGTTGAGGCTTTGGAACAAATGGAGCAACTATACGATAGCCAGTTTGAACTGCCTTTCTACAAGAGGCGTGCTTATATCCGTACCCGTAGTCGTGAAGCCTTACGTATGGGTGTTTATAGCGAAATGCTTTATTTCGTAGATGCTATAGGCAGGAAAAGAGCTGATGAAATTTATTCCCGGATGAAAGCGTACTATCAGGATAAGACTTCAGAGACAGATGAAAGATCGTTCTTGGCTGCCGCTTTCCGCTATTATCTTTATACAGCACAATACGATCTTGCCATGCGGACGGTGGATGACTTGCTGGAACGGACAGATTCCACCGACACAAATGAGCGGACTGAGTTGCTGGCGAAGAAGATTAACCTGGTTACCCAATGGAAACAGCATTACAAAGAAGGATTTGACGCCTTTTGGGAATATACCAGCTTGATGGAAGATAATCATGTGGAGGAGACGAATGAACAGTTGGCTGAGATGAGGTCATTGTTTGAAGTGGACAAACTAAAGATAGAACAGGCCGAACTTCAGGCACGTTATCATCGTATCGCTCTTGCTGTGCTCATAGTCCTGCTTCTGGTTTTCTTTATCTGGGGACTTTATCAGTACTTGTTGACGAAACGGCTGAAAGCAACGAAGCGGGCACTGATTCTGTCGAATGAGAAAGTTGCTAAGGAAAGCGAACGAGCCAAAGCAAGCGACCGTATGAAGACGGAATTCCTACAGTCCATGTGTCATGAGATACGTACTCCACTCAATGCTATCTGTGGTTTCAGTACCCTGTTGCTGAATGAAGATTTGTCCCAGGAAGATAAAAAAGATTTTCCGGTTATCATTGAAAAGAACTCCAATCAATTGACTGAATTGTTCGAGGACATCCTGCAAGTATCGGACTTAAGCAGTTCGTTAGAGTTGCTTCCTATGGAACAGGTGGATATATTGTCGATTTGTGCCGGGCTTCTGGATATATGTAAGAGAAGAGCAGGAAATCCCGAAATCACCTGGTTATTTGAATCGGGACCGGACGAATGTCTTGTAAAAACGAATGCCCAATATCTGCAACGTGTTGTGGAACACCTCCTGAACAATGCTGCAAAGTTCACGGTTGCCGGTACTATTCGTATGAGCTTGGTGCATGCCGAAGGAAAAGTACGTATTATGGTGAGCGATACGGGAATCGGGGTTCCGGCTGATAAGGCCGAATATATATTCGACCGTTTTACTAAATTGGATGAATTTATGCCCGGCACCGGATTGGGACTTTATTCCTGTCGCCTCATTGTCACTCGTCTGGGTGGTTCCATTTATCTCGATACATCTTATCGGGATGGCGCATGTTTCTGTATTGATTTGCCGTATGAGAAGTGATTTTTCTATTTCCGGGCGTGGAAATAAAAGATAATCACGTATATTTGCTTTAATTAAAAGCAGAAACTATGGAAGAACAAGCCAATTACATCAAACGTATAGAGATACACAGGTTGTGGGATCGCTTTGACATAGCTTGGGACTTACGTCCTGACGTGAATATTCTTTCCGGTATCAACGGAGTGGGGAAAACCACGATCCTCAATCGTTCCGTCCACTATCTGGAAGAACTTTCGGGGGAGATAAAGAACGGCGAGATAGAAGGCGTACGTGTTACCTTCGACCGTCCGGATGCCACGTATATCCCTTACGACGTAATTCGTAGTTACGACCGCCCCTTGATTATGGGCGACTTTACCGCCCGCATGGCCGATCCGAACGTCAAATCCGAACTAGACTGGCAACTTTATCTCTTGCAACGCCGATACCTCGATTACCAGGTGAATATTGGCAACAAGATGATCGAACTCCTTTCCGGTGATGAGGAACAGCGTTCACAAGCCGCTTCCTTATCCCTTCCCAAGCGGAAGTTCCAGGATCTGATGGATCAGTTATTCAGCTATACCCGCAAAACTATAGATCGCCGCAGCAATGAAATCATCTTCTATCAGGACGGTGAACGCCTGTTGCCCTATAAACTATCTTCCGGTGAAAAACAGATGCTGATTATCCTGCTCACCGTGCTGGTGCGCGACAATGCCCATTGTGTCCTTTTTATGGATGAACCCGAAGCCTCTCTTCACATCGAGTGGCAGCAAAAACTTATCGGTATGATACGTGAATTGAATCCCAATGTGCAACTGATACTTACCACCCATTCTCCCGCCGTCATCATGGAAGGCTGGCTGGATGCGGTGACGGAAGTGAGCGATATATCGGTGGAAATTAGGAATTAATAATTATCTCCCCATGGCTACTTCTTTAAAACATAATCTTACTTCTGCCTATTTCAATGCCGCCAACAAGCTTTATCCCAAGAAGGCGCGGCGTCGCATTGTGGCGTATGTGGAAAGTTACGATGATGTAGCTTTTTGGCGCACGTTGTTGGCTGAGTTCGAGACAGATGAATATTATTTCCAGGTGATGCTGCCTTCGGCTACCTCTCTTGCCAAGGGTAAGAAGATGGTGCTGATGAATACGCTGAACACTACTGAATTGGGCAAGAGCCTGATAGCCTGTGTGGACAGTGACTACGACTTTCTGTTACAAGGCAAAACGAGCGTTTCACATAAGATAAACAGTAGTCCCTACATATTCCAGACGTACGCATATGCCATCGAAAATTTCCATTGTTATGCTGAAAGTTTGCATGAAGTTTGCGTGCAGGCTACGTTGAACGACCGTATGCTGATAGACTTTCCTGCTTTCTTGAAACGCTATTCGCAAATTGTCTATCCCCTCTTTCTTTGGAACGTCTGGTTCTATCGCCAACGAGATACTTATACTTTTCCGATGTATGACTTCAATGCATGCACCCGCTTGCAGGAAGTCAATGTACATCATCCCGAACGAACACTGGAGCCCGTGCAGCGTGCCGTTGCCAAGAAACTTTCCGAGATGCGCAGACGTTTTCCGCGAAATATCAAGTCGGTGGAGGCTTTGGGTGTGGAACTGGAAAAGCTGGGACTGAATCCTGATACTACTTATCTCTACATACAGGGGCATCACCTCATGGATGGTGTTGTGATGAAACTTCTTATCCCCGTATGCACCGTGTTGCGTCGCGAGCGCGAACAGGAAATCAAGCGTCTGGCGGCCCACAACGAGCAATTCCATAACGAACTGACCAGCTATGAGAATAGCCAGACCAACGTCAGCTTGATGTTGAAAAAGAACAGCGGATACAAGAACCTTTACTTGTATCAGTGGTTAAAAGAAGATATAGGAGACTTCCTGAACAGGGAGCGATAATTACTAACCATTAACACCAAAATTAATTCTTAGTATCATGAGCATTGTACAACAAATTAACGAAGGACTTCAGGCTTTAGGTTTCAGCCAGTCATTGGCTGGCCAGTTAGATCAATTTATAGCATTCCTGGGAGTTCTCCTGGTAGCTTATCTGGCGGATACTGTTTGCCGGAAGATCTTGCTGAAAGTCGTTTCGCGTTTGGTAAAACAAACAAAAGCTACCTGGGATGACATTGTTTTCGACCGAAAAGTGATGGTACATCTCAGCCGTATGGTGGCACCTATTCTTATTTATATCCTGCTTCCTCTGGCATTTTCCGATGCGGGCTCGGCAACGTTGGCACTTATCCTGCGCTTCTGCCTCATCTTTATCATTGTTATGTTTCTTAGCTTTTTCAGCGCTTTGCTTTCAGCGGTTTACACCGTCTATAGCGAGAAGGAACAGTTCCGTGACCGCCCTTTGAAGGGACTCTTGCAGACAGTGCAGGTTATCCTTTATTTTGTCGGTGGTATCATTGTTGTCAGCATATTGATTGACCGTTCACCCGGTGTATTACTTACCGGTCTGGGAGCTTCGGCTGCCGTGCTGATGTTAGTATTCAAAGACAGTATCATGGGCTTTGTTTCCGGTGTGCAACTTTCTGCCAACAATATGCTGAAAGTAGGCGACTGGATTACCATGCCTAAGTATGGAGCGGACGGTGATGTAATAGAAGTGTCATTGAATACAGTGAAGGTTCGTAATTTCGACAAAACCATCACTACCATTCCGCCTTATTTGCTCGTAAGCGACTCTTTCCAGAACTGGCGTGGTATGCAGGAGAGTGGCGGACGCCGTATCAAACGTTCTATCAATATCGATATGAACAGTGTGCGATTCTGTACGCCTGAAATGTTGGCGAAGTATCGCAAGATACAGCTCTTGGCAAACTATGTTGAACAGACGGAACAAGTGATTAAGGAGTATAATGAAGAGCATCATATTGATAACTCCATCCTTGTGAACGGTCGCCGCCAGACGAATCTCGGTGTCTTCCGTGCTTATCTGAATTGTTACCTGAAGAGCCATCCGGGTGTAAATCATGATATGACTTGTATGGTGCGTCAGCTTCAGCCTACCGATCACGGTATACCATTGGAACTGTATTTCTTTTCTGCAACCACATCCTGGATACCTTATGAAGACTTGCAGTCTGATGTCTTCGACCATCTGTTGGCTATTATTTCTGAGTTCGATCTTCACGTATTCCAGTCACCATCCGGTGAAGATTTCCGCGAAAGGCTTAATTGAGATAGTCTGTAGTGTACTGAATAAGTTGACACTTCAAAAATCGAA
>ULXS01062029.1_pt1 | contig 24373 bp, 19 predicted proteins | sample 1961421 | NCBI WGS metagenome assembly ULXS01 (sample SAMEA4835842, study PRJEB28245) | human gut metagenome | biome: gut microbiome; material: fecal sample | place: Denmark | collected 2008
ATCCGCCAGCCTGCACCATCAGTCAGATGCAGATGCAGACGATTGAGTTTATAGCGTGCCAGTGCATCGATCTGTTTCTTCACAAACTCCTTGGAACGGAAATGACGGGAAACATCCAGCATGAAGCCCCGGTAAGTAAAACGGGGAGCATCTTCCACACGCATAGCCTGCACTTTCCATGCAGCTTCTCCGGCCGGCTCGGCCAACTGCAGCAATGTCTGCAAACCATAGAAAAGCCCGGCATCCGTAGCTGCCTGAACCAGAACCTGTGCAGGAGTCACTTCCAATGTATAACCTTCAGAATTGAACGGAACATTACCGACAGGCTTACGTCTGCCGGTATTTTCCATTTTCTGTAGAATGATAACATTTTCACGGGCATTCTTCTTTCCGTTAATACCTGCGTTGAAAGGAGCCGGAAGCGTAATCAGGTAATCAGCCAAAGTCCGTTTCTCTTTTCCTTTAAGATTGGTATACAGCTTTGTTGCTTTAGAAATATGAAATATACCACTCTCCTGCTCCACCTTTAACGGAACGGGAATGACAGACTGTGCTGAGGCCTTACTCCCCCCTATCAGAAGTACGGTTACCAACAGTAAAACATAAACAATCGTGTTACTTTTCCACATATCTCTCAGTTTACAAGGATTATTCTATCGTCACTTCATCAACAAATAGGAAACCTGAATTTCCTCTTCCGCCATGCCACTGTGGAATGGACTTCTCAGAAGGAACCAGCACCCGCACATAACGTGCCTGCACCAGAGTGAATGTCAGCTTATGTTCGTATAAACCGTTACGGTCGCTCTCTTTCATGGCAGGATACTCTTCAGAGGCTACTTCTGTAAAGTTATTGCCGTCATCAGAAACTTCTACCGTAAAACCGCGTGCATCGAAAACCCAGTCACCTTTCTCCACACAAGTGGTAAAGGCTACACTTGAAATCTCAGTGGGTTGTTGCAGGTCTATCGTCACATCCATATCATTGCGATAAAAAGCAATCCAGCGTCCAGTCTTATAATTACCGTTTCCTTTCAGTCCATCAGTCAACGTAGTGACCCCGTTATATTGATATTGCTTATTCACCGGTTGGTTCGCTTTAGTTGGTTTGGAAGTAGACTTGCTGAAAGCTATTTTCTCGGTAAGCATACGGCTATTCCCCGTCGGACGAAGGGCAAGAGCATTGAGCGTACAGCTCTCTCTTATCACAAGAATACTATCGGCAACAGGAGAAGTCGTTGTCGGTTCCGTCCCATCAAGTGTATAATGAATAGGAGCATTATCTATGGTACCCATCACCACATCCACTGTGCCATCGGCAGAATTAGCCACAAAGTCTGCTTTTACATCGAACACGTGAGTGGCATAATTATACCCCTCTAATGCATACAGATTGATTAAACGTGGCAGACGGCTAAGGAAGTCCTTATAGTTTTTCTTGTCCGGATTAGTCCACTGAACTTCAGACAAGGCTGCCCAACGCGGCAATGCCATATATTGCAATTGGGAATAGGTAGGTATATATTCCGACCAATGATTGGCTTGTACGCCGATTATATATTTCTGCTCTTCGGGAGTTAGGGAAGCCGGCATCGGCTCGTAATTGTACACACGTTCAATCGGCAAATATCCTCCAATGGCCAACGGTTCATTTTCCGTATCTTTTGTCTGATAGTAATCAAAGTAGAGATACGTGTTCGGCGTCATAATCACATCGTGTTTTTGTTTGGCAGCTTCAATTCCACCGCCTTCACCACGCCATGACATAACGGTAGCGTTCGGAGCCAACCCGCCTTCCAAAATCTCATCCCAACCTATAATCCGCCGTCCATGCTCATTCAAGAATTTCTCCGCATGGTTGATGATAAAGCTTTGCAGGTATTCTTCCTTACTATGCTTGGCATCAGCCTTAAGGCCCAACGTTTTGATACGTGCCTGGCATTTGGGGCAAGTCTCCCATTTCGCCTTCGGGCATTCATCACCACCGACATGGATATACCGGGATGGAAAAATGTCCATCACCTCAGAGAATACATCATCAATAAATGTCAGGACACTGTCATTTCCGGCACAAAGCACATTATCTGATACCCCCCATTGCGTCCATACTTCATACGGACCACCTGTACAACCCAAGTGAGGATAGGCAGCCAGCGCAGCCTGCATATGCCCCGGAAGGTCAATTTCGGGAATAACTGTAATATAACGTTCCGCTGCATAGGCAACGATTTCGCGAGCCTGTTCCTGAGTATAGAAACCGCCATAAGGCTTACCATCATACTCGCCGGAGTTTCGTCCGATAACGGTTTCTTTACGATTAGCTCCAATTTCAGTCAGCAACGGATACTTTTTAATCTCCAGGCGCCATCCCTGATCGTCAGTTAAATGCCAGTGCAAACGGTTCATATTATGCAGAACCATCATATCAATGTAACTCTTTGCCTCGTCTACCGTAAAGAAGTGGCGGCTTACGTCAAAATGCACGCCACGATAACCGAAACGCGGATAATCCTTTATCTGAACGGCAGCCAAGACAGGAGTACTGTTTATTACCGGAGAAACTGATTTGCGCAAGGTTTGTATTCCATAAAAAACTCCCGCTTCACTTGCTCCGGTGATAGTCACACCGTCAGATGTAACATCCAACTGATAGGCTTCGGGATTTTCGGCAGTCAAACCCAAACTAAGAAGAATATTTCCTTTACCATCCGTTCCGGCTTCAGTTGTATAATCAGCACCGGTAGCTTTCTTCAGATAACCGGCAAGAAACTGAGCATTGCGTTGCATCATCTCATTATCTCCCGGATAAATGATTTTTGTTTCATTGTCCAATACAAACTCACCATTGGAAGTAGTAACCACTTCCTGAGGCAAGGGAATTATCTGGTAATCGGCCATTTCTTTATTGTCACCACAGGAAATCAAGGCTCCTGTCATTGCCAGCAATCCGGCAAGTTTAAATAGTGTTTTCATGATAAGTAAGATTCGTGTGTTATAATAATGAATAATTCTACTTTCCAAAAATATAAACTTTACATTGATAAGGAGCCAGTTTTATTATAAATTCTTTTGAATCGCCGCTATTTTTTATCAAATGATCTTCCAGACAATAGATCTGTTCAAATGATAAATCTGTAACCGTATTTTCATTCATTATCACAGTTTGTGGAGAACTTGCCCTATTGAAACAGGCCACAGCCTTACGTCCGTCTACCAATGGCTTGACCCAGATATCATAATGATCCGAGCGAATACTGCGTTCTGCCTGTTTGCCTAATACATCCTGATTAATAGCTATTAAATCAGCATCCAACAAGACATTTAATGTACTGTCATTCATATTCCGAACATCATTTCCGGAAAGTAACGGAGAAGCCATCATACACCACAGGCTGAAATGAGATTTATATTGTTCCTGAGTACATCCTTCCGACTCATAACCAATGCTCATACTCTTTCCGGCAATACCGACCACCAGCATATCCGGGTCATTCCAACCGGACGGACCGGCATATTCACTCAAAGGAGCATTGATTTCAAGAATATTCAGAATACCGCGTAATCCACCTATATGGTTCGCATCACGATACCAGACGTCACCAATATCCCCCGATACTCGCCATAAATGCCCGCCAACTTGTTTTGCCCATTTCCAAGGTTCGCGCTGTCCCCACTCGCACACCGAATATACGATAGAACGACTAGTGGCACGCAAAGCCTTTCCCATTTTGGCATATCGCTTCATTGCCTCTACCCTGCCGACAGGGGCATTGCAATAGTCATACTTCAACAGATCCACTCCCCAGGATGCAAAATCTTTTGCATCAGTTTCCTCATATCCATAACTACCGCAAACACCACCACAAGTCTTATCGGCTGCATCCGAGTAAATACCTAATTTGAATCCCCTCTCATGCAGATAGTCAGCCACATATTTTATCCCGCGTGGAAACTTCGTTTTGTCAATCTGCAAATGTCCGTCAGCCCCCCGTTCCGGCAATTGCCAAAAGTCATCTATATTAATATAAGAATATCCCAGATCGCGCATTCCGTTCGCTATCATCGCATCTGCTGTCTGCAATACCAGTTCTTCTGTCAGATGCCTTCCGAAAGTATTCCAACTGTTCCAGCCCATTGGAGGAGTTAACAACAGTTCATCACCAATGCGGATAACCAGTTTTTTCACACTTACACCTAATGCATTTTCAGCCTTAAGGGTTACAGTATAATCCCCTTTGAAGGTTACAGTCCCGCTGATAATACCGGTACTGGAATCCAGTTTCAATCCTTTCGGAAGTTTGTCCGCACTCCACTTCATCGGCCGCTGACCCGAAGTCGGAATATAAAAAAGAAATGGAGTTGAAGGGTAATTGCCCGTAATCTGAGGAGAATTGATGCAGGGTTTCCCCTTGAATACCTTTGATGTAGCATTTCCGGCAGAAACAGAGAAAGACGCCACCAATAAGACTAAAGAGAGTAAAAATGCAATAAAATATGGTTTGTTCATAATTCTTCTTTTTATTAATTCTACTAATATAACAAAATAACAGACGAAGGAAGATATTCTTCCCAAATATCTTCCCTCCTCATTTCAATTAGTAATCCGAGTAGCTTCAATAGCTATTCTTATTTTACAAAATCCGTAATCTTTATTGTCCATTCCCTTTTCGTACCATCAGCAGCCGTCACCAGATATTTGAATTCCTTGGCTGAGAAATCGCCGGGATTACCCAACTTGGGTGCTCCGTTCAAAGGTGCAATTCTGGCAGCGGTAGAAAGGTCCATGTAAGCTATAAGACTACTTAATGAGACATTCTGCCGAACTGCATCAGTAAAACTGCCACTCGCATCAGGAACAGACAGTTTACAGGTAATCAGATTATCCTCTTCCGAGATTTGTTTCTCGATGTTAAGTATTTTAACAGCCATCTGGTTCTTAGCTTCATCCCACCAACGACACTCGAAGTTCAAATTAGTAATTTTAGCTTCATTGTAAGTTTCCAAATCATCCAATCCTGATTTCAAACACGATGAAACCGTGCCCATCAGAAATATCAATAAAATAGTATTTATAAGTTTCTTCATAATTGTAAGACTTTAATAATTACACATTCAGCATCTCCCTACCATCCCTCGTTCTGGTCCAGGTTTGGATTCAGGTCACGTTGTCCCTGCGGAACAGGGAATAAATAATGTTTCTTGGTAAAGGTACGCTCATTATCACTTTGGTAAATGGGGAGCGGAATAATTTCAAAGGATTTTCCGTCAGGAGCTATCTTCATAAATTTCTGCTCAACGGTCAGTTCCGGAACCACTTCCAGTCCTTCGGCTTTACCCCAGCGTAGTACACTCCAGTAACGGTCACCTTCACTGACCAATTCTACACGACGTTCACGCTTATACTCTTTCCAGGTTTCCTCCAGTGACAAAGATTTCTGCAACTCCGGCAGACCACCATGAGTCGCTCTCGTCTTATTGATATAGTCAATAGCTGTTACTTTATCTCCCTGACGCAGTTTAGCTTCCGCATAATTCATATAAGAGCGTCCTAAACGTAACAAAGTATAATGGTAATTCGTTTTCTCCGAATTCAACAAGCGTTTGGCCTCATAAACACATTTCCGATAAACATATCCCGATACCGGCATTCCCCAGAATTCTGTTGATTTGGAAGCATAATAAAGGTTTCCTCCTTCGCGAAGCCACACCGTATTGGCGAAATAGGAACAACCATCATAAACGATAGAAGCCTTAAAACGCTTGTCACGATTCTTATAAATCGCATCTTCTACTGTACCTCCGTTAGCCAGGAAATTATGATAATAGGAAGTCTGGTCCCATTCTTTTGCTTCTCCATCCTCATCGACTACCAGATAATCATTCACCAAGTCAACGGAAGGGAATCTTTGCGGCCAACCGGCCATTTCCTCTACCAATGGGTACTTTGCCTGCACATCGGCAGTCAATTTAGAAGGGTCGATATTGGGAACCAGCCTTTGCATCCATGTATCTGAGAAATTTGTATTTTCCGAACTTCTCCATCGTGCCAGAATGATCTCATTTGAAGCCAATGAATGGTCGTAATCATTGAACATACCGGCATAGTCAGTATCCAACGAGTATTTGCCCAATGCAAACAAATCTTCACAGGCTTTTACCGCTATGCCATAATACTCTTCCTGACCATTTTCAATATATGCTGCTCCATGCAGGGCAACTTCTCCCAATAACGCATAAGCTACACCACGTGACAGTGCACCGGACGGAGCATCAACCGGAAGATCAGGAGCAGCCTCCTTAAGATCGTTCAGTATGAAATCATAGGTTTCTTTCACCGTAGCCGTGCGGGGAAACGTCATTTCAGCTTCCGGGTCAATCAATTCCTTTACCAACATCAGTTTACCGAACAGACGGGCACGTGTAAAGTAAATCATGGCACGTACTGTCTTAGCCTGTGCTATGAAATTGGCTTTTTCCGTCTCTGTAAAAGGAGCTTCCGGAACCCGTGCCAACACCATATTGCAACGGCGGATATCTTCATACTTATTCCATCCCGCATCATGGTAACGGTCTATCAATTCAGCATTCACATCCCGTCCATCTTCCAGAATAGCTTCATTATCCGTCCAATTGTCTTTCCAAACCATCATATCAGTAGCATTCGCCAATGCAGTATAAATGAATGCCTGCGTCAGGTCAGTACTTTTCCATACATCATTCTCCGAATATTTGTCGAGTGGCCCCTTATCCAATATATCGCTGCACGAAAAGGCAACCAAGGCAAATAGTGTTATTGCAAATAAATTCTTTATCTTATTCATGTTCATTCCTCCCTATTAAAAGCCTATTGTTACACCAATTGAATAAACTCGCTGTACAGGATATCCATCACCACTGGTATTGGATGTTTCCGGGTCAAAAAACTTGCCGATACTTGAAATGGTAAAGAGATTACTGCCGCTCAGATTCACACGGCACATCTGCAACCAGTCGCATCTTTTCAGATACTTATATTTAAAATCATAGCTCAACTGCAAATTCTTCAGACGAAGATAAGATGCATTCCGCATCCAGAAAGTAGAACTTACCTGATTATTGTTCCCGTTCACACCGGAACTGATTGAAAGTCTTGGAAAATCCGCATCCGTATTATCCGGTCTCCAATAGTTCAACTGGTTTTCGTAATAGAGATATTTACCTTCACCCTTCTGATAACGGTCGCCAAGAGTCATGTAGCGTTCGCCGGTACCATAGAATAAGCCCGACAAAGTGAATCCTTCATAGCCAAAAGAGAAGTCGAGAGCATAAGTGAAGTGAGGCAGTGTAGGCTTTCCAACACGTACCTGGTCTTCACCGTCTATCTTACCGTCACCATTCACATCCGTATAGCCGATGTCTCCCAACTTAGTTTGGGTAGATCCCAGTCTTCGGGGAGAGTTCAGGATATCTTCCTTATTTTGATAAAGTCCCGTATCTATATATCCTACTCCATAATAATCGGTCTGATGCGTCTGGCGTTTGTACGGATTCATCAGATCTGACAATCCCTCATCCGCTTTCACCTTCCACAGGCTATTGAAATAGGTCATATTGAATCCTACTTCATAAGCAAATTTACGCGGAGTCGTATCCGACCAGTGCATGGTCAGCTCCACACCTTCGCGGCGCTGTTCGCTATTCGATTTTATTTGTGGTAGAGCCTTGCCCAACGGAGTGGTATAACGGTCGCCCGGACTCATCAAACCACCTTTAGTTACATAATAGAAATAATCGAAAGTCCCTTTCAGACGGCTGTTGAAAAAAGCCATATCCAATCCCAAGTTAAAAGAGTTCACCTCATACCAGCTCAACAATTCAGGAGACACCAGAGCTCCTTCACTGAATCCGGATTGCAGTTTCCCTCCGATTACTATTTTCTTTTCATCCATATTGTAAGTAGAAAGATAACCAAAACGGTTCACACCGCTTTCCGTACCCGTCTGTCCATAAGAAGCACGCACCTTGAGCAAATCGACTACATGTTGATCCCATTCCTTGAAGAAAGGCTCTTCACTGATGGCCCATGCCACTGCTCCCGAAGGGAAGAATCCCCAACGGTGTCCCGGTGCAAAATTGTCCGAGCCATCATAACGGAAACTACCTTCCACAATATAACGGTTCATAAAGTCATATTTCAGACGTCCTACAAATCCCATGCGTCCACCTTCATCCGAGTTACCGCCATTCTGCTGTGTATCTGCCGCACCGGCAAACAATTGGTCGACAACCGTAGACAAGTATTCACCACGATATGCATTGAAATTCCATCCACTATTTTCGGCAATAGTATAGACAAACTTAGCATCAATCGTGTGCTTCTCTGCAAAGGTTTTCACATAAGCGGCACTTACTTCAAAATTGTAAGATTCTCCCCAATAACCTTCCTCTTTCAATGTCGGTTTACCTATTGGATATACAGAACCATCCGCATAGTACTGAGGTGCCTTCGTACTGAAATTTTTCACATGCGAGTCATTCAGACGATAGTTGAACATGGCACCAAGGGTCAATTCCTTCAACCAGGGCAATGTCCAGTCGGCTGCCACTTGTGTGTTGATGAACTTGCCATAATTCCTATTATACCCTGAGCGTTTGTCCATTTCCGCTAGCGGATGGTCGTCGGTAACAGCCGCATAAGTACCATCCTGATTATAAGCCGGATTCAACGGAGACTGATTATAAAGATCTTCCCAAATTTTTTGTGCCGAGAAGGAAGGATATTCTTTCTTTTCATAAGCACCGTTCAGGTTCAGACTGATTTTCAGACCAATCTCTTCAAAAGTCGTGTTTACATTGCTGCGAACTGTGTAACGGTCATAATTCAATGCATTCGAAGTATAGATACTGCCTTGGTTGAGCATGCCCAAAGAAAGGTAATAGTTCACTTTATTGCCACTTCCACTCAATGATACAGTATGCTTGTACTGAGGAGCAAACGTTTTTAAGCCTTCTCCCAACCAGTCTGTATCGGCATGTCCGGCCGTATAAGGATCGGACTGATTTTTAATAATATCCAGTACTTCCTGATTAAAAGGCAAGTCTGCCTCATCCATACCGTCATTAATACCGGCCAGCATTTGGTTGTAAGCATAGTCGTAACCACGGGTTTTCTCTAACAATTTGGTAGGTTGACTAAATTCAGCATTAAACGTGTAGGTTACCACCGTCTTCCCTTTGCCTCCCTGCTTGGTTTTCACCATCACAATACCGTTGGCAGCTCGTGAACCGTAAACAGCCAGAGATGCTGCATCCTTAAGAATAGAAAGACTTTCAATGTCATTCGGATTCAATGTATTGAAATCCCATGCATCTGAAATAACACCGTCGATAACATAGATAGGTGCACCGCCACCACGAATAGAGATGGAAGGGGTAGACCCTGGTTCACCACCTGATGATTGCACAATGACACCTGTTGCACGTCCGGCCAGTGAAGCCGTCACACTGCTAAATGGCAAGTCCTGCAGTTTTTCACCTTTCACGGCTGTAACGGCAGATGCCATCTTGCGCGTAGATGTAGTGCCATAACCGATTACAACAATCTCATCCAACATCTTATTATCTTCTGTCAACACCGCATGAATATGGTTTTGACCGGCTACGGTAACTTTCGCATCCAGATAACCGATATAACTGATAATAAGTACATCTTCCTGAGCAACCTCCAAGGTGAAATTACCATCAATATCGGTAATAGTCCCTCTGTCCGTACCTTGTATTTTGACATTCGCTCCAATAACAGTCTCTCCTGTCTTATCTACAACGGTTCCGGTTATCTTTTTGGTTTGCTGTTGTGTCGCGGCAGAAGGTGCATTGCGCATTTCTTTCGCTTTTCTTTCTAAAATAATATGGGAGCCTTCCAATTTATATGCAATGCCGGTGTTTTGTAATATTTGATCTAATACCTTTGAAACTGCCTGTTTATTTGCTTTAATAGTAACCAGCTTATTGACATTTATCCGACTATTATAGATAAAGAGATAATCGGTCTGACTCTCTATTTCATCCAAGACTTTATTTAGTCCTACATTATCCATGTCAAGACTAACTTTCGTGTTCTGTGAATAGGTATTTCCGGCATACGAAGAAAAAACACATGCCATCAATAGGAATAATGTGATTCTCATAATTCTAAAAAAATGTTTTATTCGGGGATTTTTAAGATAATACGACCCCGACAAAGTGTTATTTTTCATACCTTTGTATAGATTTTAAGTTGATACATTTTTTAATATTAAAATTGTGTTGATTTCTTATGCCGGTAGGTGCGGGAACACTTATCGGCATATTTTTAGGTTAACATAGGTCATCTCTCATAGGCATTCTTTTTTAAGGATTAATACTGAATTTATTTTATATAGATAATCTGCTCCTCATTATCTTTCTCGTATTGGAAGTTTATGTTTTTCTGTAAGATACGGAGTGCATAATCTATTCCGTCCGATAGTCTGAATTTCCCCGTGAAACTACTCTGCCACACATTTTTATTCTCTATCACTATTTTCACTCCGTAATACTTCTCAAAGTCTTTCATTATATTGGGGAAAGATTCATCAGAGAAACAAATAAGTCCTTCTTTCCAGCGGTAAGGATTATAGTCTTCCACCTTAGTCAATATGAGTCGACCTTTTTCCAATGATAATTTATGGTCAGGTTCCAATATTATGGTTTGTAATGAATCAGTTTTCAAAGTGACCTTGACACTACCATGCATCAATGTAGTTTCAAATCTCTCCGTTCCGGGATATGCATTCACATTAAACTTTGTGCCTAATACTTCAATATTATAAGCATCCGTACGTACCACAAATGGCTTGCTTTCATTTCTTTTCACATCAAAATAGGCTTCTCCTTTCAGGATAACGAAGCGCTCCCATCGGTTAAAGGAAACCGGATATTGTATCGTAGTACGGGCATTCAGCCAAACATTGGTACCGTCAGGCAATGTAATATTGGTGCGTTGTCCTTCGGGAACGGAGACAGTACTCATTGTCATGGAATCCGAACCTGCTTTATGTTCCTGATAGAAATAACTAAGCAGAAGTGTAAATGTCACAGCAATAGCTATTTTCAGCCACTCCATACTTTTAAAAATGGATATTTTCTTTTCCGGAAGTGGATTATGGAGCATTAAGGCATCAAAAATTTTACGTTCCCTATAGAAAGTACGCTCATTCTCTTCTGATGCTTCTACCCAGGCTTTTATCCTCTGCCCTTCTTCAACAGAAACATTTCCTTTAAAAAAATTATATAGTAAATCTTTGTCCATGCCAATATATAAAAGTTCTCTTTATATATAAGGCACTTCACGGGAAAGGATTCCTAGTGAGGTTTCATGAAAAAATAAAGAAAAAGTGGAAAATAGTCTTTCAAGTTAATCTGAAGCATCTTTAAAGCCTTGCCAATGTGGAAATCTACCCCTTTGGTAGTCATATTCATTAAAGCGGCAATCTCCTTGTAAGATTTGTTTTCATAACGGCTCAGGATAAATATTTTGCGTGTACGTTCCGGCAGACTATCCAAAGTTTTCCGGATAAGTTCCTGCATCTCTTTAACTAAAAGTTCATAGGGTTCACAGGCATCCAGGGAAATGATACGTGTATTGAGTTCCCACTCATTATATTTTCTGACATTTTCAGAATGCTCTTCCTCTATCTGCAAATGGCGAAGGTAATTAAGACTTTTATTTTTGATTATGGTAAGTATATATGCAGGAATATTAGATACTTCGGAAAGAGTATTTCTGTTTTCCCAATAGTAAATTAATGCTTCTGTCGTTATATCTTCCGCTACATTCCAATCCCTGACATAAGTATTAGCAAAATTCACAAATCGTGTTTGATAATCCTCATACAACTGATTAAAAGATATTGTGTCCTCCGAATTAGTCTTAATATGCATTACATAGAATTAAAAGGTTAGGAGTATTCCATATGCGAAAGTAATAAAAATTAATTTATAACACAAAGAAAACCAAAAAACATTTTAATATATGCTATTATAATCTATATAATAACGGATTCACAACCTAATTTCCACAAATTACATGAAAGTTCATTTGCATACAATCGGCATATTAGTTACTTTTGTAGAGTGTTTTATAAATCAAAACAATATGAATAGAACAGATATACAAAATGGCTCTTATGCTGATTGCCCTATCCGGATGATACTGGCCCGCATCAGTGATAAATGGTCTATACTGACACTATTTACCTTGACACAAGCACCCGTAATGCGGTTTAATGAGTTACAGAAGACGATACCGGACATTTCACAAAAGATGCTGACCGTTACACTCCGCACATTAGAAGAGGATGGGCTCGTGAAAAGACAGATTTATGCACAAGTGCCGCCTAAAGTGGAATATTCGCTGACGGACAGGGCCATGTCTCTGTTGCCACATATCAACTCCCTGATTTCATGGGCACAAGAGAATATGAACGACATTATCAATGACAGGAAAAGGCGAAGGGATAAATAACGTTGCCTATAAAAAAAGTATGTTTCTTCCCAAACCGATGAATATTCACGCTTAACTACACATTATATAATATATACACTATGAAAATCCACATTTGTTTTTTACTGCTTTTGGCAGTTGGCAGTCTGTCTGCCCAGAATAATACTTCTGCTTTGCTGCCTATGCCCAACCAGGTTACTTCAGTCGAAGGGAAACCTTTCACGGTTCGTGCCGGAAACACGGCTATCTATTTGAATCAACCGGAATTGCAGTTTACGGCGCATACGCTGCAAAGTGTACTATCCGACAGAATGCAGGTAAAAGTTCCACTTTCTTCCGAATCCGCCCATGCAAATATCCGCCTGTTAATCGATCCTGCCATCGACGGAACAGAACACTACCGTATTGAAGTAACATCCAAGGGCATGACAATCAGCGGAGCCACCCCAGGAGCAGTCTACTATGGAGTCATGACCGTAGACCAACTTCTTTTAGGGGATGTATGCACCACTGCGCAAAAGAAAATAACTACTGTCCGGATTGACGATGCACCCCGGTTCCCTTACCGGGCATTGATGCTCGACCCTGCCTGGCATTTCATTCCGGTAAACGATGTTAAGTTCTTTATAAACCAGATGGTGCGGTATAAATATAGGGCGACCTTCCGGAATTTAATAATTGGGGGATGCCTGTCACGACCCTAAAGGATTGTTATCAATTCGATCCGGGATATGGCACGTCTATTCAAGACCAAGCACACGTTAAGGGAATCATGGGTACTTTATGGGGAGAAGCCATGCAGGACATTAACCAAGTGACTTATATGGCTTATCCCCGAGCCCTTGCATTGGCAGAAGCAGGATGGACGCAAATGAAATACCACGATTGGAAGTCGTTCAAACAACGGCTTTATCCCAACCTGAATAATATGATGAAGAAAGGAGTTTCCATTCGCGTTTCCTTTGAAATCGTAGACAGGAACAAGGACAATTGATTTCAGGGATTAAGGAAATCTATTTTTTCTCAATGCGGTAAGAAAAAATTCTCATCGCATTGAGAAAACCATCAGAAAGTACTCTCTTTGTTCTTCGTCAGGCACTCCAATCGTATTGCCCGATATATTCATCAAACACGAAAATGAAAGGTATCCGGGCTTAATTAAAATCGGAATTCATATATATTGAAGATATCAATAAAAATTTTACATCGCTTTCCAGAACTTCTGAAAGTCCTTATAGCGTCCGTAACAAACCAATTCATCACCCGCCTGTACCTGGTCATTTTCAGGCAATTCATTCATCACATCATGTTCGGTAAATGAAATACCCAGACAGTTTTTCAAGGTCTTGGCACGCTTCAGCGCCAACAGTTTCAAGCCGAATTCCTTATCCAGATTCAACTCATTAGCATAATATCCTATCATCTTCTCCGGCACAGTGAACTTCACCACATAGTAATCCGTATCTACCCGGAAGGTTTCCATATTGGAGCCAAACTCCAACAAATGCACCAAACCACGGGCTGCATCTTCCTCCGGAGTAAGAATCCGTTCCAAATCAAAAGCCTCAAGCACGGAACGATGGACATTATCAATGGCCCGCGCATAAATATGAGCCACTTTTTGTTGTTTCAGCAAAGCCACCACACGAATAGAAGCACCAAAATTCTCGCCAATAGCCACGATTACCACATCCACACCACTCAAGGGGAGAGCGGCAAGTGCCTGTTCATCTGTTGCATCCAACACAAAAGCCGTAGCAATCTTTTCTTTGATACTGTCTACGCGACTTGCACTCACATCCGCCCCAATTACTTCGTGTCCCAATACCGACAGTTCTTCGGCAAGCATGTGTCCGTAATTTCCTAAACCGATAATAATATACTTCATAATTTCTGTTTTTACTACTTACTACTAATTTATAATGATCTGCCCACTCGGATACTGATATTTCGTATGCTTCTTTTGCTTAATGATACCCAACATCAGTGTAATCAGTCCCACACGTCCGATAAACATCAGAAGAGCAACAAGCAATTTACTATTATCCCCCAAAGTCGGAGTAAGATTCAGACTGGAACCTACCGTACTCAACGCCGACACACACTCAAACAGAAGTGCCATGACAGATGCCTGAGGTTCCCAGATTGTCAGAATAAACACAAATACAAACAAAACACCGATAGACATCACCACCGTCGCATTGGAACGGCGAATGGAATCGTAAGACAGTTCACGGCCAAATACTTCCACCCGCTCCGTACCGCGCAACACAGCAACCAGATTCAGAACAACTACTGCAAACGCATTCACCTTGATACCACCCGCCGTGGACTGTGCAGCACCGCCCACCCACATCAGGAAGATATAAACCAATACACTCTGTACTCCCAGAGAAGCCAGGTCCACACTTGTAAATCCGGCAGTACGCGGACAAGTCGCATTAAAGAACGCCTGTGTCCATTTATCAGCGACTGACATACCGGCAAAAGCATGATTCCACTCAAAAACAGCGATAAGCACTGTACCAAATACCAATAGCAGGAAAGTCATAATCAGAACAATCCGTGTATTCAGATTATACAGATGATAAAAACGATGCCTGTCCCACTCCCACGTATGCAGGAATTTCCAGATGCGACGCAAATGATGGAGTACTATATCTTTGAAATTCACTAATATCGGAAAACCTATACCCCCCAGAATTATCAACAGGGATATATAGATAAGGAACGGATTATGCCCTGTCATCACCAGCGGATTGCCAAGATTTCCCGGCAACGTAGAGAAACCGGCATTACAGAATGCAGAAATAGCATGAAAGGCCGAAAACGCCACTTCTTCCTCAAACGTCATCCCCATCGTACCGTGAATATCACTCCAGATGGCAAGCATACCGACACCTTCAATAGCCAACGTGAATCCCAATATGTACAACAAAGTGGAAAGTAACGAATTCAACGAATTGGAACTGACCATATCACGAACCACCAACTGATTATAAAAGGATGTATTCCCCATAAAGAACATCGCAAAGAAACTGGTCAGTGTCATCACACCCAATCCGCCAATCTGTATCAGCAGAATGATCACTACAAAACCGGGTGTAGTAAAAGTAGACGCTACATCTACCGAAGTCAACCCCGTGACACAAACCGCACTGGTAGAAATAAACAACGAGTCCACCCACGAAATACCGCTCACCGTACATCGGGGCAGCATTAGCAAACCTGTTCCAATAAGGATGATTATCAGGAAACTACCAGCCAGAATCAAAGAAGGATTCGTTCGCCGTCCCAGCACCCTGACCAAGCCATTGGATAAATTAAGGAAAGAGAAGATCAACAGAAGCACTATATGATAGGGCTTTCCATTCAATATTTCCCAAAAATGCAGAATAGCTCCCTCCTCTTCCGGTCGATGGAAAATAACAGGGATAAGGGTGAGGTAAAGCAAGGCAATCAATATCCACGTCAATTTCTTAAAAGTACGCTTTGTGTCCCTGTATTCCAATAACAGGCGCAAAGTGACTTCGGACAGGAAAACACCCCATACAAACCGATAGAGTGTTTGCAGTTGAGAAGCCTCGTGTTCGGAAATAGTAAAGCCGTGTTCATATACCACTCCCATAATTAACAGAATAGAAGCCAGGTAGGCTATATAAGTCACCCCTCCAAGAATGATCCGAGTGTACGGATGAATCCATTTATTCTGATACAACAAGAATTTATGATAAATCTTCATGTAGACATCAAATTAAATATCGGGCAAACATAAACAAAACAATGCGTATAGACAAAAAACAAAAGAAAAAAGAAATTGTTTTAAAAATAATAGTTACATTTGGCCTCGTAAAAATTTTAATAGAAGTAACCACTATGAGCAACAAGACAAAAAGATATTTCCTCCCGGAAGAGGAAATACCACATTATTGGTACAATATACAGGCAGATATGGTGAACAAACCGATGCCTCCGCTTCATCCCGGTACCAAACAACCACTGAAAGCCGAAGATTTATATCCTATCTTTGCACAGGAACTGTGCAAACAGGAACTGAATCAGACCGATAAGTGGATCGAGATTCCCGAAGAAGTACGCGAAATGTACAAATATTATCGTAGTACTCCACTGGTTCGTGCTTATGGACTGGAAAAAGCATTAAGTACTCCGGCACATATCTATTTCAAGAATGAGAGTGTAAGTCCGATGGGATCGCACAAGCTGAATTCTGCCATCCCCCAGGCTTATTATTGCAAGAAAGAAGGAGTAACCAACGTTACCACTGAAACCGGTGCCGGACAATGGGGAGCTTCGCTGGCTTACGCTGCCCGTCTGTTTGGACTGGAAGCTGCCGTTTACCAAGTGAAAATCAGTTATGAGCAGAAACCTTACCGCCGCAGCATCATGCAGACATTCGGCGCACAGGTTACACCGTCTCCGTCTATGTCCACACGTGCAGGAAAAGATATCCTGACGGCTCACCCCAACTACCAGGGTTCATTGGGAACCGCTATTTCAGAAGCCATCGAACTGGCCCAAACTACACCGAATTGTAAATATACATTAGGATCTGTATTGAGCCATGTAGCTCTGCACCAGACTGTAATCGGTCTGGAAGCCGAAAAACAGATGGAAATGGCGGGAGAGTATCCTGATATGGTAATTGCTTGTTTTGGTGGTGGCTCTAACTTCGGTGGTATCGCATTCCCATTCATGCGCCACAAGATTCTGGAAGGTAAGCAAACACGTTTCATTGCTGCCGAACCGGCTTCTTGCCCGAAACTGACACGTGGTAAATTCCAATATGATTTCGGTGACGAAGCAGGATACACTCCGCTACTGCCTATGTACACACTGGGACATAACTTTGCTCCCGCTAATATTCATGCAGGTGGATTGCGTTACCACGGTGCAGGCGTCATCGTTTCTCAACTATTGAAAGACGGTCTGATGGAAGCTGTAGACATCAAACAACTGGAATCATTCGAAGCCGGCTGTTTATTTGCCCAAGCTGAAGGTATCATTCCCGCACCGGAATCTTGCCACGCTATTGCTGCCGCCATCCGCGAAGCAAACAAATGCAAGGAAACAGGTGAAGAGAAAGTAATCCTGTTCAACCTCTCCGGTCACGGATTGATTGACATGGCTTCATACGATAAATATCTCTCCGGTGACCTCGTAAACTACGAGCTGACCGATCAGGATATTCAGAAGAATCTGGATGAAATAGGCAGTCTGGCGTAAGGATACCTCATCCATATCAATAAATGTTTGCCAGGCTGACGAGCGGCTCATAGAGTTTTTCAATATCCTGCGCATCCAATTCAATATCAACCTGGTCCCCCGGAATCAACCGTATTCCGGGGGGCTTTGCGTCTTTACCATCCCGGTGTACATTGATAATGGCACAGTTTTCAGGCAAAGAAAGTTCGTCTACAAGTTTGCCATCCATATACGAACCCGTCATCACTTCTATGGATAGTTTATACCTTGTCTGTTCCTGAAAAGCAGGAGTATTGATCATATCCTCATAAAGCGTCACGTTGAAAGGCCTTATCTGAAGAAGTTCCGTAAAATAATAAGTCAATCCACCCACTACTACCGATGGGTAGAACACCTCAAAATGTCCTGTTATCTCGGTAATCAATACGATAGCCGTCAAAGGGGTACGTATCACAGCCACCAGGAAAGCAGACATTGAAATCAACATTACATAACTGACATTCTCCGGCTCAATAACCCCGTATTCCACTCCCAACAAACCAACAATCTGCCCCAGTAATCCACCGGTGACCAGTGTAGGAATAAAACTTCCACCCGGCAAACCGGATGAAACGCAGATAACGGAAAAACCGAAATGCAACAGCATCATTGCTGTTACCCACATAATTTGTGCATGGCTGCCGGATTGCGCCTGTTCCAAAAGAAACTGTTCTCCCCCACCCGTCAGATTGACCTGCATAAAGGAAATAATATAAGCGACCAGCAACAGATAGAACATCTTCATATATACCGAAGTTTTCACCGTTGCATACACCCGTTTGAAGGACACCATCATCATGGAATACAATTTCCCGCAAACAGAAATAATCACTGCAAGTAACAGAAAGTACTTCACCTGGACTCCAAAAGAAAAACCGGGCTCGGTCACTTGTATCAAATGATAAGAATTTACCGGAAAAACCATGCTTGCCACCGCACCGGCCACTACACCGGCCAGCAAGGTAGTAATAGCGGTTTTGGGAGCATCAAAACGCTCGATGGATTCGATGACAAGCAATGAAGAAGCCAACGGCGCCGCAAACGCAGCCGCAAGGCCGGCACCGGCACCGGCAGCAAGCAATTGCTTTCGTTCACCACGTAGAATACGTGTCCAGCGTGCCACAAGGCATCCCACATACGAACCTATTTGTACGGAAGGCCCTTCACGTCCCAACGATAATCCGGCCGATACCGAAAGAATACCGCCGAAGAACTTAGAAACCAACTCAATAAAAGGATGTCTATAGGTGATACGCCCATTGATGGCAGCACGCGTTTGAGGAATACCTCCTCCGGTGATAAGCGGCATTCTCATCACCAGCCAGGATACGAATATCAGCACCGCCCAGAAGAAAAGAAAAAGAGGAATATGCCAGTACCACTCCGGACGGGAAGCAAAAAACTCACTTCGCAGGTTGAAGAAATAATAGAGGCAGTAATGATAAGGAACAGCCACCAACCCCGTCAGCAATCCCACGAAGATGCTGACGAAATACAGGCGGGCATCAACCAGTTTCAGTTTCACAACATACCACTTCCTCAGTTTTCTAAAGTTCTTGAACCTTTGAAACATTCTTCAGAGTTTTCTTTTATTAATTTGAGTATCTACAACAAATTAACCCTGTTGAAGTTTCAAGACTTTGCGTTTTTTACTTTTTCCCCATCATATTCAATCGCAGGATAGCATGTACCATAAAATAACGTCCCAGTACATTGTAGTCCGCATCACGTATGGCAGTAGCCGAAATGGTGCGTACCATGGAAATCTCCTGGCGAAGAATATCATAAAACTTAAAACGAAGTAGTAGTTGTTTCCTTTTCAAGAAAGCTTTCGACAGTTGGCAGTTCCATATCAAGTTCTTCCGTCCGCTGCTGTCGTATCCATATCCGGTACGAAGAAAATACGTGAGATCACTGCTACACTCGAAGCCCCAGGGGAGATAATACTGCAAGTCTCCTCCAAGTTGATAGTCGAACGTTTCCGTGCGCATATCTTTCACATTATTATACGAATTATTATACAACGCTTCTCCACGCGCACTCAATTCGAGTTGCCGGGTACGGAAAGTAAGTTGCAGGCGTTCACGCGCCGTAAGGTGCTGCACGGAACTCTTCATCGGCTCTTCTTTGTTCTGAGTGGTATACCCGTTCTGATTTCTATATTGCAAATAGGAATAGGTACGGAACAGCCAGTTGCGGTTCTTGAAAGGCCCGCTCAATGAAAGGGCACCTGATGCCCGCCAGTTACCGTTCAAATTAACAGGCATGGTGGTTCTGCCTCCCGTTTCACTGTCGTAAGTCACCTGGTTCGTTACACTATTGAGCACATTCTCCACAAAAAGAGATACCACCATATTGCGCTGATGCTTCACATTATACGAATTATAATTCAGTGTAAACGTATTGGTGTACGAAGGTTTCAAAGAAGGATTACCGATGCGGATATTCAATGGATTTGTCATGTCGGCAACCGGTTGTAGGTCACGAACACTCGGCTGTCGTCCTTTTCCTCTATAAATTGCCTGCAACTGTGTACGCTTGGAAAACTTATAACGGAAATTCAGCGTCGGTGAAAAGTTCAGAACCGTTTTACTCATTTGATGTTTGGAAACATCATCCAGAAAAGAACGGCTATCCAGTTTCTGGGGTTCCAGATCGACACCTACATTGTAGTTGTACTTCTTCCGGGAAGTACGGACAGCCATATTGAAAAGATGCGTACTGTATTGGCTCTCGAAACTATTACTGGCCAGAGAATCATAATCGGCAACAAAATCTTCCATCGCCTCATCCCAGTTATAGACAAAGCGGTCCGAATTGGTTACCCGATATTGATAACTGTAACGAAACTGAAGAAAGTAACGGTTAGGCAACGGCTCTACATACACCAGTTGCAGACGATAATTATATCCGTCACCTTCATCATCCACACGCTGGTTGACTACTTTCTCAGTGTCATTCTTGAAATAATGCGTAGTAGAAAAGTTTTTCCTGTCGGCAGAAGAAGCATTCGTTCCATAATCTACTTTCAAAGCCAGATTCCGTCCTTTACGACTGAACTTACGGTTTACTTGCAACATGAAGGTCAGATTATACTGGGAATTATCGTAAAGATTAGAAGCCGTTCTTTCATTCAGAAGTGTTTCGTCCGACCAGCTTTGCTGATATCCACTATTCCGCCTGTCACTTCCCACATAGCGATATTGCGGACGAAATACCAGATTGGTGACTGAATCTATTTTCCACTCCAGATAAGCATTCGCCGTCAGGTTATGATTCTTCATGTGATTGCTGTTAGTGCTGCGGCTTATCGATTTATCCTGTTTCAGGAAATTATCCACCGTAGTACTGTTATCCTCCGAGCGGTCGGTACCCGTATATTGCACATTGGAACGAAGCTTCACTCTGTCCCAGTCATGAGTGAAATTCATGCCTAAAGAATGTGAAGTAACCAGTCCCACCCTATTCAGGATATTTCCACTGGCAGCCGACGACTCCCGTTGCAACTCCGAGAAGCCTTGATTGTTGGTGTTATTCAGATTGCCGATAATAGTAAGTTGAGAATTATCCCGGAAGCGGTTCAGGGTATTGGCAAGCTCATACCGCCCTTTGTTGCCCGTGCCTGCCATGAAATTATCCATCCATCCTTTCTTCATGTCCTTTTTCACCCCCAGGTCAAGTATCATTTCCTCATCCCCGTCATCAATTCCGGTCAGACGTGCCAAATCGGATTTACGTTCATAAGCTCTCAGCTTCTCCACCATTTCCACCGGCAGATTTTTCAAGGCAGCTTTCGGATCATCCGCAAAGAACTCTTTGCCGTCTACCAATATCTTCTTTACTTCCTTGCCATGAATTAATAACTTACCATCACCATCTATCTCTCCACCAGGCAATTGCTTTACAAGATCTTCGAGCATGGAACCTTCGGGAGTACGATAGGCAGAGGCATTGAAGACCGTGGTATCCTGTTCGGTAACTGCCAGTGGAGCTTTACCCACCACTACCGTTTCGCCCAACAAAAAGCCATCGGAAAATAGTGCAATATCCCCAAAATTCTGCGAAGTACCTCTGAATGAAGAAGGAATAGATTTAGAAAAAGTGGTATAGCCAATGAAAGAAATCTCTAAAAGCAATTTCTTGTCTTTGGACCAGACAACCGGCATCCTGAATTTACCGTCGTCCGTAGTGGCTACACCTGCCAGAAAAGTACTGTCCGGCAAGGTCAATAAACGTACCGCCGCATACCCCACCGGCTGCTTCGTATCCTTATCAACAACACGTCCGGCAAAGCTTCCTTTGCCGGACTGTGCATTAACAGTCATACCTGACCACAACAAAACAACATAGAATAAGATGTTCCGGAAAGTCAAATATGTATGCCTGCCATGGTCCATTCGTGTTTACCAAGTAGTTTAATGAAAAATATTATTTATTACTTGAAGCGGGTCTTGCATGAGCCGGTCGTTTTCCTTGACCATATTTCTGACCTTTTCTTCTATCAAATTCTTTTCTGAATTTATTCGCATTGCTTTTTTCTGTCTGATAGATTTTTGCAATCTGCTTGGGAGACAAAATCTTACGAAATTCATTATAGTATTTCTCGCGAATATCCAGTATCTTACGGCTTTGCGCAAACTGATCCTTGATCTGCTTTTCTATTTCCGCATCTGTCAGTACAGGTTTGGTAGCCGGGGTTGCTTCCGCATTATTGTTCCTGGGTCTTTCCCTACGGTTCATCATCCGGCATTCGCGCAAATCTTTCAGATATTTTTCGTAAACCGGAGTGAACTTGGTAGTTGTTGCGTCATCCAGCATCAGTGTCGTCACCATCCGATTGGCTTGTCTTTGAATCATTTGTTCAGGAGTAGGACGTTGCTTATTGTTTTTGTTATCCTTGTTCTGAGCAGAAATTGTCTGGCTACCAATCAAGAGGGTAGCCAAAAGTACATAAATAAACTTAGTCTTCATAATCTTCTTGTTTTTAATTAATACCTAATTTAAAAATATGTCATTCTCAGAGAAGTTGACGAGCTCTTCCAACTCCTCATCCGACAGTTCGTGAATCCATTTATCAACCGGATCGCTGCTACTTCTTTCTATAGCCAACATATCCGAGGTTCCTGCGGGCGCATCTTCCGTCCGGAGATAAGACGGAACAAACAATACCCCTGCCAGTATTGCAGCTGCCGCTATGACAGTAGAGAACATTATCTGTAAACGATGTTTCCGGCGTCGCCCGCCGCAAGTACGTTCCATTACCTTCTGCTGCATATCCTCAAAAAAATTATCCGGAGTGCGGTAAGGTGTCTTTTTACCGATATCGTCAAAATCAAATTCTTTATTCATCGTCCTATCTGTTTAAGATGTATTCTTTTATTTTTTCTTTCGCATAGTGATAATTCACTTTGAGAGTATCGACCTTACTATCCAGTATACGGCTGATTTCTTCATAATCGAGCTCATCGTAATAGCGTAGGTTGAATATTAGCCGTTGTTTTTCGGGCAAACTCAGTATGGCTTCCTGAAACTTGACAGCCAGTTCATTCTCGTAATCAATATAATCGGAAGCCCTCAGTTTACCTATCAGTTCCTCTTGTACTTCTTCGGCAGGAATTGCTTCTTCATCCTTTCGTGTATTCAGCAAGCGCAAGCTTTCATTGGTTGCAATCCTGTATATCCAGGTACTCAGCGAGCTTTCACCACGAAACTGGTCCAAATTACGGTACACCCGGATAAAGACTTCCTGAAGAACATCTTCTGCATCCTCGTGCGACACCACCAAACGCCGTATATAATTATATATAGGTACCTGGAAGTTATCTATCAGCATCTTAAACCCTTTCTTCGGGTCGGAAGCATATACCTGCCGGAGCTTATCCTCGTTTATCATCAATTCAGTTTCTTAGCTTTATTAGGTTAGAAACAGAAAGAAGGGTGAAGTTAAATCGGGAAGTTCACATTTTGCATTTATTAAATAAGTGGTTAAAAATAAAGTTTCTTATCTTTGCCGGCAACTCTCCCGTTTCAGATTAATTAAAAAAGAAGGATATCGATATGGAATGTAAAATCAGAAAATGGAAAATAGACGATGCCGCCGAACTTGCAGCAACCTTAAATAACAAAAACATTCAGGACAATCTTCGGGACGGTCTGCCTTATCCCTATACTGAAGACGATGCAAAATATTATATCAATGAAATGCTGAAGGCCGATAAGAACAGTATTTTCGCCTTCGCCATCACCGCTGACGACAAAGTAGTAGGAAGCATTGGTGTGTTTCGCAAAGACAACATTCACTCGCTGACTGCCGAAATAGGCTATTATATAGCAGAACCTTTTTGGGGCAAAGGCTTGGGAACCTGCGCTATCAAACAGACCTGCCAGTATGTTTTTAGCAACACTGATATCCTCCGTATTTTTGCAGAGCCGTTTAGCTATAATATCGCTTCCTGCCGGATTCTTGAAAAAAGCGGATTCAAAGATGAAGGAACACTCAGAAGTAATGCAGTAAAGAACGGGCAGATTCTGGATATGAAGATGTATTCACTTCTCAAGACTGATAACGAAAGGACATAAAAAAAGGCTATCTATCCCAGACAGCCAATC
>ULXS01060714.1_pt1 | contig 24266 bp, 23 predicted proteins | sample 1961421 | NCBI WGS metagenome assembly ULXS01 (sample SAMEA4835842, study PRJEB28245) | human gut metagenome | biome: gut microbiome; material: fecal sample | place: Denmark | collected 2008
TCAGACAGGGCATCCAGTACCTCAGTCAGATGCTGCTGTGTGGCTTCCGTATCCGCTTCCTCATCAAAAGTGACAGACAATAAAGCCTCCATGTCATGATAATGGTCCTCAGTGTCATCGAAATCCAGCATACTGACACCATCCATTTTTTCCACCTGATCCGCCAGCTTCTGTGCCTCATCAAAAGTCACATTACAGATCAGGATCCGGGCGGAACCGTAGGTCGTAAACTCCGAATCCATCAGATCCAGTCCCCTTCTGGTCTCTGTCGTATCCGGCAGATATGTGGTCAGGTCATTATTTACTTTGACCTTATTCATGGATAATACGCAAAATATGCATAAAACAATAAAGATCAGATAGAATCCTTTTCGTTTATCTACGATAAGTGTGGCAAGTTTCATCATAAAGGAGTTATCTTTTTTGTCTTTTTCTGTGTTGTCTGCTGCCATAGTTTCCTCCTGCTGTGTCTCTTTTTGTACCCTTATGTATCTGATTTTTCTATTCTTAGTTTAAGAGTTTTTCCCGCTTCTGTAAAGCCTTACTACAAAAATAAAAAATTGTATTACTGTCATCTAATAAACTTGTGTTGATTTTCTAACACAAGCAAAATATAATAATAGGGAAGAAAAAGCAAGCCACAAATTGTGTTGATATGTCTGTTTTTGAACATTGTATTGACGTGTGTTCATTGTTTTAGAAAAAATTCAGATTTGCATTAGATACGTATTAGATATTATATATAAAAAGTGATTTCTGATCATTTTCCGGAAAGGATGGAGAATTGTTGTATGGAAAAAATGGATCGCCGCGTGCGCAAAACCCGCGCCCTGTTGCTGCAGGGATTAGTCAAAATGATGGAAACCCACGATATTCAGGATATTTCCGTCAAAGAACTCACAGAACTGGTAGATATCAATCGCGGAACCTTTTATCTGCATTATGATGATATCTACGATATGCTCCATAAAGTGGAAGATGAAATGTTCCGAGAGTTCAACGAGATCATGGAGCAGGAACCGCTAGGTACTCCCACATCGTCCTCTGACGGTCTCCTGTTAGAGTTCTTCCGCTTCTTAGACCGCCACAGAGATCTCGCCAGAGTCATGATCGGTCCCCATGGAGACCTCACCTTCGTTAACCGCCTGAAGGACCAGATCAAAAAGCGCACTCTCCGCTTTCTGGAAAGTGCGCAATCCGATGCTAATTATGAATATCTCTGTTCCTTCATCATTACCGGTTGTGTCGGTGTCGTAGAGACCTGGCTGAAAGAAGTCACTCCCCAGTCTCCGGAAGAAATGGCAGGGATTCTGGGCACCATGCTTATGCGGCAGCTTACTTTTGTTCCGGAGCCTGCATAGACTGCTTAGACTGTGTCAGCTCCGGCATACCTACACTTAAAGAAGTCACGACCTCGCCATCCAGGAAGAAAGATACGGTATCACCTACCTGGAGGTCATCCGGCGTGGCATCCGCCCCGTCAATCGTGATGATCGTATCAGCATTGACCGTAATAGTCATAGTGTCACCGCTGAGGGTTAAGGTCATCTCATCTAACATATCTTTCTCGGGTTTCTGACCGTCCGGAGCTTCTCCGCTGGGGACTTCTCCTGTAGGTTTTTCGCCGTCAGGTGCCGGGCCATCGGGTTTATCGCCTGTAGGTGCTTCCTCATCCGGAGCCTCCGGCTTCTCTGCCAGCGAAATGGAGATCACATTGCCGTCAATGGCAGTGATCTGACCGAGATAAGATTCCACCTTCTCTTCACTTTTCTCCAAAGTGCTCTCCGGTGCGATCGTCTCCTTCTGTTCTGCCGATTCACTTGCTACGCTCTCCGTGCCCGCGGATGTCGTTCCTCCGCATGCTGTAAATCCGGTCATCACCATGGCAGCAGTCAACACTGCGCACATCACTTTTGTATTCACCTGGGGTAAATTCCATCTTCTCATATTCTCATTCCTCCTGTTCCTTTCATTCCTTAAAAAACTTGTGAACATTTACTTCCCCTTATCTGCCTCTTATGATAAAGGTCATCTGCGAAGGAATTGTGAGAAAAATGTGGTGATTCTGTGAATTTTTCAGGTGTGACAATGCTGTCATGTGTACTATGTAGGAAGTGTCAGCTTACATGTCGATTCTTCCATTTTTCTGTAAATATCGAAGAAATGCGGTACAGCCTTCCAGGACATCATTGTAGGTCGTCCCAAACTCTCCCGTGTACCACGGATCCGAAATGTCCCGCTCCGAGCCGGCATAGGATAAAAGCCTGACTACTTTCCCGTCCGGATCTCCGCCGAATATCCGCAACATGTTGCGGATATTCGCACTGTCCATACCGATCAGATAATCATATTCCGCATAATCCGCCTTCGTTACCTGCCTGGCCCGCTTCCCCTCGCAGGAGATCCCGTGCCTGGCAAGCTCCGCCTTCACCGGCGGATAGACCGGGTTCCCGATGCCGTTCCAAATCTCCTCCGTGCTGGTGGCAGCGGAAGCAATCCGGAAGTGATCAGAGAGATTCGCGTCGGATACCAATTTTTTCATAACAAATTCTGCCATGGGGGAACGACAGATATTGCCGTGGCAGATGAATAATACTTTAATCAATGCTCTAAAACTCCTTAAAACGCTGTATTTACGCCACTTCTATGATATTCTCCGGCAGAACGTATTCCGCTTTTTCTTCGCATATAGTGGCATAAATTGGTATATTTTCTCATCCAAATTTAGTAAAAATCTTAGTAAAACATCTCGATTTTCTCATTTTACTAAAGACTTTTCCACTTAGGATTTTGCTTAATTGTAACACATTTCCTATGCTTCCACACACGATAATGCAGTAACTCGGTCAATTTCGTTTTTTACATCATCAAGACCTACATGAGTGTATGTATTCAATGTTACGCCTATATCTGCATGTCCCATCAGGTATTGAAGTGTCTTAGGGTTCATTCCAGACTTAGCCATATTGCTGCAGTAAGTATGCCTACATACATGAGGTGTTACTTTTGGCAATTCCTCTTTATAGATGCTGTTGTATTTAGTTATAATATGTTCAAAATATTTTTCCCAATGCAGAGCTACCATTGGCATATCATTTTTATCCAGATAAAGGAATCCATGATACAGCTTTCCGTTCTTATCCCTGACCGTAGGCTCTATCTTTGGTCTTTTTCTCTTGGCAATAATACATTCGAAGCACTCTCTTACTTCCTTTGTCATTGGCAGAAATCTTACGCCATCTGGAGTTTTGGTGTCTTCAATAATACACTCCATATCTCTTTTTCTCTGTAACTGATGATCCACCCTTATTGTACCACTTTCAAAATCAATATCTGACTTTTGCAGACCAACAAATTCTGAAATACGCAGTCCAGTTTTGAAAAGAATATAAATGCCCTCATAATATCTGCTGAAATGTTTATCATTCTTGACAAACTCAAGTAAAGCTCTCTCCTGTTTTCTGGTTATTGCTTCTCTGGTAACACTGTCATTGACAACAACTGTTGATAGTTGAAATTCAAACGGATTCTTGCGTAAAAGTTCATCATCTACTGCCATTTGAAAAGCCGGTCTGACAACTCCCCGTATGCTGTGAATAGAACTGTATCCTCTGCCATCTGCCTGTAACTTAATCAACCATTCTTTCGCATCAGACAATTTAATGGTATCAATACGCTTCTGCCCAAAATCCTCTTTCGCAATAATATTGATTACAAAATTGTAATTAGCTTGTGTATTATGGCGAACCCCTGTCTTTTGTCTAATGTACTTTTTTACCAGTTCAAGGACTGTCAAATTGCCCCCATAAGGAGTAATGCAATCCTCTATTTCTCTTAGGACAATTTTTTCTTTTTCTCGAAGTGACTGACAAGGTCTACGTCCGACTGGCAAGGAATCTGTCGGCTCCAGTTTCCAGCTATACAAGAATTTCTGCTTTCCATAACAATCTGTATATACAAACGCATATCTTCCGTCTGCTCTTTGGCTTTCTCCGTTACGCAAAATACGACCCTTTTTATCTCGTCTTTTCTGGTCACGTTTTCTTTCGTTCAAACGCCTTCGCTCCTTTCCACGAAGAAACCCTAGCACGATAGGACAATTATATCATACCAAGCTTTCTTTTTCCACTTTAAAGTATTAAATTATCTTTGTTTTTTTCAATCAAAGGGATGTAATCTGATTAAGAAAAGTTTCAAATTTTTGTCTATTTATCAATGATTTATTCCCCACCTGAACCGTAAAACAATATTCCGTATTCATATTCTCTGCAATTAATGATCTTATCTTCTTTTCTCCAATCCCAAAATACTGTACTGCTTCATCTACAGTCAGCATATACTTTTCCCATATCGGCACAGACATTTTGCCTGCTGTTATATTTGTATTTATCGCCAACACCTCCATTTCTCTAATTCTCTGCATGACTTTATCTGCCCATGACAACCACGAAAACTTTTCCCGGCTCTCATCAGCAGACAAATTTTTTAAATACAGTACAGGTGGCAGCTCATTACACCGCCCACATCGGTATCGCACCGTCAATCCTTGTTGACCGGAAATCTCCAGAAGTATCATTATTAAAAATATGTATCATCGCCCTGTGCAACTGCTTCACTTTTTGCCAGACATTTATCGCTCCTTGTCTTTACTTCAATACCCTATTTCAGCATTTCTTCGTATAAGAACCTTCCTTATTTGTATAGGAAAGCAGACAGCTCTTGGCGTGTCCGCATAGTGGCTCCACATATTCCACACGTCCTGTACGCATTTGTCTATAAAATTGTCAAGGTACACTTACAGGCTCACGCCTGTATTTTGGATAAAATCAACTTCGGACTTATCAGTCCAAAAAGCACATAAGCCACTTCCGTCTGCTATGAACGGTGTTGTAAAAATTATGTGCTTTACAAGAATGACAAGTTTAGAGTTCCAGTTTATCCGGTCCATACTTGCGGATAAGCTGAAATAAAACTTTTTTATGTATTCCATCTGCCAACTCATACATTTCATGCAAAACTTTCAATTCAAGTGGTGTTAATGTATTCATATATGGTTTGTAATTATCCCCAACAAAAATCCCACCATCTCCTCCCTGTCTTGTATAGATTGGAAAACCAAGAGATAAAGCCTGAATATCATTTTGTATCGTGCGAATGGTAACATTAAATTCTTCTGCCAATTCTTTCGCCGTGATGCGACGTCTAACCATCAGAATACTAATTATTTCAGCTCTGCGATCTGCTGTATTCATGCTTTACCTCCTTTCTGTAAATTCTCCTATCTCATTGTAAAAAATGAACCGGAAAAAACCTTTCATATTCAGATAAGCTTTTTCTCCTAATCGCTTTCGATACAATCAGGGCTTCCTTTTACATATCCAAAAGTTCCTATCTCCTCCGCTTTCTCTTATTGACTTTGCTATTTTCTGTTGCTAAAATCTTTTATGGATAAAATCATAAATTTATAAAAACACTCAAACTGCTATGGAGCTTCACGGGCATCTCTTGCCTGCAATAAGCCATAGCAGTTTTTTATTGCTTATGCCAATAGCTCTACAAAGCCGGACCGCATAAAGGCAGTCCAAAAATGGACAATAATGTCCTTATGTGTTGTGGAACACTCGCTTAAGCTCGTACAACACGCAAATTCCCTACGGGAAATTTGCCAAAGATAGCAAGCACTGCCTGTGTTCCCTCACAGGCACCATTTCCACAAGTTCCTGTCATTCAGAAACTTGATAAAATTGGCTTGCAATGGGCATATCCCCCTGACCCCCTTTCAAAGACAAAACACACCGCCGGATACGGCATATTTCAAAATCTTCTATATAAATATGGAAAGGAAAGATACTACAATGGCGAACAGAGAAAGACAAAATGAATTGAAAATCTACCTCAGTGATGACGAGCAATACATCTTGCAGCAAAAATGGAAAGCCTCCAGCATGAAAAGCAAATCTGCATTTATCCGGCATCTGATTTTGTACGGCTATGTATACGATGTGAACTACGAACACCTGCGGGAATATAACACCACTCTCGCCCGGATTGGCAACAATCTGAACCAGATTACCAAGCGTATGAATGCCACTGGTAATGTCTATGAAGCCGATGTAAAAGAAGTAAAGGAGCTGATGAAACAGGTATGGCAATCACAAAAATCCATGCTATCAAAGCAACCGTCCATAAAGCAGTAAACTATATCTGCAACCCTGCGAAAACTGATGAAAGTATCCTCATTTCTTCCTTTGGGTGCAGTCCGGAAACCGCTGCCTTTGACTTCAAATTTACCCTGTCAAAGACCAATCAGGCAGACCCGAACAAAGCCTTTCATCTGATACAGGCTTTTGCTCCGGGAGAGGTAGCTTATAAAGAAGCACACCAGATTGGCCTAGAGCTTGCCGACAAACTGTTAGAGGGGAAATATTCTTACATCGTTTCCACTCACATCGACAAAGGACACGTTCACAACCACATCATTTTCTGTGCTGCAGATAATGTAAATCACGAAAAATATCATGACTGTAAACAGACCTATTACCATATCCGTCGCATGAATGATGAGCTGTGTTCCGAACATCAATTGTCCGTCATTTCTCCCACAAACCAGCGAGGTAAAAGCTACAAGGAATGGTCATCCGGCAGGAACAGAACTTCATGGAAAAACAAGCTCAAACAGGACATTGATGAAACGATCCAGACCGCCGACACCTATGAGGAGTGCATTGAACTGATACGGGCAAAAGGCTATGAAATCAAAGGCGAATCCTTTGGAGAAAACACCTTAAAATACATCTCCTTCCGTCCTCTTGACCGGGAGCATTTTGTCCGTGGCAGTGTCAAATCTTTAGGTGCAGAATACACCAAAGAGAAGATTAAGGAACGGATTGAAACAAAGGCTCTGGAACAACCTCAAAAGCGTGTCCCATTCCCTGCCCGGAAGAAACCACTTATCAAGGACTATTCCTCCAAAAAGCTCATTGACACATCGGAAGAAAAGTTCACGCAAAGTCCCGGTCTACAACACTGGGCAACGATTGAAAATCTGAAAATTGCCGCCAGCAGTTACAGCAATGCAGGATCTATTTCCGAGCTTGAAAAACAGATTGAAAGCAAATCTATTCTGTCAAAAACCGCACGAAGCAGCCTTGTGGAAACGGAACGCCAGTTAAAAGATTTAGGACAGGTATTGAAGTACGCTGAGCAGTATCAGACCAATCATATCTATCACATCCGTTATCGGAAATCGAAAGACCCGGACGCTTACCTCCGCCGCCATGAAACAGAGCTTCTGCTTCATGACGGTGCTGAAAATATGCTGAAACGCTTTGACATCAACTTAAAAAATCTTGATATCGATAAGCTCCGCAGTGATTACAATGCCCTGTATACCAAAAAAGAATCCTTGCAAAAAACCTATAAATCTGCTGAAAAAGATATTCAATCCCTCAACCGAAAACTGGATAATCTGAACCAGTATCTTGACCGGGTTCCGAATCAGGAACAGACCTTAAACCGCAAGCCGGAAAAGGACTCCACCATGCTCTGATTTCTCCATCAAAAAAGGTGTACCGCATTGAAGTTTTTTACTTCTTTGCGATACACCTTGATGTGTGTAATAATCCGTTGCAATATTTCTTTCCACTATTCTTTTCCTATACAATTTAATGTATTTTCTTTTCATGTATTGTACTCCATATTTATACTGTATTTTGTTGCAATTCACGTCATTCAATATGTAATGTAAACTACTATTGAGGTGAATTATAATGCAGGACATAAAACAATTACTTGCCATCGCAGTGCGTGAAGCACGCACAGAACTCGGACTTTCACAGGAAAAACTGGCTGAAACTCTTAATTTAGATACTCGCACCATACTTAACATCGAAGCTGGGCGTGGCAATCCCAAATTCGAAAAGCTGTATCCTTTAATTACATATCTGAAGATACCAGCTGATAAGATTTTCTATCCCGCCAACACAAACCAGCGGCCAAATCTCCAAAAGCTCTTAACCCTACTGAACGACTGCACGGAACAGGAAGCTGCGGATTTATTACCTATGGTTCGTTATTTACTTGACGTGCTTCGTAAGCAAGACCATCCCACTCTGTAAGAAAGCCAATAGACTCCTTGTGAATCTATTGGTTTTCTTGTTCTAAAAAAGAAAAGCCGATGAACTGTGGGTAATTCCCCACAAATTCATCGGCTCTGCGTCTAAGCGTCTGGCTCTTTGATGACTTTAACTTGTAAATTTTTAACTTCAATCAAACTTTCCTTTTTGCACTTTGGGCAAAACAGTGGAAAATTCGTTAAAACTGTATCTTTTCTAATTCTGTCACGTGTTTTACTATCGCAAATAGGGCAGCGTATCCATTCCCTATTTTCCATATCCGTACCTCCATAAATGTTTTATTTTCCATCTCGAAAAGCGGGAAGTTGTTGCAACCCGTATTTAATGTTTTTCTATAGGATAGTATCCTTCTGGATTAAAGTTCATCATCCAGTAATTGAATTTGTTCAACTTGTGTTATTTGCATTGGATAAGTTTCCATAATCTCGCCCGCAAAGGTAATTGCTATCTTATCGCCAGTGTCTAAATCGCTAAATGCAATATCCGTGTACCGCCAAATAATTTCTGTTTCTTTTTCTATACCGAAAACAAATTCCCCTCTAAAATTTATATCATTAACATCCATTCCCGTTACTGTTACTGTGTCCTCTGTAATCTCTGAAATCGTAGCATAGAATGTTTGAGTAATGATGGCTGGTTCGGCATTTTCATAGCGGATATAGGCTGTTCTATAGCCTATATAAAAAAATATACCCGCAATTATTACACCTCCAATAATCAAAGATATTATGTGCGAAATCTTACTTTTTTTCATCAACAATGCCACAATAATCATATTTTACTGTACTCAAAAATCATAACATACCTGCTTTGCGAATTTTTTCGTTGGTCGTCATCCAGCAGAAGTTCTTTTTCTTTTGTGGTAATTCTAAGCGACCTGATGCTTTTTCCAAGCCCTTCGTGCAAACGGGATACACACAAGCATAATCACCGCATATACAATCATCCGAACAGTCACTATGTCAAAAGTCATTCCACCCAGTGGATAGCCGAAATAGCCAATGAACTCATCTGAGAACACAGGCTGTGTTGCTCGATATGGCAGCAATACAAGAATGCGGTTCCAGATTCCACTTGTCTCACTGATACCAAGGAACATCGGAAGTATACTGACGAGGATAATCATTACTAGAACCGGGACGGACGATTTCATTTTAGCTGACAGCAACAACGTAAAAGAAACCATCCCCAGCAGAATGAGATACAGTGTGGCAACTGCAATCAGTGCTGCACTCAGTAGAGACATCCGATACGGGGCAATACTGCTTAACACCTGAATAGGCAAATTCCATCCATCCACACCAAAGGCAGCAAGCTGAATCCCACAGCCGACCAGAATGAACAGTGTGAACGCTGACAGGCTATATACAAAAGCAGCAAAAATTTTGGCTTTTACCAGTTTGGATTTTCCATATCGAGAAGATAGAATCACACTTGCCGCACCGGATTGATACTCGCCAGAAAAGGTTCCTGATACGCAAATACAGATACCCAATATTCCGACAACAAACAGTTCCATGCAGCTTAACAGCAGTTTCCAGCCTGCGTGATAGCCGTATTCGTAAGGTGTCTTAACAGATGAAACCCGATTCTGCCAGAACGCCTTTTCGCTGTCAGAAAAATTCCAGTCTGCATAAGAATAGTTCAGCATTGTGCTGACCTTTTTATCACGGGCAGCATAAAAATCCACCCCATCCTCAAGGTTCATATTTGTAATAGCCGAAAAAGAGGAATCATAAGTAGATGCTGCAACATAATTGCCATTGATTAACTTCCAATAGTCGATGTATGGGAAGAAATGCTTAAAATACGCCGTCTTACTCAGTGCCTTTGTGTCTGAATCCTGTGAGACATTTGCGGGGTCATCAAACAGGGCTTGATATGCCGCAATATCAGATGTAATCCGCTCATTGGTTAATTCGCCAGCATAGGCATTTTCAAAGTCCCTTTCCATGGCGATTGCAGCAGTTCCCATGATCTGTTCTCCCTCGGTGTTCAATACGATAAATTGCTTTACCGGGAGAGCGAACAGCAGACCAACCAAAACCAGACAAACAGCAATCACAATGATATTCATTCTTTTTTTAGCCAGTTTCTTAAACTCTAAAACAAATAATGTTTTCATCTCTCATCCCTCCTTACTTCTTCATCTTCAAAGTGATACAAGTATATGTCATCCAGCGTGGGAACAACATTGACGGCTCCCGAAATCGGCTGGGTATCGCTTACGATTCGGAGCGATACTTCATTACCTGCTTCATGGTGCAGGTTCACAATACGAAAGCGTTCACTCATCTTGTCGATTTGCGCTTGATGAAGTCTACATTCCCAAACCTTTCCATCCATACTGTGAATCGCTTCTTCGGTTGGACAGTTCAAAATTAGACAGCCGCCCTTCATCATCAGAATATCGTCTGCAATATAATCAATATCCGAAACAATATGTGTTGACAGAATTACAATTTTGTCCTTTGCCAACTCTGCAATCAAATTGCGGAACCGCATTCTTTCCTTGGGATCAAGACCTGCGGTCGGCTCATCCAAAACAAGGATTTTGGGATTGTTGATTACTGCCTGAGCGATTCCAAGCCGTTGTTTCATCCCACCCGAAAAGGTACGGATTTTCTTAGCTGCCACATCAGACAAATTTACCGTTTCTAAAACCTGTGCCACATTCTTTTTAGCCTTTTTACCCTCAAGACCTTTTACTGCAGCAATAAACTCTAAATATTCTTTTGCAGTAAAATCCGGATAATACCCAAAGTCCTGTGGCAAATAACCGAGAAGATTACGATAGTTATCTTCCAATCGATTAATATCTTCTCCGTCATATAAAATCCTGCCAGATGTCGGTTTTAAAATATTGCATACCATACGCATCAAAGTTGTCTTTCCGGCACCATTAGCACCAAGTAAACCATATACCCCCGGCTGCAGCGTGACGGAAATATTACTTACTGCGCTTTTCGTACCAAATCGTTTGTTTAATTCTTCAATAGATAATTCCATTTCAAATCTCCTTTCCAAAAAAGCCAGACTGCTTTCAATATTTATTCTACTGAAAACAGTCTGGCTTTGTATTAAATTCAAGATGTTAATTTCCTAAGATTTGATAAAGGATTTCGTTAAATTTTCCTCATAGTTGAATTTTTGCATCCGGCAAAGTAATCGTAAATGTTGTTTTTCGTTCTTGGCTTTCCACTGCAATCGTTCCTCCATGCAAAACAATAATATTTTTTGCAATTGCCAGACCCAGACCAGCTCCTCCGGTATTTCCCTGCCTTGCTTCATCTGCCCGGTAAAATTTTTCAAATATATGAGCTTGCTGTTCCGGCAAAATAGTATCACCTGTATTTGAAACATTGATAATTGCATTCTCTTTTTGATAATATACCGAAATGGTAATGACTGAACCTCTATCACTGTAAGCCACTGCATTTTTCAGCACATTCTGAAAGGCTCTTGCGAGATAATTTGCATCCCCTCTGATTTGTACATCTTCTGCCATTAAAATTTCTACTTCTACATGACTTGCCTGTAATTGTGGTGTAAATTCATCTACGAGTTGTATCAACATATAGTGAAGGTCAATATTAGTTTTTGAAAGTGTAATTTCAGATTGACGGAAACGTGTAATTTCAAAAAACTCGTTAATCAGCTTTTCAAGACGCATCGCTTTATCTAAACCGACACGAATACATTTTTCCCGTTGTTCACGGTTCATTCCCTTATTTTCATCTAAAATACTTAAATAGCCAATAACAGAAGTCAGCGGTGTTTTTAGATCATGTGCCAGATATAGAATAAGCTCATCTCTTTTCTGCTCAGCAAGCTCCGCCTCTGCACGCTGCTGTTCCAATGTACTCTGTACAGTCTGTAAATTTTTCTCTACAAAACGCATCTCTTTGGGCATGGAGATCAACTTATGCTCTGAACTTAAAAGTGCATTAATCCCCTTATTTATCGAATCAAAGTATTTTCCAAACCATGTAAGAGAAAAGTGAAACAGAATAAGAAAAATAACCATCATTGCAAGGAGCATAAATTCCCCCCAATGATTTCGGAAAATTGCTTCGTACATGGTATAAGCCTTATCATAATCCATTCCCGGCAGAAAAGAAAAAAGGGTTATTGTCCATACTCCTATTTTTCCTCTTAGGAAATTATAAAGAAACAATACGGCAATACTGGAAACTGCAATCATTATAATCAACTGATAGAATACTTTTCGCTTCATTCTTGAATAATCGTTTTTTTCAGCTTTCAACTTTATACCCCACTCCCCATATTGTTTTAATATATCGTGGTTCTTCTGTTGTATCTCCCATTTTTTCCCGCAAATGTCGTATATGAACCGTAATCGTATTGCTGTTTTTATCATAAAACTCATCTGGCCAGACTGACCTAAAAAGTTCCTCTGACATTACAGCCAAACCCTTTTTCTCACAAAGAGTTTGTAATATTTTGAACTCTGTAGGAGTTAATTCTACTGATGTACCATCTACTATACATACATGAGCACTTATATTCATAACTAAACCATTGCTGGTTGTTATAATTGTTTCCTTCCCTTCGGAATCCATTGGCTCCGAAAAACTATTATATTTTTTGTATCTTCTAAGTTGTGCTTTTACCCTCGCCATAAGTGCCAATGGCTTGAAAGGTTTTGTAACATAATCATCTGCTCCAAGTGTCAATCCTGTAATTGTATCAACTTCTCCATCTTTAGCAGTAAGCATAATAACCGGGTATGTGTATTTTTCTCGAATTTTCTTACAAATCTGAAATCCATCTATATCCGGAAGCATGACGTCTAAAATTGCAAGATCAAGTTTTTCAGACTCAATATACTCTAATGCACTCTGTGCGGTATAGGATTTGTAAACTGTATAATTCTCATTTTGCAGATACATTTCAATTAAATCTGCAATTTCACTTTCATCATCAACAACAAGAACTTTATAGCTCATGATTCCCCATCCTCTTCTTTAATGTTTTAAAATCATTGTACCAAATCTGCGACAAGAGATGTATAATTTTCTGCATGAGAATTTATTAAGATTTTCCTTATGCCACATCATTGTACGAAAAAACGGACAGATGATATACACCTCCCGTCCCGCTAATGAAATATTTAGATTAGGTCATTACCTATGCCTTCCCACTGCTCAATATTATTATTGTATAACCGCTTTATTTTGCAAGTACTTTATATTACATTTTAAAACAAAAAACAAGTGGCGGAGCACAGCACATCCGCCATGCCCTGCCACCTATCCATTTTAATCTGCTGCTACAAATTCCAGTTCTGCAAATTCTACATCTGATATACTATCTAACTTTCCAAGCACTCTTGATACCAATTCCACCATCTCCTCATCATCCAAATGTTCTCTCACATCACGGATATTATGAATAACCTTTTTCCTGCTCTTATCTTCAAAAATGCTGATTAAATTGCTTTCCTCTACGGTAAATTTTGTATTCATCCCTACATCTCCCTTTGCTTATTCTTCATGTTTTCCTGCGTATCCTGTGACTGTCCTGCTATCTGTGCCTTTTTCTCGTCAAGACGAGCTTTCAGAGAAGTTCTTGCGGCAGGCTGATTCTGCTCTTTTCGGGCAGCTTCTTTCTGTGATTTTTCTGCACCATTATTCAGCACATTGTCAATCATGTTGTAATTCTGTTCTTCCAGTTCCTCAATCTTAGCAAGTGGCTTATATTCTGCCAGTTTTTCCAGAAGTTCTTTTGCCCGGTCTGCTTCCTCTGGCACAGCTCCTTCAGATATGATTGCTTTCAGCCAGTCTGTCAGATGTTCTGTATCTCCCTGCCGGATTCTCTCTGCCAGTTCCGATACATTTTCCGTCATGTTCCGGGTACTGTCATGGTAAAGAATCGTATCATAATCATAAGAAAGACGGTCAAATACAACCGCAAGCTGTTCTGCAGGTGACAAATCCGCTATACGCATCTCCCAAACCTTTGCTTCCATTTCTTCCGACATAACGCCCTCAATCTCCATATTCGGGAACTTCGCCACCAGTTCTGTAACTACTGCCATCGCTTTTGGTTCATTCTTGATCCTCGGTATATGCTCTAAAATTTCCAAATCAATCCCTCTGCCGGACAACAAATCAATCTCATCATCCATATAGCTTTCTTCTCCCGGTCTGTGAACGTGAATACCGATTGCAGGGATACCATTTATTCGCTCCGGCGGTATCTGCCTCCAGATTGCAGCCGCTTCTTCCACCGTAGGAATGTTCTCATAAAATTCGCCCAGATTGTGAAATTCACTGCACTCTGCCACTGTCAGAGTTACTTCGACCTCATTTTCTTTCAGCTCCGACTTTTGGACATCGTGTCCAGAAGTCTGCTGAATCTGCTGTGCCGTTTCCTGTTGCCTTGCTTCCCTGACACCTGTAAGATACTCTTCCACCGGTGGCAAATAAGTTTCCAGTGTTCCGGTACGCTGTGCGGTAATCGGGTTAATATCCACTTTCACATCTCCAATATGAAGTCCGTCCTCATTAAAAACATCAAACAGCACATCTTCTCTCTCGTTGCCAGATAGTTCCACTACCACATCAAGGTCTGAACTTTCCTGTTCCAGTCCCCTGCAACGACTTCCTACAACAGCAACATCAACAATAATCGCATCCATGCCGTATTCATCAAGTTTTGCCTGCACATGACATTTTATGGTTTCCTCTATTTCTGCCGGGTTCAGCTCGCTGATGTCGTGAAATAACTCATCAGTTTTTGCCTTAAAATCTGCCACAACACTGCTCTGCGTGTTCTCCGGCACAATATGATTTGCTTCCTCTACTTTTTCCATCAATTTCTCATAATCAATCGGTATCAGCTTATCATCCCTTTGGATATTTCCTTTTGCCCCATTGTAATCCGGCTGTGACTTCAAATCTTCCACAATATCATCCAAGGCTTCTCTAATTGTCACTTCTGGATTATCATATACTCCGCCGTCAATCTCTTTATAACCCGTACCTATTATCGAATAATCATAGCCACCCTCGGTTTCCTGAATACTGATATAACGGTCTGCAATCGAAAAAGCAATCTCCGTTTCCTTTCCGTTTTCTAAAGATTTTTTCATATCTGCAAGCACCTGTTCCGCTTCATCGCCAAGATCAATGATTTCATCTTCATTTATTTCTGGTACTGGCTTTTGGACATCATATCCAGAAGTGTCCTGCACTTCTTCCTTTTCCGATATCTGCTCCCGCAAAAAATCCGGTATTTCCGTATATCCAAAAGAATCCACAAAATGAGCCGTATTCTGTCCGTTCTGATGAAGCAGCACTATATCGCTGACAGATAGCGAATGTCCTCTGAAATCTTCTGGGTGGTCAAGGTTGAATTTTTCAAAGATTGCTTCTAAAGTTGCCCCTTGTGTCTGTCTTTGCAGTTCAGATAATTCGCCCACATATACAAGCGTATAATTCTCCGGTTTAATGGCATCAAAATTATCTTTTGTAATGCCCATACGTTTTAAGGATTCCGTCCCCTCAAACCGAAGATGTTTCAACTCCGGTTCATGCTTTAACTGATAGATTCCATACATATCTGAGGTGCTATGCAAAAGCTGTTCTTCTTTTCCGGCGGCACTCTTCTCCAATTCTGCAAACATAGAACGCAGCTTCTTTTCATTTTCCCAATCGCCCTTTTCAATCCCGAAAATTCCGTCATGCTCTAATATTTGTTTTCTGTCATCTACCGTAGTTTCCGCACCATCTGCATGAAGTAAATATATAGGAAAATCATGGTCAAACAGTTCTAATGCCCTCTCTTGTGTCAATGGCAGCATTGCATTCCATGTATAGCCATATTCCCTCATTTCCGATAAACCAATCATCGGATCAGGCAGTGCATCTAGCTCTGCCCGTGCATCAATTATGGTAAGAGCTACATTGTTAGGACTGTTTTCTTCCATAAATGCCAGCTTTTCTGCAAGTTCTCTCGTTTTATCCATATCATCCAGCTTATATGCGTAATTCACGATAAGGTTACGTTCATCGGCAGTAAAAATAGTTTTCTCTGCTTCTAATTGATTGATAAACTGCTCTGCCTGCCCCATAACAAATAAATTGGTGTCTATCGACTGCTCCATTCTTACCTTTACATCAATCAGCTCGTTCGTATCCACGTTATAGCGGACATCCAAGTGGTATTCCTCCACTTCTTCCGTCTGCTCGTTGCCAAGCTCTGTAGTCCATGCTCCTTTGCTCTCCAGATAAGACAGTATGTTTAATTTATCTTCCTCGCTCATGGAAGAAAGAGCCGACATAAGTTCTTCCCTGTCCATCCCCCGAACACTGACAAGGCTATACTCTGTGAATTTTTCATTATGTATCAGCAAAATGCTCTCTTTGCTCTGTTCCTGCTCCATTTCACGATTAAGCTGTAGTTCCTGCAATGCTCCCTCAATCCCCGTAATCAGCTCCGATGCAATCCTACGAATTGTATCAAGAGAATTTTTCAGTTCTTTCATATCCCTGCCGCTGCTCCAGCCTGCAATATATCCGAAAGAATACTCCGAGGTATCTATTCCGAAGTGCTGACACACGGTAAATGCCACACTCTCCGCTTCCACCTCTTTTGTATTCCTGTCTTTTGCCGGAACGTCCATGCTCTGATTAACTTCCTTATCATGCAGCATGGAATGAGCCACCTCATGCACCATTGTTTTTAAGGTCTGGCTCTCACTCATATTTTTCTGCACGGCAATCCTCTTTTCTACCGTATCAAAATATCCTTTGGAATCGCCGGGAATCTCCTCAAAACTGACAGGAACAGGAAAAACATTCATGAGTGCCTGTACAAAATCCTCATATCCCTCCACCGTAGATAAAAGTTCCTGTGCTTCCAATTCTGGAATAGGCTTGCCGTCTGTCTGGGACACATCAAAAACGGATACGGCACGAAAAGCAGGGATTGTGACCTCTGTTTCTTCTTTCTGCGGCATCCCATTTTCATCAAACATCATTTCTCCGGTCACAGGGTCTAACTTGTCCCTTTCCTCTTTGATTTTATACGGAGCAGGGGCAAGAATACGGATTGCTTTTTCTCCCTTATTGACATGACGTTCAAAATTCTTCTGCCATGCCTTGTACCCGGCCACAAGCGTAGCTTCCGGCTTCTGCAAGGCAATCAGCAGAGTGTTATTAAAACTGTAATTGTGAAATTTCGACATGGTGCTGAGATAGCTTTTGTACTTTTCACTCTCGAAAAGTTCCTTTAGACCCGCTTCCAATCTGTCCGTTATCTCTTTGACTTTTTGCTTTTCTGTCATCTGAACTTTTGTATTTTCATCTGCCATAATTCTATTTTCCTTTCTTTTTTCCATACAAAAAAGACAACCATTTCTGATTGTCTTTTCAGGTAGTGCCTATTAAATTTTGATATATAGCTATCCTATATTACTTCGTTATTTATCTGCTTTCTTTTTTTCATCCTGCTCTAAAATATTATTTACTAATTTTTGAAGCTCTTTGCGATCAGGCAGATACAACTCATATTTTGACACAAACAAATTACTGTCCATACCATAAGTTGCATATTCCACAAGCAGCTCATCTTTATTATGGCTCAGAATAATACCAATCGGTGGATTATCGTCTGCCATGTTTTCTTCCTTTGCAAAATATCCCATGTACATATTCATCTGACCAATATCTACATGCTGTACTGAATTTTTCTTCAAATCAATCAGCACAAAACATTTCAAAATTCTATGATAAAATACCAAATCCACATGGTAGTGAATATTATTTACCGTCAAAGGATACTGCCTGCCGACAAAGGTAAAGCCTTTTCCCAATTCTAACAGGAATTTTTGAATATTATCAATAATTTTCTGTTCCAAATCTTCCTCACTGTAACGATCTTTTTCCGGAAGTCCCAAAAATTCTAATGTGTAAGTATCCTTGATGATGTCCTCCGGCTTATCATAGGTAATTCCCTCATTTGCAAGTGCCAAAATCCCCTCTTTATCCCTGCTTGTCGCTAATCTAAGAAATAATGCTGAATCCATCTGCCGTCTGAGCGTTCTTACGTCCCACTTTTCTTTATAACATTCTTTTTCGTAAAAACTTCGTTCTAATTCATCATCAATCTTTATCAGTTCACAGATATGCGACCATGTCAATTTGTCAGACACTGTCTGACAATTCTCATAACAAAGATAAAACTTCCTCATATTGTTAAGATTGGGTCTGCTGTACCCTCGCCCCAATCGCAAAGTAAGCTGATGAGATAATGTTGTTAATAATTTTGAACCGTATGCTGCTTTTACATTTCCATCCTGCTCAAACTCAACAATATATTTTCCGATTGTCCAATAGGTTTGGGTTATCACACTGTTTACTTTTTCGGCTAATTCTTTTTTTGCATTTGAAACCGTTGTTTCAATCTCATCCACCAATGGCTGAAGCATATTATTCTGCTCTAAATCATTCATAATATATCCTTTCCGAATTTGTCAGACAGTGTCTGACAAATTCAATTTTCGTTTTTATGTATTTCATTATGTCCAGATCTTTTTATTTCAACTTTTCACAATTTGCTCTATTAAAATATTGCCCTTGAACTAATATTATATTTCATATTGGAATAAAAAGAAATAGCGTAATTACAAAAACTCCTCCTTCCTCTTATCTCGATTTACAGATTTTTCCATACTATTTCCCGTAGCTTTTATTTTCATCTCTGCAAGCCGTTCCTTCAAAGACACCCTCTGCACTGGCTTATCTGCCACCCGTTCTGACTTCAAACCATTCTGCCTTGCAGATTGGTTGACATCCTGTCCAAAAGTTCCCGTCCGTTCCGTTCCCTGCTCCGGTGTATCATCGTCCATGCCGATACCATCATCGCCCTTTTCATCCATATTAAGCAGGGCATTTAGGGCAGACAGGCGGTCTAATTTTTCTGCCAGCTCCTCTTCCTGTGCAAAAGGTTTCTGCACTTCCACCTTTGCCGTTTCAAGCTGATGCTCCACATTGTTCAGTTTGGTCTTTGCTTCTGCAAGCTCTTTTGGCATAGACTCCAGTGCATGATTGATACGGGCGATATTACCAAGCGGATCAGAACCTATTTCCAGATTATGGGATAACTGTCCTTTGACATTCATCACAAATTTATGGTTAAAGGAATCAAAGGATACAGACATTTTAAAGCCCGCATACTCGCCTATCATTGCCGGGGCATTAACACTCTTTATCTCTTTGCACATTTCCACAAGAGCAGTTCCGGCTTCTTTTTTATCTGTGTAGAGCTTATCCCCGACTTTCATTGTAAACTGCTCTTTATCTGCCGGAAGATTTTCCTTTGCAGTCTGAATATCCGTCTGCATACCACTGATACGTTCCTTTAAAATAGTTATCTGTTGCGGGTAGTGCTTCGTGATGTTGTCCTCCAGCCTGTACTTCTGGCTTGTATGGTTTGCCTTCATCAGCTTCAGCTTCGATACCTGTATATCCAGGTCCATCTTTTCCTTGATGTAGGGATTGCCCGTTGCAAGTGCTTTGACCTCCGCATAGGTAAGTGCCGCTTCATCCACATCCTCACAGCTTCGTACCGGAGATTTGCTTGTCATGATCTGTCCGATAAATTTCTGCTTGTTCTCGATAAGCTGCCAACTGTACGAATCGAAGGTTCCTTCCGTCACATACCGGAAAATCTTTACTTTCGGATTAAGGTTTCCCTGTCTTAAAATACGTCCTTCCTGCTGTTCTATATCAGAAGGACGCCACGGTACATCCAGATGATGTAATGCGATGAGTCTGTCCTGCACGTTGGTTCCGGCTCCCATTTTCTGCGTGGAACCAAGCAAAAAGCGAACCTGTCCGCTTCTTACTTTTCCGAACAGCTCCGCTTTCCTAAGCTCCGTATTTGCATCATGGATAAAGGCAATTTCATTCTCCGGCACTCCCTTTTCCATCAGTTTTTTTTTGATATCTTCATATACATTAAAAGTACCATCTCCCTTCGGCGTTGACAAATCGCAGAAAATAAGCTGCGTGGACTTCTGTTCCTTTGTCTGCTCCCATATTTCAAATGCTTTCTCCACACAAGTAGCAGCCTTTGAATTTTCATCATCAGGAAGCATGTCGTTGATAAGCCTCTGATCCAGTGCTAATTTTCTGCCGTCATTGGTGATTTTCAGCATATTATCCTCATGGGGCTGTACCATTCTGTCACGCACTGCTTCGGCTCGTTCTGCAAGGGAAGCCACCATATCCTTCTGGTATTCACTCGGCTTTAACACCACATTTTCATATTCTGCTTCCGGCACAGGAAGGTTTAGCATATCCGGTGTCTGAATATCTGCACTCTCCTTAAAAAGTGCAATCAATTCCGGCAGGTTGAAGAATTTCGCAAACCTTGTTTTTGCCCGGTATCCTGTTCCCTCGGGATTGACTTTGTCAAGATGATTTTTTGTGGTTTTCTAAAATTGATGATTTATCTGCCGAACAATCTTCCAATACTTCGTGCTTACAAATCTCTTGAAACACTGTATTCAAAGGCTTTTGGGCAGTTTCTGATTGTTTCACATTTACAATAAAAGTTGTTTTTCCTATTCGTGTTGAATAAGAACAATTATGCTCTTTCATATAGCTTGATCCTCCTTTTTTTATTTAGATTGCAGGGTATTTCACTTAGAACGCCTACAAAATCATTACATTTCATTTGAACATATCAAGAAGTCATTAAGTCGTGAATATAATCGAAGCGGACTAAAATGATTTTCTATTTAGAGATTTAGACATAAGAAAAGCAGGAAGACCTTTTTACGGCTTTCCTGCTCAGTGATACTACTTTAAGAGTAGCAATTATTTATTTGTTATTAAGTTCTACAAATTGGGATTTATCCATTTATACTCGTGTAATAGAATTCTGTGAATAACACTTTTCTTGCATCTTAGTTATCAATTAGAAAGTTGATTTATACAGTATTCTCTGATTGCATTATTTATAGACACATTACCATTTTTAAAAATGCCCTCATCTTTGTCTTTCAAATAATCTAAAGCATCTTGACATTTATGCTCGTAAATCAATGATAATGCTTTTCTTAATTCAACATGGTATATAGAATTTTCTAAATTATTGTAAAAATCACAGATTGAAGATGATTGAACAGTTTTATAAAAATGTTCTAAATAATTATCTATGATTTCTTCTAATTCACTGATTGTCCATTCTTTTAATTCTGTTTCATTTTTAAATAATTCAGATCCACTAACTGTAAATGCACCAATAGTTCTCAAACTTAAAGGTGCTTCTTTGTTGGTTTCCATTTTCAATAAATCCCATAACAAATCATCTAACCACAATGGTTTGATTGTTTCTACGGCAGTACAATAACACTTATCATCTGACTTTACTTTCACATCAATGAGCAAATCGAAAAATAATTCTTTTTTGTTATACCAAATCATAAAGTCTTTTTTCTTAAACTTATATTTTTTAATTTTATCTTTTAATATTTTAGGCAACGCTTTTGTTAGTTCCTTATATTTTTGTCGTTCTTCCTTTGTCACTTGAAACGCATCCCTTCAAATTCTGATTAGTTATTCTTATTCTACCATACTCCACCTGTGTTTTCTATCCTTATTAGATAAGGACAATCAGTTTTTATCTGACTGCCCCCATCATTATCAAAGAATTATCTTTCCATATCTCGTTTCTTTCTTCGTAACTTGATACGCTCCTGTCTTTCTTTTTCCATTGCTTCTTTTTCGGCTCGTTCCTGTACTTCCTTAAAAGAAAAAAGCTGCTTCACTTTTTCTGTAAAAAGTTTAGCAACTTCGGGGAAATGCTCCAACGCTTGAAGAAATGGTCTGCATTTTTCTTTCAGTTCGTTGTATCTGCTTTTCATATTTTCAAGTGCGTTGGCAGTGTTGTAATAGCGTTGTTGATAATAACCGACATCCTCCTCCAGCTTTTTAATTTCTGCTCGGCTCGTGATACCCTCCTTTGCAAGTGTGGTCAGTTCTTTATAATCTTCTTTGGATATTGCCATTTTGCCGGTAAAGGTTTTCTGTCCCATACTATCAATCTCATTATAGGTTTTGAAGATTTGATGAGATGATTTATATTTCACTTGCTCCTTTTGAATACGCTGCTGCAACTTATCTAAACGCTGTGTATCTTGTTTGATTTGATATTGCAGGGAAGTTAGGTGTTCGGCTGTACTTCCGTATTCTCCACGCTGAAAACCTTTGAACCCTTTCTCTGTCATATGGTTGAACAACTCATCTTGCAGTATGCTGTATGACGCTCGAAACATCGGCTTTCCATTCTTTCGTAAGAGTGGATTGCCTTTTTCATCAACCAGTGGAATGTCTGATTTCCATTTCTTTGAGTGGCTGATCTGATTGACTACTTCTTTAACTGTTCCTCTTAGTTCGGGGTCTTTACAACGCTTGCTCCACAAGATTTCTTTTTCTACCACTGGCAAAACCATAGCGTGAAGATGATAGTGATAAACTTCTTTTCCTAAGTCCTCGGTTGCTGCCAAATTGATTTCATCAGCGTGCATAACTGCCGATATAACATTATCTGCACCAAATTTTTCTTCGATAAAATGAAATGCTTCTTCATAGAACTGCTTTGCATATTCATAGCCACCATTACGCTCAAAATACATCGTGTTCACATCAATCACAATCTCATTAAAAAGGGTAGCGTCTTTTCTCAATCCTCGAAGCGATACTTTTCCGTCCTGTTCCATCTGCTTTAATTGTTCCATATAGGTTGGAGAAGTCGGTTCTTTAAAATGCACATTATAGGGTATTCGTTCTGCAATCACATTCATATTTTCATAGGTTTCATTCTTGCGTTCGTTATGCCTTTCTGCTTTGCTTACATCTGAAGAAGTATACTTTTTTACTCTTGCACAACTCATATCTGCCTTACTGTTTTTCGCCATTTTGACTCTCCTTTCTCAGCAGGGCGAAGCCATTACACAACATTCTTTGAATGTGTGTAACCCACTATGACACTTTCAGACTTCGTCTGCAAAGATGTCGTGGGCAAGGGTGTTCCCCCTTGACCTCCTTTGATACCTCTCTCACAAAAATAGACCGTCCCATCAGCAGACAGTCTACTTTTATTCGTTCGGATTATCGCCCACCGGCAAGTACCAGTACCATTGAAAGCCTACCTTTTTTGAAAGAGCACCAGCTTTCATCTTTGCCTTTTTAATGGTCGATTTCTTGAACCCTGCGGCTTCTAATTTTTCCTCACATTCCGAAGTAAGCATTTCGCCATCTTTCAGCATTTCCAAGATCATTTCTGTTGCCTTTACTTCCTTTTCGTTTGGTCTACCCATTTTAGGGGCAAGGGACTGAAATGCTTGCTCTGCTGTCATTTCCATTTCAGAGATAAAGTTCACTCCTTTTTCTGCAACTTCAAATAGAATTGCTGAACCTGTTGGGGCAAGGTTTGATTTTACTTGAACCATATATCTTTCTGATGGTGCTTCTTTGTTCGGTGTGCGTGTGATTGCAATAATGCTTCTTACTGCTCCTGCAATATCAATCGAACCATTCGTGCGATATAGCGGGTTGGTATCTTTCATCTTGTTCATATGAGCGATAATCACAATCGCACAGCCAGTATCTTTCGCAACAGCAATTAGATGATTAAACTCTGCTCGTGTTTCGTTAGCATTATTCATTGAGCAATCTTCGCCAATATAGGAACTCATCGGGTCAAGAATTAAAAGTTTTGCGTGATACTTTTCGATTGCTTCAGCAATACGGTTATCTCCAAAAGACAAGGACTTTACATCTTCCTTGATAAAGATAAGGTTTTCTCCAATCCCACCAGCAGCATTGAAACGAGGGACTACTGTATCATCAGCATCATCTTCCGTTGTCTGATAGATAATCGTCATAGGCTCTGTTTCGTCTGTGTCAGTAAAGGGAAGTGGGTCTCCTTTTGAGAGTAGGGCAGCGATTGAAAGCATTAGCTTACTTTTACCATCACCAGGATCACCCTGCAAAAGTGTAACTTTACCAAAAGGGATATACGGATACCAAAGCCATTTTACTTCTTTTGGTTCGTAAACGCACCATATCAAGTACCTTGACAAATATATGCCGC
>ULXS01034412.1_pt1 | contig 23534 bp, 24 predicted proteins | sample 1961421 | NCBI WGS metagenome assembly ULXS01 (sample SAMEA4835842, study PRJEB28245) | human gut metagenome | biome: gut microbiome; material: fecal sample | place: Denmark | collected 2008
TTTGTCCTGCTTTTATATTAACGCTAACGTCTTTTAACGACGGACGATCTCCGAGCGGATAAGTAAAGCTAAGATGCCTCAACTCTATCTCCCCCTTTACTTCGTAATCGGCAGCGTCCGGAGCGTCCTTTACCAGCGGATCGGTATCGAGCAATTTGGTTATTCGTTTTAACGATGCTTTACCCCTCGAACCGGTGTCTATAAGTTCTGCGACTGCCATAACAGGCCAAACCACTGTCCCGAAGTATCCCAAAAACTCCAAAAGTTCGCCTGCGTTGAAAACGTCACTATACACAAGGTATCCGCCGTATCCCAATATAATTGCCTCTACCGAACCTACAAGCAAAACTATTATCGAATTAAGCAGTCGAGACATCTTTGTAAATTCGACGTTGACCTTTTCGTTCTTTACGTTTAGTTTGGCAAATCTCGACAGCTGAGCCGCTTCTTTTACAAACGCCTTTATTACGGAAATCCCCGAAAAAGTTTCTTGTGCGAAATCGGAAAGCGACGCATACACCTCTTGCCTGAGTTCCCATTTTTTTGCCATAAACTTGCCCACAAGGGCGCTGAGAGCTATCATGAGAGCCATAGGTACCATGGCAAGAAGCGTAAGCTTCAAACTCATATTCGCCATTTTATACACCGCTAAGCCGCCTAAAAACACAGCGTCGAAAAATCGGAGTATGCCCCATCCGAAACACTCGTCGATAGTTTCGAGATCGTTTGTAAACAAAGACATCAGCGAGCCTACTTTGTTGTCCGCATATTCGGCGGCAGACAAAGTCATACACTTGTCGAACATCTCTTTACGAAGCGCCGTTTCTGTCTTTGCCGACGCACTTAAAAGCGAAACTCGCCACAAAAAACGACTTGCTACTGTTATCGCAATAATAGCCACCATCGGCATGCCTATATTGTTTACCACAAATGCAGCGTCAAAAGCGACAACGGTTCCGCCCGCTTCTACGAAGCCGTCGTTTATTCCGTTAACTATTAACTTATAATACTCGGGAATTTTCAGCTGAGCAATGTCAACGGCTATCAACGCTATCAACCCTGCAAAAATGTAATGAAAAAATCGCAAGTAATATTTGTTTATGTATTTACCGAATATCATCTTGAGATTTATTCTACATCATCGCAAAGGTAAAGTCAACTTTTATTGTACTTATCCAAAAAAATATCGACAGCTTAGATATACAGCGAAAAGCGTTTTTATATATCTTAAAACGATGCAAATCGCTATTATGATAACACTTGCAGTCTAATCGTCGATTTTTATCGCTTATTTATAATTCGATAGACTGTCGCAAAAACGCATACAAGCCGACTGTTCAACTCTTTAAATTCGTCCGACCGCTAAAAACTTTTAATCCGTTTTCCGAACTCAAAACAAAAAAAGGCCCGAAACCACCGTTTCGAGCCTCGATAAACTTGTCTGTATTTAGTTTGCGTTGCTTTCGTCCGACTCTGTCTTAAGCTCTACGGACGGATCGTACTTATCGTCGTCGATTTTTACGCCGAGGAACTGTTTTTCCTGATCGATACGGGTAAGATTGACAATCATCATATAGTCGGAAGCATAGTCGTCTACTTTGCCGAACATAGCTACAAAATCACCGAATACGTCGAGCTTAAACGTAGCGGACGTATTCATATCAGTAGCAAGGCTTTCCGCTTCGCCTTTTTCGAATGCCGAAGTTCGCATAAACTCTCCGCTGTTATTAAAGTAAACGTATCCGTCCTTTATGGCAAGCAAATTGCTTACGGTACCGTCGTATATCGTTATGAGTTGCTCGCCGTCATAAGAGAATATTCCGCTCGACTTCGAACATATAACGTAAGTCTGGTTAGATCTTTTGTCGGGACGAACTCCTATAACGGTCGTATAGTCGGAAATGTTTTCCTGTGCAAACGCAGTTCCGGAAATATGTCCGATAAGCGGATTGTTTGCGCCGAGTGCATTTTCGATATCTGCGTAACGAGCCTCGTAAGCTGCCTTATACGACTCAGAGTGAATCATAAACGCTTCGTGGAAATTACTGAATTTTATCTGCTTACCGGCAGGGCTGTCTTCTTCGAAGAATACAAAACCGCCGTCAACGTTTTTGAGCGTAATGTCGTATCCGGGCGAAAGCAAAGTAATGCGCTCGCTTCCGTCGGGACGAATAGCTTCGGTTATTTTACCCGCTCTGACGCTATCGTCGTCGGAAATGTCTCTGGTAAAGTACACGAAATCTTCTGCCGAGTTAGTGTCCATACCCTTATAATAAACTTCTTTTACGGGAAACAAAACGTCCGTCACGGAAGATGCGATTATTTCCGCTTTTTCTGCCTTCTTCGCACCTACGGTTACCGACACGATGTCGTTGCCGTCATGAACGACGAGGTACACCTTTTCGCCTTGCTTATAAAAAGCGTATTTTGCGGTTTTGTCGGATGTCTTTGTGGTGTACAGTTTTACGGACTTGCTTCCGTCAAGCTTGGTTCGATAGAAAGAAATTTTTTCGGTTTCGAAATTACCCTCTCTGTCTTGGCTGTTTGCGGGCGACGCATAATAAACGCTATCGTCGAAAATAAATACTCCGCCCTTATCGTAGCCGGCGGTGCCTATAGTCTTGGGTGCAAGACACTCCGAAGTAAGTTCGTCGATTTCTTCGGTAATCTCGACAGGCTTTTTGTCATCGTCATATACGATCTTGCCGTCGTCGTCTTTTTTGTAACCGGTAACGATAGTAGCTTTATGTGTTACAAAATCGCTGTTAGCAGCTACGTCGAAAGTGCTTACGAATGTCTTAACCTGCGTAGTCACGCCAAAAGCGTCGGTATAAGAAACAAGGCGATCCTCGCCGCCGTTGAGTTTTGCTCTATACAAGCCGCCCTTGTTGACTTTGCCCCATAGGTTATCGGATCCTGCGTCGTCATAACCTCTGTATCCGTTGATATAATAAATATAGTTACCGTACTGAACGGCGCTGCCGCCGTTACTGAAAACGCCGTAAGAAGTATCTTGTTCTCCTTCCAAAACGCCGGGCGTAAGAGTTTCCGAACAACCGAAAAGCGGCACGCACAGCAATACGGCGGAAATAATAACGGCAATTATCTTTTTCTTCATTGCTTTCTAGCTCCAATTATAGTTATAGTTATCTAAAACATTATACCTTTTTAGGCGCAATTAGTCAAATTATTTTGACTGCATAAAGCAATATAATTGAAGTTTTCCCTTTTACGGGGCAAGACTCTCGCATTATTTTTTGACTTAACGACAAAATTATCTATTGTCTTCTTAATCGATCAGCTCTTTTTTGACAGAGTTTTCCCAGTAACGCCGTCTTGATAAAGCATATAATATCCTCTGCCTCCACCCACCGACAAATACGTACCGTAACCGGAAAACGCCTCCGGGAGCCGATCGCTTTCACTCGGCACGCCGTAACAAATATAATCGTCTACGAGTCCTACTACGTAGTACCGCCTATCGTCATACATTATCTTGACGAACCTACTTCCGGGGATAACCTGCTCTATTTCTTTACAGCGCTCGTACGAAGAAAATAACTTGCTTACTTTGACGCTGTTTTTCTCGTAAAAAGTGGCGTCTCTGCCCCGAATAGTAAAGTTATCTTCGTGAGCGGCGGCTACAAAAGTCGACGAATTGTTCGTCTTATCCCTAAGCGAACGAACGGAATTTTCGTTTTGCCTATAATCGGAAGTATCGCTCTTTTTAACGGGGTAATCCGCATTTTGTCTCTGCTCGTTGTTTTTTCCCGCTTGCGGCGATACAAAACGCTTCGGACCTTTTACCGATAACGGATCTGCCCGCAACAAAGTCGGTTCGTTAGGCGTTTCTTCTTTAAAAGCGTCTGTGTCCGATATACTGCACGTCGGCTTAACTTCATCGACATCGGATACCGACACGACAGAACAGGCATCTTCCTTAGCCTGCGCCGACAGTTTTTCATAATAGAGCTTATCTCGTACTGCGGACGTACCCGTTTTCGTTTCATCGTTGAGGCGGCTTTGCTTATCATTGAGCGAAAGGAGTGTGGCAGAACTACCGAACACGCTTCTTACGCACAGCCGATAAAAATAATCTCCTGCGTAATCGTTGCTTTGTTCGCTCTTCCCTATATCCTCCGCTGTATTTTCCTTAACAGTATTCGACAAAGCGATGTTTACCTGCGATTCGTTCACAGTATTTTGTTTTTCGCTTGCGCCCATACCGGATTTTTGTTCGTCGCTAAGCGTCTTAGTATGTAATTCAAAATAATTTTTTTCGGCTATAGCATAATCGTCGTATGGTTTGATGTTTTTAAAATAATCGCCCGGCGACGAAACGCCGCTGTATTTTATCGCATTATCTCCCGCCCGTCGGCTAAGTTCCTTTGCCTCGTTCATTATTCGCTCTTCACTTAGTTTCGTCGGGCAATTGCTTCCGTAAAGCAAAACTTCGGTATCGGATATTACGGCTGCGTGAATTTCGTCGTAATCTATGTCGCCCATTTCTACCTTTACTTTTTCACCGCCTATCTTGGTTATAAACGAGTCGCCGCCGGAAATAACTATCAGACGGCGATTTTGCCCGTCGATACCGTTAAGGGACAATTTCCCGGTCACTCCGTATGCGTTTTTTTCCAGCATCAGCGAACCTCTGCCCTTGCCGGAAAGTATTATTAACTTTTTAATTAGCCGCATCTGACGCTCCTTTAAAAGATTATACAATATACCTATATGAAATATTAGGGCAAATATTGCATTATAAAGTCAAATTTGCTCGCTTCCGAACATAAACGCATATCTCTTCTGATATACGAAATATCTTGTATTCGAAAAAGCGGAGCCCGGACGAGATGCACACCAAAAGTCGAACAAAAACGAAAAATTTTAAGAATATTTTTATTTTTTCAACACTTAGAAAATTACCCTTAAATCGAAAATGAGTCCGACACAATACCGAACTCATTCTCGATTCATTTAATTAATTTTTTGTCAAATTCCTCGGCTTCGCATCACCGATGTTTTCGCTTTTGTTTTTATCAAACTTTGTTGCCTTAATTTGCGTATTATGTCGACTCCCATTGGTATTCAATTGGTATTCAAAACGTCAAAATACAGCAACTCTCCTGCATCTTGACATTTTAATGCATAACACAATTATTCACGACCAGGGCGAAAAATCGCATACATACCAAACTTGCATACTATCTGTATTAAACAGATATCTATTAGTCTCCGAGCATATTAAAAAACATTATGTCGTCAAGTTGCTTAAATTCTTCGCTAGCGCCGTCACCGCTCATAATCTCAGGAAAAGTTTTTTTGTATACGTTTGCCTTGTTTTCCTTATCTTTCGCCATAAGACGCTGCTTTCGTTTCTCTTTTATTTCTTCTATGGAAACGTCGGCGTTAAATTTCGTATTTTGCAGTTCTATACTGTTTCGCCTCGCCAACAAATACAACAGTCCGTCTAATCCGATAAGCACTGAGGCAAGGATCAGTAACGTACGCCCATAACCGTTCTTTTGCGCAACAAAAAATACTACGCTCATGAGAAGCACGGTTATCGTAATTGCGATAAGCACTGTAAGACAACGTTTTACATGTCGAAAGTTTCGGCTATGCCTTTCTCTGTCTCCGTCACAATCTTTATGGGGACATTTTTTTGTATCCATAATTTGTTTTTGTTTTCGCATCGCCGGAAGCTATATCCTTTAAAATCAGTATTTGCGCTCAATTTCCCAAACGAACGTTACCGTATCGTTTACTTTGATATCGTCGGGAACGATATTTATATCAGACAAACATGCCTCTGCCTTCATCATACATCTTCCTTCGACTTTATAGTCTGTATCGGAACACACGTTTATATCTCCAAAATTATAATCGATGGAAAGTAATTCTCCCAATTTTACCCCGGCTGCCGAGCAAAGAACGTTTGCTTTTTCATTTGCGTTTTGCGCTGCCGCATGTAATAGTTCGCTACTTACCGCAGACGGATCTTTAACCGTAAACGAAACGGTCAACTCCGGCTTTGCAACACAACGGGATATTGCAGATAAAATCGAGGCAAGCCGCTTAGCGTCGAAGCCAAACTCTACTTTTAAAGTGTGACTGCACGCATACCCCTTAAATACGCTCTTATAATTACCGCCTTGCTCTCTAACGCTTTCGTAAACGGTTCGCACGCTGAAATCGGTCGTTTTTAAGGCGTCTTTACCGAATCCAATTTCTTCTAACGACTTGTTAAGCGCATCTATCCGTTGCGCCGCCGCCAAGGTAGTCGTTGTATACTCTTTGTCTTCGGTTTCCAATCTCATCGATATTACGATAAGATCCGGTTTAACGGAAGCCTTTCCGACTCCTTTAACCGTAATCGTTTTCATTGGTTGTTTTCCTCCGATATTTAAATTCTAATTGTATTATATCATATTTAATGCAAAAAGTAAATACGTAAAATTTCCCTCTAAGATTGAGCAATCGAATTTCCCTTGCTTGCGATTTAAATGTATCTAAGGCGATTTAAGCAATCGATTTACTTTAATTAGGCAAACAACGTCGACGTACGTCATGGCATTTCCACTCTCGTTGTTTCTTCGATTATTTCATCGCCGTCTTTGTATCTCAAGGATTTTATGAGTTTTATTTTGTACGCTTTCTCTTGTTTCATCGACCGACCTCTATAGTATAATTCAAATCTCTACCTCCCTAAATAAGATAAAACTTCTCTCTTAATTACATTATAACATATAATTACATTATAACATATTTTTGGACGACAAAAAAAAAGCCGACATTTGCTATTTTTGCAAAAATGTTGACTTTTTATCTTGCGGCTCGTGGACAAAAAGCCTCATTTTGCCGAAAATTACGGGGTGTAAAAACCAAAAGGTCTAATCTTTACCCCACCATTCAGACATCTAAATACACCAAGAATCACGCGACTGCGGACACCGCGAATTCTTGAATTCTTGAAAACCAAAACCTTAAAAATCATAGGTTTTATAAGGCTTTTTCGGAACATTTAAGAATCACATACCACCTGTTTTTTGCAACCTTGACTGGTGCCATGGTCATAAAACAGACTCACCAAATTAATTTATATTCTGCCTTTTGTTTGGCAAATATTTCATTAAGATTATTATTGACAGCGTTCATTTCTTCTATTAGATTTTCAAGCCGCTCATAATAAAATGTTGGATCAGTTTCCAAATGTTTTGCAACCAAATCTTCCCTAAAAAGACGATGCACAACGAAATTGCGTTCTTCGCACATAGCCTTGAGCCACTCTTGGGACTTATCGTTGAAATATCCCAATTGTCTTGCCTTTTCTATTCCAAAGCCTAATGGTTTCTTTTCAAGTTCTTTGTATAATTTTTCCGCCCGTTTTGCGAATTCATTATACTCGTAAACATACATAGAGTCTCTATCTTCAAACTCACGCAGTATTTCATCAAAAGCCAACACATTTGCCAGCGTGTATTCTATCATTTGCGATAGATTGACTATTAAACCGACTTTACCCCAAAGGTGAAGCAACTCTTTTTTATACTTATTCATATATAGGATTATACCACGAATGTTGCACTTTGTCAATTCGAGTGTTTTTTCACAACAAAAAAAGGCCGATGGACTTATCATCCACCGACCCTGTTTTTATATCGTCGCAGTTTTTACAATTCCCACCTTGAAATTGAACGTTAGTTGATTGCCTTTTACTATTACATTATCTATAAGACGGCGGAACATTTCTCCATCGAACTCGTCCGTCGGATGCATTTCGTTTATTACTTCGAGAATATCTTTTAGCCTCTTCGTCTCGGCTAACCTATCGTTTTCCGTCGATTGTATTTCCTTTTGCTCTCGTTCAAGTTTCTCCACTTCATCGGCGATTTCCTGCGCCTTTGCGATATATAATTCGTAAGCTATTTCGCCCGCTCTCTTTTTGCGGTTTATATCAATCATTTCCGCTTGCAGAGCCTGCATCCGCAGTAATATTTGTTCACCTCGATTATCGTCTTTTTCGCTTAATGTGCTTGTGACATTTTCTTTTAGGATTTCTTTTATCTGACTCATATCGCCTACAAATTCGTTTATTACCCTTTGAAAGCATCTTTCGATGTCATCCTCTAATATGTAGCGTTGTGAGCAATATTCGTTTCCTTTGATTTTATGAGTTATACATACCCATGTTCTGACATACTCGCCTTTCTTGTATTGTGCATGCCGACGGAATACCATTCCGCACTCTCCGCATATCAATTTTTTACTAAATGGGTATTTACTGCTATATCTGCCATTTCCCGTTTCGGTACAACTTCTATAGTCTTTCCTTCTTTCTAACTCTAATTGCACCAAATCCCAAGTATCTTTCGGTATAATCGCCGGGTGGCTATTTTCGACATAATACACTTCGTCGCTTACTACTCGCTCTTTACTTAAGACATCCTTTTTGCAAGTTTTCCCAAGGTAAGCACCGCCAAAGTATTTTTCATTAGTAAGGATATTTCTTATGCCAGAGGCTCTCCACTGTTTTTTACCCGTTACTGTCTGTATACCATCCTCTGTTAAATTCTTTGCTATCGTCGCACAAGAGTATCCACTCAAGAACTCCCTGTATATTCGTCGAACGATTTTTGCCTGTTCTTCATTGATGACGATGTTTTTATCTTTATCCCTATCGTATCCAAGGAACTGTGAGCAGACTAACATAAGTTCGCCTTCTTTAAATTTCTTTTGGAATGCCCACTTTATATTCTCCGACATATTTCGGCTTTCTTGTTCTGCTATCGCTGCAAGTATTGTTATCAATATATCGCCGCCCGCCGTCATCGTGTCTATGTTTTGGGTTTCAAAGTATATTCCTATTCCTAACTCTTTCAGTTCGCGTATATACTTCAATGCGTCTACCGTATTTCTCGCAAATCGACTTATAGACTTACATAATATCTTTTTTATCTTACCCGCTCGGCAATCGTTTAATAATCGTTGAAACCCTTTTCGTTGATCTACTCTCGTTCCTGTAACGCCGGGGTCATCATATACTCCAACGAATCGCCATTCGGGACGATTTCCTATATATTCGGTGTAATGCGCTCTTTGTCTTTCAAGACTGTCTTCCTGCTCTTCGTTTGTAGTTGAGACTCTTGCATAGGCCGCAACGGGCAATCGCGTATCTGTCAACTGCTCCCGTATAGTTTGTGCGGTTATCTGCGTGGACGATACCTTCCTTACAACTCTCACCACTTTGGGTTGATTATTGATTATCGTTTCCATTTTGCTCTTGAGCCTCCTTTAATCGTTTCTTTTCTTTCCAACCTTTTTGGTTTCCGTTCGGTCCGTTTGTATATTGCCGACTTATTTTTACACCGTTATAAAACTCGAACGTTATTATCCAATCTTGTATCGTCACTTGCTTTAATACTCTACCGACTAATTCTTCATTAAACTCAGTTATCGGTTTCAATTCCAAGTTCTTGATGTGGGACTGTCTATATTCGTTTATTTGCCGTTCTAATATTATCCGTTGTTTTCTCAATTCGGCTCGGTCATTGTCAAGGTTAATTTTACTTATCAACCCTCTCACATGTAAGGCTATAAGTTCGTTTTCGTCATTTATGAGTTTTTTCAACTGTTGTTCGGCCTCGCTATTCGTTTCTCCGAAACGTTTACTTTCAATAAATTCATTGTATACATCTATAAATTTTTCTTTAAGTACCGAGTCTTTTATTCCCGTATTAGAACAAGCGCTTTTCCCATATGTCAATTGCATTTTGCACCTCCATATTGGGCATGCATACTTCGTCCCCGCATTATTTACCTTATGGATGTAAGATTTACCGCATATCGGACAGGTTATGAGACTTGTAAACGGATAGTTATCTATTGTTTTACCACGCAGTTTCTTATTTCCCTTTTTATCAAGCACATCGCGAACTTTATCCCATAACTCTTTCGATATAATGGCATCGTGACTGTTTTCGACGTAAAGCATATCTCTTAAACCATGATTCATCAGTTGCTGACCATTTACGTTTATCCGCTTATATAATAGCGCATCACCTTTGTATTTTTCATTTGTTAGTATTCCCAAGATTGTTTGCGATGTCCATTCGTTGCCTTTCGCCGTCTTATAGCCACGCGAATTAAGTAATTCTGCCATTTGTCTCGTACTATAATTACCTGTTGAATATAGTTCAAACATTTGTTGAACCACAGCCGCCTCACTCGGTATAATGTGTAATTTTTTATTTCGCGTTTCATATCCAAGCATTCTTATTCCGACAACTGATATATCGCCTTTCTCAAACCTATCTTGAATAGTCCACGCAACGTTTTGCCCATACCTGTTTAAGTCCTCTTCAGCAACTGCCGCCGCTATGGTTAGGTATAACTCGCTTTCCGCAGTCAGTGTGTTTATATTTTCTTTCTCAAAGTAAACTGCGATATTCATATCCCGAAGTTCTCTTACGACTTCAAGTAGCTCTATCGTATTTCGCGCAAACCTTTGAACCGACTTCGTAAATATCATATCAATTTTGCCACACCTACAAGCGTCTAACATGGCGAGCATTTGCGGTCTATACTTCATATATTTTCCGCTTATGCCCTTGTCGGCATATAAACCTACATATTCGTATCGAGGGTCTTCGGCAAGTTTCTTGTTCCAATAATCACTTTGGTTATCAAAACTGTGCGATTGCTGTTTACTGTTAGTAGATACTCTTCCGTATGCCGCAACTTTTAGTTTTTTATCCATACGAGCCTCCTTTTTAGACTTTTTATTTTACTTACCCTTGACTTATGTAGGACTTTAACTTGATAAAAAAATTTGTGCCACCCCGCAGTCAGGGTAGCACAAACAATAGCGTATAAATCGAAGGAAGTCCAGACAAAAGGCTCTTAATTAGGAAAGAAAAGAAAGTTTATTTTTATTGATTATTTCGTCCCTTTGTTCGGTCGTTAACAGGTCTTTCATCCATAGCAACATGACGATAGCATCTGCCACTGCGCACCTAATCTCTTTACTTTCCATCCGCATCGTCCTTTTTGCCGAATTGCTTAATAATCTGATTAGTACCCGTAGCCGTCAGTCCGCTTGCTCCGCCGATGACGATTGCCACCACGATGTTCGGTGCCGGGATAATACTCGGCACTGTGTAGTAGCAAATGATTCCGCACACGACACCGAGTGCCGCAGCGATCAGCGGAATAAATTTCTTAAATTTTTCGTCCTCGCCGACTGCGTGCTTGATGATGTTAATCACCCAATACACAATCGCCGCAATCGCCGGGACACTGATTAAGTTCAAATACTGTTCCATACTTTGTCCTCCTTACTTCTTTGAAGTTTCTTCGAGCAAATACTCATAGAGTTCATCTTTGACTTCCGCATAGGTTTTCATAGCGTCTTTCATTTCACCGTTGGTCTTTCCGTCACGGATCGCAATTGCGTCCGCATAGGTAAGTTTGCCTACTGCGTTAATACTCTTGAGTATTAAAAGGTTCTGTTTGGCTTTCGCCTTATCTCTTTCTTCGTCCTCCTTGCGTTTCCTCTTGAAATACCTTTGCAAGAAAAAGAGCACCATCCCGCTGATGATGCTCGCACACGTGCTTATTACAATTGAAATTACCATATTCCTCCCTTTATTCGAAATTAACTATGCATTCAAGCGTCAGCATCTCATCCGACGTGGGAAAATCAGCAGTTGATCTAAAATCGCTTTCTTTTACTTCGATTTTAGAAATACTGTCGATTTCCAAGTTACGGAGTTTCGACAATTCTTCGTCAAAAGCCGATTTCGACTCTATATCTCTTAATTTCAAGCGACCATTGTCAATGAAAATCGGCTGACCCTTTTCATCCTTGTCCGCATACTGCAAAACCGCTTTTCGTTCCTGCTCGGTATAAAACTCCACTTCGACATTTACTGCTTTACGAAGTTTTGCGAGATCTCGAAGAACCTTATAATTCGTAAAGTTCTTTTCGGTAAGATTCTTTAGTGCGACCTGTGCATTAAGCAATTCTATTAATTTCATAATCCCTCCTGTTTAAGCCATATCTGGTTTGTCGGTATGACCTTTGTGTCTGTCACGTCAAGCCATGCCTGATACCACGTTTCAAGTTCCTGTCTTTGTTCATCCGTTAGGCGCTCATACCATACCGCTCCACGATTAACTACCGAGAAACACTCGGTAGTTCGTCTGCGCCGCAGTTCATTTATTTCAGCCTCTCTACAAAAGTTTTCGGCTTTTTGCTTATATTCATCGGTTTTAGTATAATCGGCAAAAAACAATGCTCCGTTATATCCGTTCACGATGCGGTAATCGTCTTTATCCATTTCAAGGCAACTTTCATCAAACCGCTCGAAATCGTCTTGAATTATCTCTTTATTCTCGTTTTGCAAATAATAAATTTTCATAATCAATACCCATATACAATGCAGTTAAATCCGTGCGGCAAACCATTTGAGTCGACAACGATGTATACAGTTGTCCCGGTTATATACACACCGTAGTTCGCTCTTTTGTTAATAAGGTTGTTATCGCCGCCAAGGCCACTACCCTCGCCATTTATACTCTTTTCCCTTGGAATAACAATTGCTCCGGAAACCGTTGACAGTCCATGCGTGGTTTTTGTAATAGATACTCGTGAGTCGTTTGACACAGAACTCGTATATGTCCAAAAATAAAACTTATGGCTCTTAACATGACTTAATAAGTCTACCATATCATAGGTTGACCCGCTCACGTTCCGCAACTGCCACTTGCCCGAGTAAGCACTGTCGTATACCAATTCAGCGAGTTGATGACTCGCAAAACGAACATATGCACCCCATTCGTGTGACGGAATATACGGCGATTTTGCGTATTCTCTACTCATGCCGATTATAAACGGAGTTCCTGTTTTGATTGTACTTCCCGAATCCGCACTCAAATATGTGTCAGAATAAGACGTAATACAGCCTTCTGCCACAGTCGTGCTGGTATATACGCTTGCACTCGTTCTTTTTTTGTAGTAAGGGAGTATCTTTATCCCCGCATATACACTTGACACATATGCGGAAATAGTAAATTCATCAAGTGATAACGACCAACCTTTTGAGCCTGCCGATGAATAAACTCGGCTGTAGATATAGTTCGCGCCGAGTTTTGTCTGGTAATCTCCGCTTGTAATTTCTATGGACGATCCGCCGCTTGCATTTGATAGACTTGATTCTCCGATTGTAAAACCGCCTATCGTTCCGCTCGTTGCAGTAATCGTTCCAGATATTTCCGCATCGGATGCATATAGCTTTCCTGCCGAAGTAACGTAGAATGTCCCCGCACCAAGTCCTATACCGTTAGTTCCTATATACACACCCGCCGTGGTACTGTTATATGCGGTTTTTCCACTTGTATAAAGTGAAGCACTCGACAGCGTAAACCCGCCGATATTCCCGGTCGGAGCGGAAAGGTTTCCGCTGAAATAAGCATTCGTTTCGTCTACTCGAAAGTTTTTTAGGTAGATATACCATGCACCATTATTGTAGTTTGGTCCTATGTAGTAAGACTTGTTGTTACCGAAATATAATTTACCTATAACGGTAAGCTCGGACAACGTTCCCGAAGTGGCTACAATCTCTCCGCTGACGGTCAATTTGCTTGAAGTCACGCTCATTACCGTGGTTGCATTTGAATACAAATAAAACCCATCGGATTTCAGTTTCCACCCAAACGATGAAGTTTCCGAGCCATACTCCGCATCGGCTTTTTTTGACACGTCGGCGCTTATTTCCGTTGCCGTCTGCTGCAAGGTGGAAATGTCGGTCTGCATGGAAAGAATAGTGCTTTCCGCTGCGCTTAAATCACTTTCTACCGTTTCCACCTTTTTTGTAACGCTGGAAACCGAACTCGTTAAACCATTAAGATTTGTTTCGAATTCGGCTTGTTTGGTAGTGATAGTCGAAATGCTTGAACGAATCGTGTCCGTTCCGTTTTGTTCCGTCCACTTCGTTCCGTTCCACACCATTGTTATGGGTGGAGATTTAGACGTATTAACCCAAAGTTGCCCCTTGTAAGGGTTAGAAGGTGCGGTCGCAGACGTTACGACGTCGTTCAACGAATATATCGTATATTGATTTTGTGAACGCATCCTCCAACCTCCTTATCAAATCACTACTTCACAAAGGAACGTGGCTTTTGTAGCGACTTCGGTATTCGACACCGACAAAGTTTTTCCTGTTTTTTGTCCGTTCGTTCCCCAAGCGGTATCGATTGCACCGTCTTTATTGTATTTAGTCCAAGTGTAACTGCCTGTTCCCGCCGTATCGATTTCCACACCCGCTTGATATACTACAGCAGACAATACCGTACTACCTTCGCCGTTCTTAAACACATTTCCGCCTGTCGAATTGATTACGACTTGTATCGGGTCGGCGTTATCTATAAATGTTGCAACATCATAGAACTTGCTGTTGTACGTGTTTGACGTCGAATCGGCATCCTTTGCACAACACTTATAGACAGCATAACTGTCCACCGCCGCTGCGTAAATCGTGATTGTCGCAGTAGTCGTTCCCGTGTATTTTCCCGTTGTATCCGAAAGTTTCTTCCACCCTGTACCGAAGTCGGCATCATACCCGGTTGACGAAGTTGACGTTACGCTCGTATCCATGACCGCCCATTTATACGTTACGTTGGTTGTATCGACAGACGAACCTCTCCAAAGTTCAGCCTTTGCCGTTAAAGTTGCAATTTCGCTGTTCTTGAAGACGTTTCCGTTCGGGGTCGTGACAAGCAAGTCAACAATACCGCCGCCGTTTACTACTCTCGAAAAACTTATAGTGAGCGGATGTGTAATGGAAAGCCCCGTTGCGCTGTCAAGATAAGTAATAACGCACCTGAAGTCTATACCCGCAAGTCCCGCCATAACGTTTCCTTTCACCGTCAAAATATGGCTTTTCGCTCCGGACAGCGCATAGTTTCCCGAACTCGTGATTGCGGTATTACTCGAACCGATATACCACTTTACCGAAGTTACCGAAGACGATGTTACTTGGTCGGTTGTCGTGCCGATAACATATAAGCTCGGTGTCAACACAAGGTTGGTTTTACTCCAATCAGGTGTGTATGTGCTGTTGTCGGGGTTGTACATTTGCGTTTTCGCAAGGTTTGAGCCTATATACCCGGTTAGGGTTAAGGCGTCGTTGTAGTCGATAATTGTAAATTGTCCTTGTGCTTTACTCATTGAAAAATCTCCTTTTCTTTATTTATCCAAGCAAGCTCATCCTTGTAGTCGTGTCGATAAGATCACAACAAAAGGTTGCTCGTATTTTTACGTCATCGTTAGTTATCGTAACGGATTTCGTTCCACCAAAATGGTCAGCATTCCACTTTTTATCCGATTCTTCATCATCAGACACTCTCGTCCATATGAATTGATTATCTGACAGCGTATCCGTTACGTCTTTATCCCACGAAAACACAGTTGCCGTTAAAACCGTTGATATATTGCCGTTTTTGAAGATATTTCCGTTGGACGAAGTAATTACCAAACGATACATCTTTTGGCTTTCTATGTTGTCGATTCGTGTCGTTTGTTCTTCCACTACTTCCGTTGTGGCATAAGCCTTTAGCACGACTTCTCCCGTTTCTATGTTCCAATAAGAAGAACCGTCAAGCGAAGAAAGAATACCCGCTTTTATTATGTTTGCCACGAGTGAGCCCGATGTAATAAAATCAGCGACTATAGAGCCGTCATTTGTTATCGCCGTTTCATACGGACCGTTATATCCATGACTTGAAAAACCAAGTCCTCCAACATTCCATCGCCATACATTCACCGCCTCGTTTATGTCTTCGTTATCCATAATAAGTAGTTCGTATGGCTTGCCTGTTTCTCCGCTCGTATGCAAAACAACGTATCCGCCGGAGTTACCCGTTATAAGCTTTGTTGCGCTTGCAATAGCGGAAGTTAACAGCTTTGGAAAACGTTCCACAGTCTTTTGTGTGGCGTCTATTTGCTCTTCTATATCGGCAACGCTTGTGGCAAGGTTTGATTTTGCCGAACCAAGGGTTATTGAAATATATTTTTCGGCAAGCGTGTCGTACTCGGTTTGTATAACCTTTGATTTAGTCGTTATTCCGAGCGTCGTGTGCTTGACCATTACTATATCGCAAAGCGACACCCGCTCAAGAATTACCGCATATTCAGGCTGTTGCCACAATGGCTCAAACGAGATTTTTATTGTTTGCGATTCTTTTCCTAACGGATGGTTTTTTATATAATTCTCCGCTTTGGCTCGCAAATGCCCTTCGTCTATGACGTCTCCGTCTTCAAACGATTCCGTGAAATCCCTTATATATGTCTTTCTTCTAACAGCCGAATCGGTTATCGGTATTATTTGCTCGTTCAGCGTAACTATTTGTTCGTTTCCGTCTTCATCGGTGTTCACTGCATACGGAAGCAAGTCTGTGTAAACATCCGTGCTATCGGCATCGTGATCTAATTTCGTAAGGTTTTTCCCATACTCGATTACAACACCATTATTGCTGCCTCGACCTTGATGGTGTATTACTTTGAAGTTATCCCACTCAAACTCACCGCCCCATAGATTAACAAGGCTACCCTTCGTTCCGCCCAGACATGCCCTTATCGACTTAGGACTTTCTACTGAATAGTCTTTAGACGAAGAGTAATCGGTTTGAAAGATAAAGTTATGGGTTGTTACCGCACTGTCAAAGACCTTTTGCATTGCCTGCGTTGGCGTCACTGCCGAAAGCGAAAACGGCATTACGGCAATGTTTACCAAATCATACGAAATGTGTTGTGCATAGATAGTCACGATACCGTTCAACGGAGTGGTTATCCTATAAACCCGAAACGCTTGTGCTTTAGACGTGTCGTTCGGTTTAGCCTTTACAATGCGGTCTTTTGTGATTTCATTGTATAATGCTCCATTCGTCGGATACTTCATGACGAGTTCATACTCACCATTTCTCTCTTCCGTAACCACGCAAGAAGTGCAATCGACAAGAGTGCCTATGCCAAATGTGGAGAAATCGGTAGCATTCGCCTTATACAAAATCGGTATCATAATGTCCACCACCTCGGAATTATCTCCACACTTGTAATACCGCCGTCAAAAGAAATATTATTGTTGCCCGGCAATAATTCGGGAAATCCTTCGCCCGTCACCATATCGTTTTTCAACTCGGTATCGTGATAAAAATTCATAAGCTCGCTGTCGCACTCGGTGTATCCGTTCAACGTGGTAAAAGTCCACACTTTGTTATTTATCGTGAGCGTTCCTTGTCCTCTTCCGTTTATTTTCAAATACGGTTTTGAACTAAATGAATAAGGATTAAACAATTGAAAAGTCCCCGTATAGGTCGATTTTTCAAGACTTGCCCTGTTATACCGAAACGGTTTACAAGAAAAAGAAACGGTGAAAGTTCCTATCTTTCTGCACTCATCGCCTATGTCAAGTTTGGAGTTAAAAATTGCTTTACGAATGAATTTTTCATCGTAACCATCCGTTAAATTGTGATATCTGTCGGGTTCTTTATATAACCAATTTTTGACCACCGTTATTTTGTTTGACAGTTCGGTAATGGATTTTGCCGGGAGATAGCAAGTATAGGAAAGCGACACGTTCGGGAAATGACCATTCGGAGACACAAGTTCGCCGTTCCGACCGGGTATTGAAATCATAGTCACATCATATTTCGGCGCGGAATAGATGTTTTTGGCTTGGATACGAACACCAAGTTCTTTAGACGAAATGCCGTTATAAATAAAGTAACTCATCCAAATACCACCCCTTTCCGTTTGACAAATTGTCCTGCCGTTTCCATTATTTCTTGCGTAAGGCTATTTAGATCTTCGCTCGAATAGTTGTTAAAGTTTGCAATATTAAGTTCTATTTTCAACCCTCCAACCGCTTGTTTTTGTAAATCGTTTACACCGCTGACGGAAGACACGTTAAAGTCGGTAGGAATATCGCCCATATCCGCTCCAAGGTCATCGAACACCGAATTCAGGTCGTTCGTCATAGACTCTGCTGAATTCAACACGTCACCTGCCGTTTCGTCTATCCCTTTTGCAAGTCCTTCCATCATCATGTCCCCGATCCATGCCATTTTCGTTGACGGAGAATGAATACCGAAGAAGTTCTTTATTCCGATCCAAAGGTCGCTCGCCCAACTGCTGACTTTATCCCATATCCACGTTGCAAGACTCTTTATACCTTCCCATAAGCCTTTTACAAGGTTACGTCCGACGTCCCACATCTGCGAAACTCCGTTTCCAAAGGCTTTCACTATTGCAATTACGATTTGTGGTATCGCTTTTACGATTTCCGTAATTATAGTCGGGATATTCGTCACCAATGCCGTTAATAGTTGTATCCCGGCTTGAATTATAAGCGGAATATTGTCTATGAGTGCATTGATAATCGAAGCGATAATTGTCGGTATTGCCGTTAAAATGGTTTCTATTATTTGCGGTAAGGCTTGAATTATAGACACAAACAAGTCTATTCCCGCTTGTATTATTAACGGTAGATTTTCAACTATTGCGCTTATTATTCCGCCTATAATCTGCGGTATCACTTCAACGATAGCCACAATAATTTCAGGTAAAGCCGCAACCAAACTGGTCAGAAGTTGTATCCCTGTTTGAATTATTTGTGGTATCGCACCAAGGATAAAATCAATAATCGCAGTAATTATTTCGGGCAATGCCTCTATAATCACAGGAATTGCATCGAGTATGCCTTGTACCAACCCTACTATGATTTGTAATACGGCATCGAGTAAGAGCGGCAAGTTGTCTATAAGCGTATTACAGACTTCCATTACCGCTTGCACTATGGCTGGAACAAGCTTTGGCAATGCTTTTGCTATTCCCGTTGCCAAACTTGTCACGATCTTCATCGCCGCACTCACAATAAGCGGCAAGTTCTTAATAAGCGTATCGACTATCGTCAACAAAGCGTCCGTTACCGCCGGGATTAAACTCGGCAATAAGTTTAAGAGTGTTTCCAACACCTTCGAGAATAAGTCTGTAACGGTCGATAGAAAGGTTGGCAATAATTCACCCACCGCACCTATCATTGCATCAACCGCAGTAGGAAGCGCCGAAACAATGTTTCCTATTACCGGAGTTATGTTTTTCACTACCATTTGAAAGCCGTCCACTACATTTTGGCACAAACCTTGAATATCGGCGTCGGCATTACCGAACCCGGCAACGAGATTTTGTATTGCGGACTTTAGCGAGTTTATTGAACCCGTTATCGTGTACTCGGCTTCTCTTGCGGTTGTTCCAGTAATACCCATTTGGGTTTGTATAACATGGATTGCGTCTACAATGTCCGCATATGAATCAATGCTGAACTCGATTCCTGCTATTGCGGAAGCGTCTGCAAGCAACCTTTCCATTTCGGTTTTTGTACCGCCATAGCCGAGTTTCAAGTTGTCGAGCATCGTATAGTTCTGCTTTGCAAAACCTTGGTATGCCAACTGAATCATTGACATGTCCGTTCCCATTTTATTGGCGTTGTCTGACATATCGATTATCGCTTGATTTGCTTTCTCGGCTGCTTTTTCGGTATCGCCGTTCAGCGAGGCTATAAGGGAAGCGGAAAAGGACGTGACTGTTTCCATATACTCGTTAGCCGAAAGTCCTGCGGTCTTATACGCATTGTCCGCGTCCTGCATTACCTTGGTTTGTGCTTTTATAAGGCTGTCATATTCGTCCTTAACTTCGTCAACCGTCTTACCGACTGACTTTGCATACTCTTCCACACTTTCGATTTCAGTGCCGAACAGGGTCTTCACACCGCCTACTAACTGTTCATAATCAGCATAAGCGGACACTACTTCTTTGCCGAGTTTTACCGCAAGCGCTGTTGCTGCCGCTCCGACAGTTACCATAGCAACGCCTATGCCTTTCAAAACCGACCCAAGAGCTCCGAACTTTTCCTTGTTTTTGTCGGCGTTTCGCCTGCATCGTCAAGGCTTTCGCTCATATCATCGGCACTGTCGGACGCTTCGCTCATCGACTCGTCCGTCTTTTTCAGCGCCGCATTGTTGGCATTTAATTCTTTTTGCATGCCGTTTAGTTCGGCTTCCGCATTATTAAGTTGTATTTGCCAATTTTGAGTCCGTTTATCGGTTTCGCCAAAGGAATCGGCAGCATTTTGAAGAGCCGAACGCAATATCTCTATCTTCTGCTTTTGCGTTTCGATAGAACGTTGCAATACTTCGTTTCGCGCCGTAAGTGCTTGTATAGAATTGTCGTTCTTTTCGAACTGCGAATCAACAAGCTTCATTTCAGAGCCTAACACCTTAAAGGCTTGGTTTATCTCATAAATCTGCGATTTGAACTCTTTTTCGCCTTCCAACCCTATTTTTAAGCCGAAATTCTCGGTTGCCATGCGTTCACCCCCTTCTTTTAGATTCCGTCAACGATAATATCGTCTATATACATTTTTCGTTTTGGCTTGGACACACCGTTGTACTGCTTATGGCATTCCCACAAGTCCATTAAAAGACCAAACGGCATTTGCCAAAACTCTTCTTGCGTCAAGTGTAGCTGTGCAAGTCCGTAATAAAGAAGACGGGTAAACAATTCTTCATCGCTTACTCGCCCACCGCGTTTTTTGAGTCTTCGCTCTCTATATTCCTTTTCGTTCCCTTATACAGACATTCCGTAATTGCATCCTTAAAATCAGCAAGATCGGTCGGCGTTGTTAAAAGTTCAACATCGTCTTCCGTCAACAATTCTTCGGGATGTTCTTTGTCTTGCCTGTTATGGATAAGTATCGGCTGATTTGCAAGCAACACGATCAGCCAAATAACTTCGCCGAGTGCATCTTCGGGTGATTCGCTTTTTATAAGTTTATCTCCGAGATTTGTGAGTCCGCCATACTTTTTGGCGATTTCTCTCGTTGCCTTGGTTGTCAAAAGCAACTCGTATTGCTTGTTACCTATTTTAATTATCGAACTTCTCTCGTCCATCATTCACCCGCTCCTTCGTATACTGGTTCATACACCTTTTCATACCATTTCGATATGACTGCCATGTTGGTTTTGTTTTCCGTGATTTCGGCTTTCCAAGGGTGTTTATTCTCGCCGTCTACCTTGTTGCGTCGGGAAATAGTTCCTTCGATTGTCGGCGTTGAGAATGTAATGGAATCGCCTTTCGTTGCAAGGTTCGTTGCGGGAACACCGAAAAGGACTCGATACAGCCAATAATATCTGTATTTACCTGTAGACATTCTCGCACGGAAGCCCACTGCCACAGGTTTAGCAGAGTCTTCTCCACCCGAAATAAGCACGCCGTTTTTGTCTATAGTTGCTCCAACGAGTTTCGCCGCCACTTCGTTGCCTATATCGTCTACACCGAGCGAAAGCGTGCCGCTCTTAAATTCTTTTACAATTTCGGACTCGCCGTCATCGGCATATAGCGATGCTTCGTTCAGTTCCACTGATAATTCCGCCGATATCGCTTTTGCAAGTTGCACAGGCTTGCCATAGGTTTCGTTGCCAGTATCGTCTTCGGTTATATCGGCATAGTAAAGTTTATCTAATCCGATTGTTGCCATTAGTTTTCCTCCTCTATTTCATAGTTTTTAGCCACGTCTATCGTATATTGGTGATAGCCCGTGTCAGTTTCATATCCGCCGTATCGTCTTCCCGTTATCGTGAAATCGTTTTTAAGCAGGTTCGATACGATTTTGTTTTTCATCGCAATGTAATTACCTTTGCTGTATAGAGTTATCCTTAACTCTTGCACATCGGTTTGCGGAAGATTATCAGCCGATAATGGAAAAGTATCGGACATTGGAACAAACACCATATATGCGTCCGGTGCCTTATTCTTAAAAACGCCTGTTTCTACAGGTATTCCGAGCGGGCTCAACACGGTTTTTGTTTCGGAAAGTATGTTCATAGCTTCTTTATCTCCTCGTCAAGCGTGCTTTCCATTATGGTTATACAGGCTTTTCTTGTGGAAGATATAGCGGGTTTTAAGAAAGGCTTTGCGGGTTGACCATGCTTGCCATACTCAAGGATATTTGCAATCTTTGCGTTGGACTCTCCATCCGAACGCGGCTCGGCAAACCCGATTTTGATATTGCTATCCCCCTTTCTGTCTTGCTTTACTCCGCTTAAACCTAAAGAAGAGACAAGTTCCCCGGTTGATCGGCTTTTCACCTTGGTGTTTTTGCCTATTACACACGATAAATTGTTTTTCACCTTATCCATAACAAGCGAACCGCCCGCTTTCAGAACAGATTCCGTTATTTTATCCGTGTTTTGCCCTAATTTACCCATCTTTTTAATGAACTCCTCGGGCATTTTTACCGTTACTTTAGCCATTAGTCGCCTCCACCTTCTTTCCGAGTATCTCTAAATACAGTCCCTTACCTTTTACATTTTCTATCGAAGTTATTTCGAACATCTCGTCACAGCATTTCAGTACGTTATCCATTGTTATTTTCAAATTCGGTATTACCCGTAAACGGAATAAATCCGTAGCATCGGAAAATGCGGCGAGATTTGCCCACCGCTCCGTTCCGTGCCGACCTTCTCTGTAGCCACGAACTTTTGCAAGAGGAACAAACTCTACAGTCGTAAAGCCTTCCGAATCTGTAACGTTTTCCTTTTTTAGAATTTCAATGAATTCTTGCATCTTGCCAAAGCTCATAGTTTCCACTCCTTGTTTAATAGTAAAAGCAAGTTTACGGTATTCCATACCTGTTCACTCGCTTGAATGTTATCCGCAAAAAATCCGCCAGTCGAGCCGTCTCTGCTTTCATAGAAATGGCTCGAAAGCATGATTACAGCTTGTTCCGTTGTCGGAGACATTTCGTGGTCGTTGTAGAACCCCTTATCGAGATGCTGAAACTCTTCCGCATAGGATGTGGCGGAGGTAATATACGTTTGAATCAATGCATCGTCTTCGTTATGCGATACAATCAGATTTGCCTTTACCTTTTCGAGTAGCGTCATCTTCTACCACCTCCGCCAACTTGTTTCATGCACTTCTCTTCGCAAGAGTGACGAACGGCGAAACGGTTGCACTGCCTTTGTAAGGTGTGAGCGGTTTCGTCCAAATCGGTTTGCCGTCAACCCTGTAGATGAAACGGAACACGTTTTCATCGTAAAGGAATCTGACGTGAATGGAGCTTGCCGACTTAATGCCTCCCTTATCGATGAGAAGGTACTGACCGATATCCGCAAGGATGATGTCACCGACTTCGCCTGCGGCACTGCACTGTTCGATAGGCACGACAGGTCTGCCGAAGAGCGTGCCGTAGGGTTTCTCCGAAAGACCGCCTGCCGGGATATACACGGGTTTATCTCCGATTTTGAGCGTGTAAAGGTAGGGTTCAAGCTCTTGGTTGATATACCACACCGCATTCGCTCTGGAACGAGACCACAGTCTGTTCCACATCTTGATGAGGTTCTCCACGGTGATAGTATCCGTCTGGCTTGCTTCTTTCGCCACGGTCACGATTGCACCGCTGTTAAGGATGCCGAGC
>ULXS01022457.1_pt1 | contig 23276 bp, 19 predicted proteins | sample 1961421 | NCBI WGS metagenome assembly ULXS01 (sample SAMEA4835842, study PRJEB28245) | human gut metagenome | biome: gut microbiome; material: fecal sample | place: Denmark | collected 2008
CGACGAAAGAGGCAGTGTTTGAATTTATGCAGAAATAATGAGTGTATGTTGCAATACTGGTTTCTACAGCAGTTTGTGATGTGCTGTCATACCTTGTGAAGTAGTATCTGGAAAATTGATGATTCCGGCTTGACTTAATTTAACATCTCAAATATAATAATTGCATACATCAGAAAACGTTCACTCTTCACCGGATGAGTGGTTAAAGCGTCTGGGAGCAAATCGTAGGTGCAGTAATTTACACTGTAAGATTTGTTTCCGGGCGCTTATTTATTTTGGAGGATAGATGCAATATGAATAAGAAAAAAGAATTATTGGTACAGATTATGTGGGAGCTTGCGGGAAGCATCTTTTATGCAATAGGTATATATAACTTCGCCCTGCAGGCAGAGTTTCCTATGACAGGTTTTTCTGGTATTTCGATTATTTTATACCGGCTGTTTAATATTTCCATTGGTTTATCAACGGTCCTGCTTAATATTCCGGTTGCGATACTATGCTGCAAATTATTGGGCAGGAAATTTTTTGTAAGCTCAATACGATGCATGCTTTTGTCTTCTTTTATTGTTGACTATGTTGCGCCGTTATTTCCGGTGTATCAGGGCGACAGACTGCTTGCGGCATTGTGCACAGGTGTATTTTGCGGAATAGGCTATGCCATGATTTATACAAGAAATTCTTCAACAGGAGGAGCTGATTTTATCATCATGGCTGTAAAAGCATTGCGGCCTCATTTATCGATGGGCAACATCTCTTTTCTTACTGATGTCGGAATTATTCTGGTTGGAGGACTTTTGTTTCGTGATATTGACGGAATGATTTACGGCATGATAGTGAATATACTGTCTGCGGTTGTTATTGATAAAATGATATATGGCATGAATTCAGGCAAAGTAGCCTTTATCGTCACAAAAAATGGAAAGAGAATATGCGATGTAATTGATGAATGCAGTCAGCGCGGAAGCACTATTCTTAAGGCGAAGGGAGGATATAAGCAGGACGATATTCAGGTGGTAATGTGTGCATGCAACAGTAAGGAAATGTACCAGGTGCGTAAATCCGTAAAAGATGCAGACCCGGACTCTTTTATTGTGGTTGTTGAGTCTCATGAGGTGCACGGAGAGGGCTTTAAAATGACAAATATTGGAGAAGCGGAGAACTGAAACATACTTGAAACAAATATAGTGTGAAGATTGTATATTAGCTTGAAAAAAGCTATACTAATATAATGATGTAGCGGTTTTATGGCTGAAATTATATATTTGGGAGGTAATTACATGTTAGAAAACTGGATTAAACCACAAATTCCGGAGGAGGAAGAGCTGGATGAGCGCCTGCATGCAGCGCGCTCTAAGCTGTCTGTGCTTCAGATGCAGATTAAGGAGCATGGACTGCCTGTACTTGTGCTGTTTGAGGGCTGGGGTACTGCAGGAAAGGGCAGTGTGCTCGGTAAGGTAATCAAGAATATTGATCCGCGATTTTTCAAGGTTGCAACCATGGACGAGCCGACAGAGGAGGAAAGACGCAAGCCTTTTTTATATCGGTATTTTGTAAAGATTCCGGCAAAGGGGAAGTTTGAGTTTCTTGATTCGGGCTGGATGGATGAGGTAGTAAAGGACGTACTGCACGACAAGATAGGAGAGAAGGAGTACAAGAAGAAAATTGAAAGCGTGAAGCGCTTCGAGCGACAGCTGACTGACAATGGTTATCTTGTTATGAAATTTTTCTTCCAAATCAGCCGGAAGGAACAAAAAAAGCGAATTGAGGTATTAAAGGAGAATAAGGATACCAGATGGCGTGTCAGTGGAGATGAAGACTGGCAGAATAAGCATTATGACAAGTGTATGCATGTGTTTGACAGATATCTGAATGATACAAATTCGCCTGCAGATCCTTGGTATATAGTTGATGCAAAGAATAGAAAATGGGCTGAGCTTCAGGTGCTGGAGACGCTGGTTAGTGGAATAGAGACAGCACTTAAAAACAGTAATCTTGCTGTGCCGCTGTTACAGAATGTGTTCCCGCTTGAGAAGATTCCAAAGCTTTCTGAGATATCACTTGATAAGGAACTATCTGAGGAAGAATACAAAAAGGAGCTCAAAAATCTGCAGTCTAAGCTTAGCGAGCTGCATAACAAGCTATACAGGCGAAAGATTCCTGTTGTCATAGCATATGAGGGCTGGGATGCAGCAGGAAAGGGTGGAAATATAAAGAGAATCACAGGGGCGCTGGATCCGAGAGGCTTTGAGGTGCATCCGATTGCAAGTCCGCTGCCAAACGAGAAAGCCAGACACTATCTGTGGAGATTTTGGAATCGTCTTCCTAAGACCGGGCATATAGCTATTTTTGACAGGACATGGTATGGCAGGGTTATGGTAGAAAGACTGGAGGGCTTTTGCAGCGAGAATGAATGGCAGCGTGCATACAATGAGATTAATGAATTTGAAAAGGAGCTGTCAGACTGGGGTGCTGTCATCATAAAGTTCTGGGTGCAGATTGATAAGGATACACAGCTGGCTCGATTTGAGGAACGCCAGAATACTCCGGAAAAGCAATGGAAGATTACCGATGAGGACTGGAGAAACAGAGAAAAATGGGATCTGTATGAGACTGCCGTAAATGAGATGCTAAAGAAAACCAATACCACTTACGCACCATGGCATGTGCTTGAATCAAACGACAAGAAATATGCGAGAATCAAGGCTCTTAAGATTGTGATTGATGCGATTGAAGCTGCTTTGGATAAATAAAACAAATAAAAAGTAAAAACAGATGTATATAAACAGAGATATGTAAAAAAAGAAGCCGGAATAAATCCGGCTTCTTTTAAAGTGTTGGTAAATTAATTTGGGTACAAAAAATGCGCCTCCAGGGGCTCGAACCCTGCACACCCTGATTAAGAGTCAGGTGCTCTACCAAATGAGCTAGAAGCGCAAACATCTGTGTGAATATCTGTGTCACACGGACAAATGATATTATACACGGGGTTTTACAAAAATGCAAGTACTTTTTTAAAAAAATTTAAAAAATTATAAAAAAGACTTTAAAACACTAAGTACTCCGTTTTCCCAGTAAGGCGCACAGGTGTGTTTTGCGGCTGCGATAACTTCCTGGCGGGCATTTGACACGGCGTAGCTTATACCGGCATTTTGAAGCATCTCAATATCATTCAGATTGTCACCGAAACAGCATACTTCGTCCGGAAGCAGGTCGAATCTGTCTATTAGGTATGAGAGTGCAGTCCATTTGCTGACACCCTTTGCGTTGCAGTCTACCCATTCCTTGCCGGCGGCTGCCAGGTGAGCTTTTTTATTCCATGCCGGAATGAAAACCGGTGTACACAGCTCTTCGCATTTGTCGGGATGAAAGACAGTGAATTTGATGATGTCATTTCTGTCAAGCCTTGTGATGTCATCAACCTCACGCATCTCAAAGCCGTATGAATCACGAAGCAGATGAAAGATTGGGCTGCCACCATCCTCTGCAAAGCAGAAATCAGGAGTAGCAGCAAAGTAATCGCATGCAGGCAGCTCATCGCGGACCATCCGGCACATGCCCTTCCATATATCCTCGTCCATAGGATAGGTTTTCAGGATTTCCTTTGGAGTGCGCACGACTGTTCCTCCGTCTGTTATATACAAAAGCTTGTGCTTTATCGGAGCAAACAGCTTAAATTCGCTTGAAAACTGTCTGCCGGAACAGACTACAAATATTATTCCTTTGTCTATGAGCCTGTCGATGACAGACATGTACTCAGGATCTATGAGCAGTGAGCCGTCCTTTAAAAGTGTTCCGTCTATATCTGTTGCTATTAGTTTTATCATTATTTATCTCCCCGGGCGTATATCTTTTGAATATTCAACTATATCATTATAAGAAATTATAATCTCATATGCAAGGGACTTATAGTGTATTTATTACTGTTTGTGAAAGAAAAAACAGAACAAAAAAACAGAATATATTGAAAGTTTCCTGCTCATATTGTATAGTAGTAATACTGGCTTCATCTTCAATGCGTTGAAGCAATGAAAACTAAGGGGACGATATTTACTATGATAGTAGCACTTATTGAAAAAGTTTATTCTTTCTTGTGGGGAGATCTGATACACATTCCACTGCCCGGCGGTGGGAGCGTGGGAATCTCACTGCTCATAATTCTTTTGATTCCGACAGGAATTTATTTCACTGTAAGGACAAGACTTTTACCAATCAGAATGTTTCCGGACATGATAAAGGCGCTGACAGGTAAAAAGGAAAATAAGGACAGCCTGTCCACGTTCCAGACACTCATTGTCTCTACGGCGACGAGAGTGGGCATGGGTAATCTGGTTGGTGTTGTGGCTGGCATATCAGTGGGAGGCGCAGGTGCGGTTTTCTGGATGTGGATAACAGCCATTATAGGTTCATCCACGGCTTTTGTGGAGGCTACACTGGCACAGCTTCACAAGGAGCCGGATCCACTGTACTCAGGCTATCGTGGAGGTCCGGCGTATTACATACACCATTACTTTGAGGATAAATCAGGCAAAAAGAAAAAACATGTTATTATAGCTGTTTTGTTTGCTATATCCGGACTAATCTGCTGGTGTGGCATAAGTCAGGTTATAAGCAATTCAGTTACATCGTCATTTGAAAATGCATTTGGCATACCACCTATTTACACTACCGTAATTTTAGTTGCAGTGGCCGCTATCATTGTGCTTAGGAAAAATGCTACGGTAAAGGTGCTTGACATAGTTGTTCCTATCATGGCGGTGTGCTATTTTGCCATAACCATTTTTATCATAATTAAAAATATAGGCATGATGCCATCGGTTTTTTCAAGGATATTTGAGGAAGCCTTCGGCATCAGGCAGGTGGCTGCGGGAGGCTTTGGAGCGGTGCTCATGAATGGTGTAAAGAGAGGTCTTTTTTCAAATGAGGCAGGCTCAGGCTCAGCTCCATGCGCTGCAGCGGCGGCAGAGTGCGATACTCCTGTAAAGGCAGGACTGACGCAGGCGCTCGGTGTATTTATAGATACGATAGTGATTTGCAGCTGTACGGCAATGATCATGCTCACTGCACCGGAGAATATAGTGGCAGGGAAAGAGGGCATGGATTTATTACAGTCAGCTATGAGGTATCATCTTGGAGATTTTGGAGTTATTTTTATAGCAGTCACATTGTTTTTATTCAGCTTTTCCACCTTCCTTGGTATACTTTTTTATGCAAGGAGTAATGTTGCGTACCTGTTTGGGGATAACTGGATTTCACAGACCATGTACAAGGTGCTGGCTCTTGTTATGCTGTTTGTAGGCGGTATCGCGGCATACACATTTGTCTGGGATCTCGGAGATGTAGGAATCGGCCTTATGACTATATTCAATACAGGTATTCTCTATCTGATGGGTGGACAGGCAATAAAGGAGCTGCGAGTCTTTGAGGAGAGTAATAAAGCACAAAGCAATAGTCAATGCTCACAGCAGGGTGATAACGTAACGCAATAACAATAGGAGATATATAAATATGAAAAGAGAATCATTTAAATCACGTCTGGGATTTATACTGGTAAGTGCAGGATGCGCTATAGGCATAGGCAATGTATGGCGTTTTCCGTATGTGACAGGTCAAAACGGTGGCGGTATTTTTGTACTGTTTTACCTTATATTTCTAGTATGCATGGGACTTCCGGTGCTTACGATGGAGCTTGCTGTAGGCCGAGCCAGCAGAAAAAGTGCTGTGATGAGCTACAAGGCTCTTGAGAAAGAGGGCAGTAAATGGCATATTCACGGATGGATAGCCATGCTTGGCTGCTACATGCTCATGATGTATTACACAACAGTCTCAGGCTGGATGGTTGCGTATTTCTTTAAATTCCTAAAGGGAGATTTTACATCAGGCATGAATACTGATGACACGGCAGCTGCATTTGGAAACATGCTTGCAGACCCCAAGCAGATGGCTTTCTGGATGATAGTTACGGTTGTGCTTGGCTTTTTGGTGTGCAGCCGTGGTCTGCAGAATGGGCTTGAGAAAATCAGTAAATTTATGATGAGTGCTCTGCTCTTGCTTATCATTGTTCTTGCGGTGCACAGTATCACACTTTCAGGGGCTTTGGAAGGAGTGAAATTCTATCTTGTTCCAAATCTGGATGCGGTCTCTGAAATTGGAATAAAGAATGTAATAACAGCAGCCATGAATCAGGCGTTTTTTACGCTGAGTCTGGGTGTGGCCGCAATGGAGATATTCGGCAGCTATATGGGAAAGGACTGCACTCTTGCAGGTGAGGGTGCCAAAATATGTGCTCTTGATACATTTGTAGCTATAATGTCAGGCCTTATCATTTTCCCGGCTTGCTTCAGCTATGGGGTGGAGGTAGACGCAGGACCAAGCCTTATCTTTATCACTTTGCCAAATGTGTTTGTAAATATGCAGGGAGGCCGCATATGGGGCTGTCTTTTCTTCTTGTTTATGACCTTTGCCAGCTTTTCAACCGTTATTGCGGTATTTGAGAATATCATGTCGTTTGCCATTGATATGTTTGGCTGGTCCAGAAACAAGGCTGCGCTAATAAATGGTGTGATAATACTTATTGCAAGTATGCCGTGTGTACTTGGATACAATGTGTGGAGCAATCTGCACCTCATAGGAGGCAGGGATGTGCTTGACAGCGAGGACTTTATGGTAAGCAATCTGCTTCTTCCGATTGGCTCACTGGTTTATCTGCTTTTTTGTGTGACAAAGTGGGGCTGGGGCTTTGATAAGTATATAGATGAGGCAAATACAGGATCAGGACTTAAGATTTCAAGGAAGCTTAAGCCGTATTTTCAGTTCATACTGCCGCTTTTAATTTTGTTTATTTTTATACAGGGATTGATATAGTTACGTATTTTTTGAAAATCAGACAGGAGAGTGTAAAATATGTTAGATCAGAATACCTTTATAGAGACAGTGCAGAGCGTGGCCGAGATTATCAGGACATCAGCGGAGCCGATAGGCAGAGATGAAATCATGTCTTATTTTAAGGATATGGAGCTTAATAAGGCGCAGGAGGATATGGTATTTGAATTTCTCATCACACCACATGAGCAGGAGAATGAGAGTGCAGGCGATTATGAGGATGAATCACATGAGGACGAATTACATGGGGATGAATCGTCTGAAAATGCTGCATTGAACAATGTAATTTACTCAGAAGGAGATTCGATGGATGCCATAGCAGGTGGAAAGAATAATAAGGCTGAGCAGGATAATGAAGCTGAGCCAGACATAGATGAGGACAGCCTTATCCCGGATTCACCTATGTTTAGGATGTATCTTGAGGAGCTTGAAGAGATACCTGATTACACAAAGGCCGAGCAGGACGATATGTACAAAAAGCTGCTCGCAGGTGATGAGAGTGTGATACACACTATATCAAATTTCTGGCTCAAAAGTGTGCTTGCCATGGCAAAGAAGCTTGCCGTTACATCAGAGGGCTTTGAGGACGTAGTACAGGAGGGAAACATGGGACTTTTCATGTGCCTTACTGAGCTCTGCGGCTGCGGGGATGAGATAGATGTGGAAAAAGAGCTTTTGTATGCCATAGAGGAGTCTATGAAAGAGTGTATCAGGGAGCAGACCGGTGAGGATGAGAGCGAGAATACTGTTGTAGGAAAGGTTTCATTAGTAAACCGTGCAGTGGAGAAACTAAAATCCGATAAGGGTTTTGAGCCGAGCCTTAGTGAGCTTTCAGGCTACACCGGCGTGGATGAGGAGGAGCTTGAAAAGCTTCTGGAGCTTATCAAAAAGGCTGATGTGGAGAAAAATAAACAGGACAGTAAATAATCTGTGGCATTTGTAGATTTGTGTCATATATTAAACCATACCTGAATATATGAAAGGATGGAAAATATATGGCACGATTTACTAATCAGGCACAGCTTCGTTATGGCAACAATGTAGCCAATTCAAATATAGCAGTCGGAGAAATACTGGAGGTGCTTTCTGCTACGAAAACAGCAGTCAAAAACACCTACAATCAAAACGATACAATAACCTATGTGGTGAGCATCGTAAACTCCGGAAATACCGCGATAAACGGTCTGACACTTTCTGACAATCTAGGTGCTTATACCTTTAACACCAACACTCTTGTACCATTAACCTATGTGAATAACACCGCAAAATACTATACAAACGGCACACTCCAGGCAGCGCCTGCAGTAACCCAGGGACCGCCTCTTAGCATAACAGGCATAAATGTCCCTGCAGGTGGCAATGCAACTGTCATCTATGAGGCAGCGTTAAATGAGTATGCTCCTCTTGGCATAGAGGCTGCAGTTACAAACACCGCTACAGTTAGCGGCACCGGAATCACTCCGGTCACAGCAGCAGAGACAGTAAATGCCGAGGCTGCACCAAATCTTGCAATTACTAAGTCAGTAAGCCCTGTTCCTGTGACGGAAAACGGTACACTGACCTATACCTTCAGGATTCAAAACTACGGAAGCGTTGCGGCAACAAACACTACAGGCGTGGTTATTACAGACACATTCGCTCCGGTTTTGAACAATCTGACAGCGGCATTAAACGGTACAGCCTGGACTGCAGCTACAGATTATACCTACAATGAGGCGACAGGCACATTTTCGAGCACTGCAGGTGCAATCACCGTTCCGGCGGCAACATACACACAGGATAGCACTACCGGAGCGTGGGTTGTCACACCGGGTGAGAGCACACTTGTCATAACCGGAACAGTGTAGCGGCAGAGGTGATTAATTTTAAGAATTGTTTAATTTAAGGGATAAAAGTTGAAATATTGATACTGAATATGTAAAATAAATATAGCTATTTATGAATAAGATGATGAAGATGATCATCGGCAGTTTAAAATGATTAACCGGGGGATAAGACAAATGAATAATGCACAGTTAGTGATAGACGAAGTAAAAAAGGCAGTAAAGGGCAAGGATGATTGTATCATCAAGGCATTTGCTGCCTTTTTGGCAGGTGGACATATACTGCTTGAGGATGTGCCGGGAGTGGGAAAGACTACGCTTGCAGTAGCTTTTTCAAGGGCGATGGCGCTTGTGAATCACAGAGTACAGTTCACTCCGGATGTGCTGCCTGCTGATATACTTGGCTTTTCGATGTATCAGAAGCAGACCGGAGAGTTTGTGTACCGCGAGGGTGCCGTGATGTGTAATCTGTTTCTGGCAGATGAGATTAACAGGACAAGTCCCAAAACACAGTCAGCGCTCCTGGAGGTTATGGAGGAAGGAAATGTCACTGTGGATGGAATAAGCAGGAAGGTCCCGGAGCCGTTTATAGTGATGGCCACTCAAAATCCAAAGGGCAGCGCCGGTACACAGCTGTTGCCGGAGTCACAGCTTGACAGGTTTATGATATGTATGAGCATGGGATATCCTTCACATGATGCAGAGGTGGATATCGCAAAGGGCAAAAGTGTGAAGGCTGATGAGTATACGATAAAGCCTGTTATGAATGCACAGGGACTTGTTGAGATGCAGGGAGAGGTCGAGCAGGTATTTATCCATGACAGTATTTACTCGTACATTGTGGATCTGGTTGATGCGACAAGGACAAGTCCGTACATTGAGCTTGGAGTGAGTCCGCGAGGTACGATTGCGTGTGTTAGGATGGCAAAGGCATATGCGTATCTGAGTGGGCGAAGCTATGTCATACCATCTGATGTGGTTTCTGTATTTGCGGATGTGACAAAGCACAGAATCGTGCTAAATACCAAGGCGAGAGTATCACACGTATCAGAGCTTTCAGTGATAGATGAGATACTAAAGGCTGTTAAACAGCCGACAACTTATGTGAAAAAGGCAGGTAATCGTGATTAGTTTTTTGATAGGAATAATTACTGCGGCAATAGTTTTTTATATGTCGATGATATACGGTAATGCTGCGTTGGCACTGCTTGGCTGCTTTATGTGTGTGTTTATGGTGCTGACATTTGTAGCATTGCTTGTAAAGGCGCACCGGGCAGTGGCAGCTATAAACATTCCGATAGCTATCGCCACACAGGGCGAGAGTATCAGGGTGAGTCTTTCCTGCCGGCTGAAGGAGGCAGGCTTCGATGGTGTTAAATACCGTGTAACGGTGAAAAATAATTTATCCGGCGAAAAAAGTACAAAATGGCTGTCAGGAGGCAGTGATTTTTTGTACAGCGTGAACCTATGCGGCAATTATGAATTTGAGCTTGTAAGGATAAAGCTATATGATTTTTCAAGGCTTTTTTATGTCACGAAAAGAGTTAAAAAATATGCAAATGTTGAGGTGATGCCGCAGATTGATGAGATTCCTGTGAGAATAACGGACAGAGTAAGAAATTTCTTTGGGGATTCTGATATATATGATGATTTAAGACCGGGATATGATCCGTCGGAGCTGTTTGATGTCAGAGAGTTTCAAAACGGTGACAGGCTGCAGAGTGTGCACTGGAAGCTTTCTGCAAGGACTGATGAGCTGATGGTAAAGGAGAACAGCCTGCCAAAGGCATGTGCGGTGGCCATAGTAGCAGATTTAAGGGGAATAAAGAAAGGCAGACAGGCGGATGCTTTTATGAAGCTTCTTGTCTCACTTTCCTTTTCGCTTATGGATCAAAAATGCTCTCATTATGTGGCGTGGTATGATACCGCCATAAACGATATTGTGAGAGCCAGAGTGGATGACGAGGAGGGCTTTTACATATTTTTGAACAGTTTTCTTAAAATAAAGCCGGATACAAAAAATGATGCACTTTTTTTGTATGAGGAAAAGTACCGGGCAGAAAAGCTTGTGTGTCTGCTTAGCGTGGACGGAAGACTTCAGATAAAAAGGGGAGAGGAGATAGTTGGCAGAGCGGATGAAAAAAACGAGATTGTCATTTAGGAAAAGCAGATGGCAGAAATCTGATACAAATGAGATAAAGCCTGATTATAATAATGCATTTACAGTGCTTGGTGTCCTGCTTACTGAGCTTGCCAATGCAGCTGCCGCAGTACTTCTTACGGTGTGTGCAGTGTCTGTTGTGAATACGACCGTTTCACATGTGAGATGCCCATATTATGTGTACGTGTGGCTGTTTATTTTTTCGGTGATAAGCGGCTTTATAAACAGGCTTACATCGCTTGACACAAGAAAATGGGTGCGCCATGCGATAAATACGGGGCTGCTGCTTGTATTTCTGCTTGGTGTATTTATTGCAAACTGGCAGGCTGCAGAGCATATAAAAGACGGCTTTTTGTATGTAAAGGGCAGGTATCTTGAGCTGATAAATGTGTACTATGGCACTTCATTTGTCTGTCCAAAGGGCGATAAAGCCTTTGCGGGGGCATTTGTTGGCTTTGTATCGTTTATAGTTATGCTTTTGCTGGTGACACTGGCGGTTCAAATTAAAAGAAGACGCATTCTCACATTATTTCCAACGCTTATGCTTGTGGTACAGCTGTGCATAGGCAAAAGCCCAAGTGTCAGCGAGGTCGTTATGCTCACACTGTGTACACTCTGGTGTCTTATCGCAGATGGCAACGCACGCACAGTGGCAGGATATGATGCAAATGGCAGTGCACAGGGCAATGAGGCTTTAAGGATAGCGGCGGTGTTTTTATACATGGCGGCGGTGTCTGCAGTACTTTTCATATGTGTATTTTCATTCAAACCTCTTGCTGATACACTTGCCGATAAAAAGCCACAGATGCTTGCCTTTCAAAAGGATTTGGAGGGCAGCGTAAAATCATTCTTCAGCGTGGGAATTGATTTACAGGATGGCACGGTTAGTAATCACTATCCAAGCTACAGTGAAAAAACAGTGATGACGGTAGAAGCAAAGGCAGGAGTACCTTCTAATGTTTATCTGAGAAGCTTCTACGGTGATACCTATGAAAATGGCAGATGGATTAAAAAGTCTGATTTTTCCGGGATGGAAAAAGAGTATCATGATGCTTCAAGGATGACAGCCTGGCAGACTACAATCGGATTAGCCACGCTGCTTGATGGTTATTATGATGATGAGACCAATCCGGCTACCGAAAAGTATACAATCACGATGAAGAAGCTTTCCACCAAATACACCTATTTGCCGTACTGTATCGACCCGTACAGTATAGATGCCAAGGGCGATATAGATTTTGACGAAGACTTTTTTATCACAAAGGATAAAGGAACAAAGACTATCGAGGTGTCGGCGTGTCCCGGTTTTTTCGATGGTTGTCTGGAAATGTCTATCCTTGAGCCGGAGCAGCCTCTTGAGGTCAACAATGATTTCTATGTGGCATACAATGATTATGTAATGGAAAACTATACTGAAAAGCAGGGCGGTGACGGAATTGTTGCAAAAGATGCGAAGCTGCTTCTTAGGACAGGACAGCTCACAAGCAATATGATGTACACAGGCTATATAAGAGAAAATGATGCCAACAGGATTGCTGCAGCACAGCTGGTGCAGCAGTTTCTGACATCGAAGGCTTTTAAGTACAGCAAAAATCCTCCTTCCACAGGCGGTAAGGATGTAGTTGAAAATTTCCTCTCAAATAGCAGACAGGGCTTTTGTGTGCATTTTGCATCGGCTGGCACGATGATACTCAGACAGATGGGCGTTCCATGCCGCTATGTAAGCGGATACTGTGCAAAGGAGGACAGCTTCAAATCCGGTGAAAATGATGAGGATATATGTGAGGTGAAGGATTCGCAGTCGCATGCCTGGGTTGAAATATATCTGGATGATTTCGGATGGATTCCGGTGGAGATGACACCGGGATATTTTGAGTATGTGACAGGTGAGAATCCGTTTGACTATATTGGTGTCAACGGAAAGAAAACAAACACCGGTGCTGCTTATAATGATAGTGAGCATATGAATGATACTGCGGCAGATGAAGATAAACTGGATGAAGATGCAGCAAATGAAGATACAAAAAATACAGATGCAGAAAATGATGACACAGCAAAAGATGATACATCAAAAGCTGCAGCAAACAGTACATCAGGTGATGGCAGTGAGAAGGCTTATGGTTCACAGTCAGGTGCGGATAAACGTACAGATGCTCAGAACTCAAAAACGAGACTTCATATACCACCGGTGATTTTAAAAACCTCACTCTGTGTGATTTTTCTGACTGCACTTACAGCCATCATAGTTTATATCAAAAGGCGAAGAAATATTTTGTGGGAAGCAAGACTTGCAAAAAGGGTGAAAAAAGGCCGTTACAGCAGGGCAGCAATAATGATAAACAACCGCATCTACAAAGGACTGGGACATCCTTCAAAGAACAGGACAGATGAGCTTTATCTGGCTAACCTGAAGGAAAAATACTGCGGACCGGATTATTGCGGAATCCACTGGGACGAGTACATGCGCATCATACAAAAGGCTGTGTATTCATCAGAGGGCATCACAGGGGAAGAATGCTTTATGATAGTGGAAACATGGAGGCATCTGGAGAAAAAAGACATTAGACATAATTCACAAAAAAACATGTATAAAAACAGCATGATTAACAAAAAATAAATTCGTTGGGAAAATTGTGTTGAAATAATAAGGCTTCTGTGATATAAACTTAAGCAGACGTGTTACTTTTAGGGAGGCATTTGTCGTACATAACTTTTAACAGGGTTAGTGTATGATAAGTGCCTCCTTTTTGTCGCTGGAGCAAAAAAGAATGATAGGTGCAAATCGGTACATACCCTGCATTTATAGGAGGAAAAGCTCATGAAAGACAAAATTTTTGGTGTCCTGCAGAGAGTAGGACGAAGCTTCATGCTTCCAATCGCAATCCTTCCGGTAGCAGGCTTGCTTTTAGGACTCGGAAGCTCATTCACCAACACCACAACAATTGAGACCTATGGTTTACAGTGGCTGCTCGGAGATAAGACTATACTCCATGCACTTCTTGTAATCATGAATGCGGTCGGAAGTGCCATATTCGATAACCTTCCGCTCATTTTTGCGGTCGGAGTAGCAATCGGAATGGCAAAGAAGGAAAAAGAGGTATCAGCACTTTCAGCAGTCATAGCTTACTTTGTTATGAATGTATCAATCAATGCGATGCTCAAGATTTCCGGAAAAATCCTTGCAGACGGAAGCATTGCTAAGGATGTGCTTGATGGAACCATCACATCAGTATGCGGTATCCAGTCGCTGCAGATGGGCGTGTTTGGCGGAATTATCGTAGGACTTGGAGTTGCAGCACTGCACAACCGTTTCTACAGGATTGAGCTGCCGAATGCATTGTCATTTTTCGGTGGAACAAGATTTGTGCCTATCATATCAACAGTGGTATACCTTTTTGTAGGAATCTTAATGTATTTTATCTGGCCGACAGTGCAGAACGGAATCTATGCACTCGGCGGAGTGGTAACAGGAACAGGATATTTCGGAACACTTCTCTTTGGTATCATAAAGAGAGCACTTATTCCATTCGGACTGCACCATGTATTTTACATGCCGTTCTGGCAGACAGCAGTCGGTGGAACGATGGAGGTTGCAGGACATATGGTTGAGGGTGGACAGAACATCTTCTTCGCACAGCTTGCTGACTCTGCAAACATCGCACATTTCAGTGCCGATGCCACAAGATATTTCTCGGGAGAGTTCATTTTCATGATTTTCGGTCTTCCGGGAGCAGCACTTGCAATGTATAAATGTGCAAAGCCGGAAAAGAAAAAACAGGCAGGAAGCCTTTTACTTTCTGCAACACTTGCATGTATGTTTACAGGAATAACAGAGCCTCTTGAGTTCTCATTCCTTTTCGTAGCACCGGCTCTCTTTGCAGTACAGGTAGTGCTCGCAGGAAGCGCATACATGATAGCACATATTTTAAACATCGCTGTAGGACTTACTTTCTCAGGAGGATTACTTGATTTCTTCCTGTTTGGTATATTGCAGGGAAATGAAAAGACAAGCTGGATGCTCGTGATTCCGGTGGGAATAGTATATTTCTTACTGTATTACTTTATTTTCAGCTTCCTTATAAAGAAGTTTGATTTCAAGACTCCGGGCCGTGAGGATGACGATACAGAGACAAAGCTCTACACCAAGGCAGATGTAAATGAAAGAAAAGCTGCTAAGGATACAAAAGCTTCTGACGACAAAGCGACTGTAGACGAGTTCTCGCAGACCATATCACGAGGTCTCGGCGGCAAAGCCAATATCTCAGATGTGGACTGCTGTGCAACAAGGCTTCGTATCACAGTAATTGACCCAGAAAAGGTAAACGATGCGCTTCTTAAATCAACAGGAGCATCAGGAGTCGTGCACAAGGGACAGGGCGTACAGATTATCTATGGACCAAGAGTAACAGTGATTAAATCAAATCTGGAGGATTATCTTGCGAGCGTGACAGAGGAGCATTTCGAGGATGATGCAGTAGAAAATAATACAGCAGGCGAAGATGAAGCAAAGAACGAAAATGCAGCTTCAGATAAAGCACAGGAATCTGATGTGAAAGCAGAAAAGGAAGCCGGCGACGTAAAAGAGCCGACAAGCACAGTCATCATCTCAAGTCCTATGACAGGAATTGCAGCAGACCTTTCAACAGCGCCGGACGAGGCCTTCGCCAGCAAAATGATGGGTGACGGAGCGGTAGTCACACCTGAGGAGGGCGTGGTTGTAGCACCTGAGGATGGAACGGTTTTATTCGTTTTTGATACAAAACATGCTTTGGGATTTACAACCGACTCAGGAATTGGTATGATAATCCATGTAGGAATTGATACAGTAAAGCTCGAGGGTAAAGGCTTTGACGTACAGGTTGAGGCAGGATGCCATGTTAATAAGGGCGATGTGCTCATGAAGCTTGACCTTGACTACTTAAAGGCGAACGCACCATCAGTTACCACTCCTGTCATCTGCACAGAGCTAAAAGATAATCAGAAAATCCGTCTCATCACAGACGGACCGATTAAGGCAGGAGAGCCTCTCTACGCAGTTGACACCTACGAGAAGTAATTCACACTTCATGATAATTGAATTGTCCGGTTATGTTAATAATAAATAGTTCGTATAAATTATCAGGAGTACATTAATAAATGTCAGAGGAATGATATGTACAGAATCACAAAGGTCTTAAATCACAATACAGTGCTTGCGGTAAAGGACAAGAGTGCAAGAGAATATCTTATAGTCGGAAAGGGTGTGGGTTTTGGAAAGAAAATCACACAGTCTGTCGAGCCAACGGAAGAGGATTCACTGTATGAGCTGACCCAGACAAGGGACAGAGGTCCGGCAAAGGACATAGTAAAATCCATAGAGCCGGAGTATCTTGAGATTGCAAACACACTGCTCGATAATGCAGAGCATGAGTTTGGTCATATAGACAGAAGCATATTGTTTCCTATGGCAGATCATATAGCATTTGCTGTAAAGCGTATGGAAAACAAAGAACAGATCAGCAATCCTTTAAACGATGACATCCGTGTGATGTTTTATAGGGAGTACAAGATAGCTGAGAATATACGCCATATACTAAAGGATAAAAAACAAATTGATATAATTGATGATGAGATCGGCTACATTACTCTTCATATTCATACATCCTTAAACAATTCAAAGGTATCGGATGCCATGGAGATGGCGGCAGCAGTTCGAAAATGCGCCACATTTATAGAGGAAAAGATTGGAAAGCACATAGATGTCACTACTATGGCCTACAACCGCCTCATGAACCATATCCGCCACATGGTATCAAGAGCCGCGACCGGAGAAAAATTAAAGGTTGATCTCAATCAGTTTATCGAGAAAAATTATCCGGAGTCATTCGCACTGGCAGGTGATATATGTAAGGAGCTTGGAAAGGACTTAAATCATGAGTTTTTGGACAATGAGACAGGCTACCTTGCCATACATATCGAGCAGATTAAGTGTGATGAGATGGTAAGTGAATAATAAAATGTGAAAACCTTCCTGCACATTAGGTTATGTACAAATCTCTTGCAATGTGGTACACTACATAGTTGTATCAACAAACATCCGATACACAAAATACATATGAAATCAATTTAAAGGAGATATATATACCATGAAACTCGGCATCGTCGGACTTCCGAACGTCGGAAAGTCTACATTATTCAACTCACTCACAAAGGCAGGAGCGCTTTCAGCAAACTATCCTTTTGCTACAATCGACCCAAACATAGGTATTGTTTCAGTGCCTGACGAGAGAATCGTAAAGCTCGGAGAGCTCTATCACACAAAGAAGGTTACACCTGCAACAATCGAATTTGTTGATATCGCAGGTCTTGTGAAGGGAGCCAGTAAGGGTGAGGGACTTGGAAACCAGTTCCTTGCAAATATCCGTGAGGTAGATGCAATCGTACACGTAGTGCGCTGCTTTGAGGATACAAACATTATCCATGTAGATGGCTCTGTAGATCCTGCAAGAGATATCGAGACAATCAATCTTGAGCTTATTTTCTCGGATGTTGAGATTCTCGACAGGCGAATTGCAAAGATTGCAAAGCAGGCAAGAATGGACAAGACACTTGCAAAGGAGCTTGAGCTTGTTGAGGCAGTAAAGGCTCATCTTGAGGACGGAAAGATGGCCAGAACCTTTGAAGTGCCTGATGATGAGGATGCACAGCTTTGGTTCAAGGGATATAATCTCCTTACAGCAAAGCCTACCATCTACGCAGCAAACGTATCAGAGGACGACCTCGCAGATGACGGCGCAAGCAATCCGCATGTTGCAAAGGTAAGAGAAATGGCAAAGGAAGAGGGCGCAGAGGTATTTGTTATCTGTGCACAGATTGAGCAGGAGCTTGCAGATCTCGATGAGGACGAAAAGAAGGAGTACCTTGAGGATTTAGGTGTTGAGTCAAGCGGTCTCGATAAGCTTGTAGCAGCCAGTTATTCACTTCTCGGACTTATTTCCTTCCTCACAGCAGGAGAGGATGAGTGCCGTGCATGGACTATAAAGAAAGGTACAAAGGCACCACAGGCAGCCGGCAAGATACATACTGATTTCGAGCGTGGCTTCATCAAGGCGGAGGTAGTCAACTATCAGGATCTTCTCGACAATGGAAGCCTTGCAGCCGCAAGAGAAAAGGGCATCGTAGGCATGGAAGGAAAAGAGTACGTTGTTAAGGACGGAGATGTAATTCTTTTCAGATTTAATGTATAATTTTATGAATAAAACGCTTTTATAAGCACAAAATCAAAAAGATACGCATAAGATAGACCAAGGGAGGTCTGTTTTATGCGTTTTCTGGATTTATGCGAAAAAGAGGTTGTGAGTGTGGAAGAGGGCAGATATATCGGGCATGTGCGTGACCTTGAGTTTGACCCGGTCTGTGGCAAAATCTGTGCGATTATCGTGCCGGGACCGGGAAAATATATGGGAATATTTTGCAGGGATTACGAATATTGTATTCCATGGGTTAAGATTGTGAAAATTGGACCCGACATAATATTGGTGAATATATGTGAGTCTGATATGCGGCGTAAGCTGTTATGATAGTATAAAAGGAAACTATTCAGGGACATTGAAAAAAAGTGCTAAAAAAGTCAAAATCAGTACAAAACATATTGACAATGAAAATTAGTATAGATATACTAAAATATGTATAGGTCTTTTTAAATACAGATGATGATTTGAAGTATTATAATGAGAGACAAAGATATTTTGCTTCTTCATATTATATGATATCTACGGAGGGTACAGCATGAAGTGTCCATTTTGCAGTAGTGACAACACAAGGGTAATAGACTCAAGACCGGCTGATGACAACAGCTCTATCAGGCGCAGAAGGCTGTGCGATGATTGCGGCAAGCGTTTCACTACATATGAGAAGGTGGAGACAATCCCACTCATCGTTATAAAAAAGGATAACAACAGAGAGCAGTATGACCGCTCCAAGATTGAAAAGGGCGTGCTTCTTGCATGTCACAAGAGACCGATTTCAGCAGATACAATCTCAAAGCTTGTAGATGAGGTCGAGATAGAAATCTTTGCCAGAGAGGAAAAGGAAATCTCTACATCACTCATCGGAGAGCTGATTATGGACAAATTAAAGGAGCTTGATGCGGTAGCATATGTGAGGTTTGCGTCAGTTTACAGAGAGTTTAAGGACGTCAACACATTTATGACAGAGCTTAAAAAGATGCTTGACACCAAATAGTGTTTATGCAGCAGGCAGCCTTGAATGAACAGATTAACAGGGAGACAGAGAATTTTATACTATGAGTTTTTTATACCCGGGAGAGTACATTGACTCGACATACAGCATAGATTTTGATAAATTATATAAGGAGGGCTACAGGGGCATTATTTTTGATATCGACAACACCCTTGTGACTCATGGTTCGCCTGCTGATGAGCGGGCGATTGCTTTGTTTAAGCACCTTAAGGAGCTTGGTTTTTCGTGCCTTGTGCTCTCAAACAACAAAGAGCCGCGTGTGAAGAGCTTTGCTAAGCAGGTTGGGATAAAGTATATCTACAAGGCAGGAAAGCCAAAGCCGTCCGGCTATCGTGCTGCGATGGAGAGGCTTGGCACAGATACGAAAAACACTCTTTTTGTGGGAGATCAGATATTTACAGATATCATCGGAGCTAATCTTACGGGCATCAGATCAATACTTGTAGCACCTATTGACCCACATGAGGAGATACAGATTGTGCTTAAGCGCTTTATTGAAAAGCCTGTAATTGCATGCTACAAGAGGCATTTAAAGAAAGTAAATAAATAATTTTTAACTAATAATTTAAAATTTGGAGGCATATATATTATGAAGATTGCAATCGGAAACGATCACGCAGCAGTTGAGCTTAAAAAGACAATAATGGAGTACGTTGAGAGCATGGGTCACGAGGTGACCAACTTCGGCACAGATTCAAGTGAGAGCTGCAATTACCCGGAGTATGGTGAGAAGGTGGCTAATGCAGTGGCGTCAGGCGAGTTTGACTGCGGAATACTGATATGCGGTACCGGTGTAGGTATCTCAATAGCAGCCAATAAGGTCAACGGAATCCGTGCGGCAGTTTGCTCAGACACAGCCACAGCACGCCTTGTAAAACAGCACAACAATGCCAATATCATAGCCTTTGGTGAGAGGATTGTAGGTGTTGAGCTTGCAAAGGATATCGTAAAGGCTTATCTGACAGCCGAGTTTGAGGGCGGCAGACACGCAAAGAGAATAGCTATGATATCGGATATCGAGGCTAGAAATTAATATAAAACCAATACAAATTCATACAATAGAAAATAAATACTTGAAATGTATTGCTTTTTATTGTAAAATGGACGAATGAGAGAGCTTAGGCTCGCACGATTTAAGGAGGAAGTAACTAATGATTTCAGCAGGAGATTTCAGAAACGGTGTTACTATCGAGTTCGAGGGAAACATCTATCAGATTATCGAATTTCAGCATGTTAAACCAGGAAAAGGTGCAGCATTTGTACGTACAAAGTTAAAGAATATCATCAGTGGTGGTGTTGTTGAGAAGACATTCCGTCCAACAGAGAAATGCCCTACAGCACACATTGACCGTAAGGATATGCAGTATCTTTATGCAGATGATGATTTCTATCATTTCATGGATGTTGAGACATATGACCAGATTGACTTACCAAAGGATGAGGTTGGCGATGCTCTCAAGTTTGTAAAAGAGAATGAGATGTGTAAGGTTTGTTCACACAAGGGCAATGTATTTGCAGTTGAGCCACCACTTTTCGTTGAGCTTACTGTTACAGAGACAGAGCCTGGCTTCAAGGGTGATACAGCAACAGGTGCTACAAAGCCTGCTACAGTTGAGACAGGTGCTACAGTTTATGTACCACTTTTTGTTGAGACAGATGATGTTATCAAGATTGATACAAGAACAGGTGAGTACCTTTCACGTGTATAATCTGTAGTTTTATGAGTCTGCACATATTCCGGTATGCCCGGAGTATGTGCAGGCTTTTTTTATTTGTGTGCTGTGTGGCAGGTGAGAATCCCGACAGCAAGTGTCATAAACACATGCGACACAAGCATAGCCCACAGATATGCATCTATCCCATAGTGGGGGACGAGAAGCATAATCATCAGGATTCTTATCGCACAGGTGAGCAGATTGACGAAGAGCACCTGCTTTGCTTTACCCAGACCGTGCAGTATGCTGCAGAGCATTCCGCTTATGTGCATCAGTGGGCACAGAAAACACAGTCTTCTAAGGAAATATCCACAAAGCTTCGATGAAAAAAGAAAATCCCCTATAAAATCCGACAGCAGATAGAATATGCATGTAAAGATAAGACCAAAGCATAGTCCGAATAAGGCACAGGAGTTTATGGTTTTAGTGATTTTTGCATCCTTTCCGGCGGCATTCGCTTCAGAAACAGATGGCAGAAGCATCACGCAGGCACAGCTGCAAAGTACACCGGGAAATAAAAGCACGGGAAGGGTGAGACCGGAAATGGTTCCAAATATGTCAAGGGCCAATGCCGGTGATAGTCCGTAGAGCTTAAGAGTTCTCGGGATAAGCACATTTTCGGCGGAGGATGAAAAGCTTGCCAATATGTAGTTTAGTGATAAAGGGATGAAAAGCGCAGCCATGCCATAGGCTGTTGTTTTCAGGCTCTTGACGGATATTTTAAAGTATGAGAAATCTTTTTTTATTGTGATAACGGAAAAGACGGTTGCGCTCGCTTCGCCTGCCACGATGCCATATATAGAGTATACAGGCTTAAAGCAGCTGCCACCGTCAGATAGTATTGCGTATATCAGATAGCAGGTGCCAATGCGCGCGGTCTGCTCAATTAATTGTGTGGCAGCGGGGATGGCTACTTTTTTCAATCCATAATAGTATCCGTTTATGCAGGAATGGATAGCAGCGGGCAGAATTGAAAAGGACAGCGCCTTGACAAGCTCTGTACAGCGTGGCTCACTTAAAATACAAAGGCTTATGTAGTTGGCATTGGAATACATAATAATTGTGAGTAAAAGAGCAATGGTGGCTGACATAATTATTGCACAAATGAGTATAATCTGCCTGTTTTGAGGCTTTTCGGCAACAAGCTTTGATGTAGCGGTCTGAAAACCGTTGCAGCAGAGTGACATGCATACGGACATGAGTGGAATCACAAGCTGATAGAGTCCTAGACCTGTTGAGCCCATGACGTTATTAAGAAATATGCGAAAGAAAAAACCCATAAACCGACTGGTTGTACCGGCAAGTGTCAGGAAAATAGTTCCGGTCACAAGTGGATTGGATAAATATTTTTTTACAATCAAAAAATCACCTGTCATATGTTGTCTTAGAAGTATATGTGCTTCCGGGGATATATATGACAGATGATTGTTTTATTGTGTGTCAAACAGCTTTTATGCTCTTATATGACAGTTATCGTTATTTTAATTATGTGAGATTAATCCATAAAGTGGCGGATAGCCTTGGCTACGCCGTCATTTTCGTTTGTGTCGGTGACGTAATCAGCCTGTGCCTTAAGCTCATCGGTTGCATTTCCCATGGCCACGCCGATGTGTGCGGCTTTTACGATAGCCATGTCGTTTTCGGTGTCACCGACAGCCATTGTCTCATCAGCTGCTATATTCAGGATTTGAGCCAGCTTATGAAGTGCCACACCTTTGTCAACGCCTGCTTTTGTGAATTCCAGATTACCGTAGCCACCGCTTACGAGCGTGATTTCAGGGATTTTTTTCAGATGCTCAAATACTTCGTCGCGGCAGTAGTAGTTATCATTTACATCCTTTGGGAAATTGATGGTCATTTTCTGCATATGGTAATTGTTTTCGCGCATCATTTCAGTGATATCGTTCACACGTTTTCTGGTTGTCATGATGTATTCCTTAATAGAAGGAGGCATTTTGAGCTCCTTTGCATCCTCGAGACACTTGTATGGAGAATAGCCACAGCCGTTTATGAAGGCATCCATATGAACGCGCTTTGTCATCAGGTAATCAATTATTGAAAACGCTGTCTCATCAGAAAGGCAGTTTTCGTAAAGACATTTTTTTGTGTCAATCTCGTAGATTGCACTTCCGTTTGCAGTGATAGCGTAGCGGATGCCGGTGCCCTTAATTGCCTCAAACGGCAGCCCTCCGAATGGACGGCCGGTGGAGATGACCACATTTATCCCGGCAGCAGTTGCCTCTTTTATAGCTTTTATATTTTCCTTGGATATCTGACTTTTGTTGTTGAAAAGTGTTCCGTCAAGATCTAAAGCGATAAGTTTCATAAGAAATCCTTTCTTTTGTTTGAAAAATATAGTGTTTTAGTATATTATGGTGAATAGACTATTGATTTTTGTGTTTTAAAATCGGTTACAATGATAATATAAATTATCACAAATTTCAAGGATGAAGAGCA
>ULXS01035156.1_pt1 | contig 22835 bp, 18 predicted proteins | sample 1961421 | NCBI WGS metagenome assembly ULXS01 (sample SAMEA4835842, study PRJEB28245) | human gut metagenome | biome: gut microbiome; material: fecal sample | place: Denmark | collected 2008
CCTCGTAACGGATGCAGCCATTGATGAGCAGCGTATTCGTCTGCAAAATGCTCAGACGGATTACAAACGTTATCAGGAATTGCTGAAAGAAGAAGCCGTTACCCCCCAGCAATTCGACCGGGTAAAAACGGATTACGAAGCGACACAGGCACGCTATGAACAGCTGTTGCGCCAGAAACAATCTACTTTGCTCCAGAAACAGGAACAGACCCAGCGCCTGGAACAGAATGAATCGGCTATCAAACTGGCAGAGGCAGCACTCAACCTGGCCAAACTGAACCTCTCTTATACAGTGATTCTGGCTACTACAGACGGAGTGACCGGACGAAAAAACATCCATGAAGGAGAACTGGTACAACCCGGACAAGCCTTGGTAACTCTAGTAGACGGTACGGAGAAGTGGGTCATTGCCAACTACAAGGAAACTCAGACTACCGACATGAAGAGAAACCAGCTGGTGGAAGTAAGAGTAGATGCTATTCCTGATGTAAAATTTGAAGGACGTATCGCTTCTATTTCGGATGCTACCGGAGCTTCCTATTCACTTATTCCACAAAACAACTCGGCTGGTAACTTCGTAAAAGTAGAACAGCGCATCCCTGTCCGTATCGAGTTTACAGAAAACAACCGTCCCGAAGACTTGCAACGCCTGAGAGCCGGAATGAATGTAGAATGTTACGTTAAACAGTAAACAAGAAATGACTGAACCACGTCCTCAGATTCCTTACTTCAAAGAATTCTTACCGACTCCGGTCTGCATCGGCCTGTCGCTCTTCTTTGCCATGGTCTTTCAGTTTAACGGAGGAGTTTTCCTGCCGGCTGCTACCCAGATGTCGAGCGCATTAGGATGTATCCAGGAAGATGTAACCATGGCAGCCTATGCCTCCTTCATCGGTATGACCGTTATATTTTCGATACTGTTCCGTCTGAAATCCCGGTTTACCACCCGGTCTATTTTCATGACGGTATGCCCGGTACTCATTCTATGCAACCTGATTACCATGCATACAGACAACATCTTTCTTATGATTTGTGTATGCTTCGTATCGGGATTCTTCCGCATGTGGGGCACCTTCGAGTGTTTCTCCAATACCCGTCTGAGCATCACACCTTCCGGAAATTTCTCGGTGTTCTATCCCGTTATCTATATCATCGTGCTTGAAAGTATACAGTTGTCCGGACTGGTCACCATGCACATCAACGACTGGGCCAACTGGCAATACATGCACTGGTTTGTCATCGGCATGCTGATGGTGGTATGGATTTGCGTCATGTGCCTGACACGGACTATCCGCCTGGGTAAAAAGATTCCTTTATATGGCATAGACTGGATAGGCCTCCTCTTATGGACAGCCATGCTGTTCGCAATTGTTTTTATTTGCATCTATGGAGACTTTTACGACTGGCTGGACAGCGTGCAGATTCGCTCCTGCATTGTAATAGCCGTAATATCCTTGTTGATAAACATCAACCGGATGACTTCCATACGGCATCCGTATATAGACCCGCAGGTATTCCGCTACAAGAAATTCCCCGTAGTGTTATTTCTGTTCTTGATGCTTTGTCTGTTTCTCACCACCTCCTCCGTACTGCAGAATGCGTTTATGACCTCCATTTTACAGTACGATACGCTAAACGCCATTTCATTGAACTGGTGTGTATTTGCAGGAATCCTGGCCGGAGCAGGCATCGTATTCTTCCGGCAAGCAGTATTAAAAAAAGGATATAAATTATTGATTTCTGTCGGATTTACACTGATTGTCATGTACCAGTATTACATGTATTTTCTGATATACCCCGATTTGAATATTGAAAGTTTATATCTGCCCAACTTTTTAAAAGGCATCGGTCATGGAGTACTTTATATTTCGCTGACCATTTATGTAGCGAAGCATATACCCTTCAAGCATTTCTTCCAGTCTTTGTGCGTACTCAGCTTCATTCGTACCAGCATTGCAACCCCGCTGGGAGCAGCCATATTGAACCGCTGGATGAAACACCTGCAACGCGATAACTGGGGGTTATTAAGTAGAGACATGGACAACCTGCACGAGTGGATGCCGGATGTATCACTCATGCAACTCTATGAAGAAGTAAACACCCAAACCATGCTGACCAGCCTGAAAGAGTTGTTCGGCTGGGTATGTCTGTTAGGAACTGTTTTTCTTGTAATCGTGCTCAGCTACCGAATCTGGCGCGACCGCCACTTGGCAGCTCTCAAAATGCTGCATAGCCTGCCCGTAAAGAAACGGTACAGGCCATCCAGCGTACATAGAATCTCTAAAAATTAAAATTTATAGCCAGCAGTGAAAAAGAATGCCAAGTTGCGTGTCTTTGAATTGCTGGCTAATTTGCAGCATCCAAATTCTCCGTCAAGTCCTACCGTCCAGCGTTTAAAGTCGAGTGCCACACCAGCCATCACGCCGGCATCAAAACGACGCAGTCCTGGGACGATATTTCCTTCAATCTTTGATTCACCGAAGGTGTTATAAGATACAGTCAAGTCATCAATGTCGATATTCCGCTTGCCGTTTACCCCATAGGCCAGATAAGGACCTGCTGTAAACACCATATCAAAATTAGCCGCTGTACCTACATGAAAAGCAGCCAGCAAAGGCATCTCAAAATAGTTCTGGTTTACGTGCATATCCACCACATTCTTCGTATTAGCCCCTACATAATCCACGTCTATGCTTGCTCCCTTCGATGCCCAATACAATCCGGTCTGGAATGACACCAGTCCACTCAAAGGTACATCAATTCCTACTCCAACCTTCTGGTTAAACAATGGAGAAGAATCTCCGGCATCCTTTCCCATCCAGGTACTCATACCCAGTCCAAGTTCCATACTCCAGGTTACTTTTGTCTGTGCGGCCATTGTCAAAGCTACGAACAAACCTGCCACTATGCATGCAATCTTTTTCATAAGCTCAAATAATAGATGAATTACACAAATTTAAAAAGATAAAGCGGAGAAACAAATAAAAAGGGAGCAAAAAAGAAGTTTTCACCTCTTTTTGCTCCCTATCTATTAGTTATTCAATCGTCCTTATTAGAATTCGTACTCAATACCAATGGAAATATTTTCGCCATCCAAAGCAACGCCAAATCCATTTCCGTTCATATTACGATAGTAGTCGTCACGATAACCTGCAAAACCTACTTTAGTAATAAAGCTGAAATTATCATTCAATTTTACTGCTAATCCCGGTTTCACTCCGATTTCAAAACCATTTACTGAATCAGCATGTTTCTCTTTGTAAGTAGAGAATCCAAATCCCATATCCAAAAACAAACGTACAATCTTGTTTTCATAGAAAGAATAACGTGCATACGGAGCCAAAGCAAATGCATTCGTACTTATTGCATCTTCACCATCATAACCATTGTGTGCATAAGCCAATTCCACACCTACGGCCCATTTTTCACTCAGATTATAACCTACATCCGGTGTGATAGAGAATGAAGTCTTATCTACATCATTGTTTCTCCACAAGCTGATACCACCACCTAAATAAATACCTTCCTGTGCGCTGGCTGTAATGGCAGCCATTACAATTACTACGAGTAAAAATAATTTTCTCATAATCTTCTTTTTTTAGTTTTACAAATATATTAACAACTGAATACAGTTTTTTGTTCACTTTTATCCCTGTTTGTGTCTGTTGGCTCTCCGGCGGCGATATTCCGCTTTCATCTTGGCAGAGCCAGAACCATGCAAACCCGTAATGTAGGTTTTCTTCTTAGCCTTGGTCTTTACTTTCTCTTCTTTCTTTTTTCCGTCAGAAGACTTCCCGCCTCTGAACACAATTCCTTCTGTCAATATCTTTTCAATATCCATATTCTTTCATTTTTTAGGAGATAATTTCACATGTTTTCCTGTTTTGGTACATACCAGCGTACGCTTCAATGGGACACGGGTAGACATATTAAATAATAATCCGGGATTAAAATGTTGTCCGTTGGCCCTGAGTTCAAAATGCAGATGCTCTGTCGTAGCACGTCCGGTACGCCCGGTCAATCCTATTACCTGACCCGCCTTTACTGAATCACCCGGTGCAACAAAGTTCTTGGAATTATGACTGTACACGGTTTCCAATCCATTAAAATGCCGCACCACAATCACCTTTCCATACCCACCGTAACTTTTAGCCATGCGCACCACACCGTCGAACACACAAAGAATGGAATCATTGGCCTTGGTCTTTATATCTGCTCCCGAATGTCCACCACGGCTTCCATAAGCAGAAATGACCTTTCCTCCGGGAAGCGGGAAGCAGAACTGCGAATCAGCCAGACACTCCAGATGTATCTCCACGCTATTTCCCTTTGAGAACAATCCCGGTGTATGCACCCTGACATGGCTACGCTCCATGTGTGTAAATACTGTTTTCACAGGTTCATCAGCCTGCATATTTCCCATACAAAGGAACAACAGCCCAAGTATTACAATCAAGCGATTCATTCTATTCAAAATAATAAAGTTCTACATCCTGGGCATCCGCAAATTCTTCCAGCAGGTTCACCATATAGTGTACGTCTTCCTCCAGACCTTCACTTCCACTATATGCATTCATAATAGCCAACAGATGAGTGGTTTCCGATGAAATCTTTGTCCGTTCATTATCGCTTGTCGGCGTACCCACACCTCCCACGGCATCTCGATATACCGGCATTCCCTCAATGTTCAATTCTCCACGCCCAATACCTTCGTAAGGCTCACCCGCCTTTCCGATACCTAATACCAGCTTGTCTCCTTGAATCTTATCCCGATCAAAGCCACCGATGGAATGCCCACTATTGATGGACGCCAAATTAATCAAATCGACCAGCGTATCTATCTGATAAAGTGAAAGTCCTCTCAACAAACGGCGGCATAAAGCTTCTGAAGAAGGACGGTAACGGCTGGGATCTTTCCCACATTTCTTATAAGCCTGACGAGTGGCCTGAATGGCAGGCATCTCTTTGATAGAATCAATGGTATATTTCTGACGGTAAAGTTCCGTAAACTCACCGATACGTTTCCACAGTTCTTCACTATATGGAGAATTCTTTACCGTCGCAAATACAGCGGCTCCACGAAACTGCGGCCAAGCCTGCCGTAATTCCTCTGATACTTCAATTTTCAAATCCATTTCGCTATTTTCTTAAATGGTTCTACATCCGCATAATCCCCGACAAAATACGTCCGGAACGAATGCCCAGTCGACGTGCCGAGAAGAAATCCGTATAATTTTGATAGGTACAAATCCCTGCTACTTCCACATTCTCCTTCTTTACGCCTTTAGACAGCAACTGCATCCGGTTGGCGTTCCAAAGGTCGAGGTGCCACTTTTCATCTCTGCGGGCGATGCAAGGCATATCAAATCCGGCTGTTTCAAAGGCTTCATACACCTCATCTCCCACTTCAAAAGCATCCAGAGAGATACCCGGCCCGATATAAGCCTGTACGTCTTCTCCCTTCGTGCCATAAAGTTCCGCCATCTTGTCCAATGTTTTTTCCACGATGCGCTTCACTGTTCCCCGCCATCCGGCATGTATCGCCGCAATCACTTTCCGCCGGGTATCATAGCAAAGCACAGGGATACAATCGGCAGTAGAAATGCAAAGACAGACCTGCCTCATGTCGCTGACCATCGCATCCACTCCTTCCAGTTGTTTCAATTGTTCTTCGGAAGAAAGCCGTAAAAAGGCCTCATCCACAACCTTCACCACCGTATCGTGCGTTTGATGGGGTACAACCAGCATCCGGGGACGCACAGGCAACAGCGAACACAGCAGTTCCCGGTTCCGTTCCACCTTATCGGGCGCATCACCACAATAATGATTGCAGTTAAACGAAGCATAATTCCCCTCACTGCAACCTCCGTGACGTGTCGTAGAGAAACAAAAAATGTCGGTGTGCGAACTTTTCGGGCCGTACACCAACATTCTTTTATCATCAGTCAGATTATTCATTACTTTTGTGGTTCGTCCTCCCAGTCTTCCTCTTCGTACTCGTAGTCAAAGTCATCATCCTCATCCACATCCTCATATTCATAGTCAAAGTCTTCATCTTCGCCCATATCTTCCAATTCCTTGCGAAGTTTGGTCATATCTTTCGGACGATGTACGATGGCTTCCCGACGTACTGCTTCCAACTGGTTACTGTCTTTATTCAGTTCGGCCCAAAGTAAGTCTTTCAACTGCTGGATACCCATTCCAGACACTGAAGAAATAAAGACATGAGGTATATCTTCAGGCAATGTAGGTTCCAGCATCTGCATCAGTTCCTCGTCCAGCATGTCACATTTCGTAATGGCCAACACCCGCTGCTTGTCCAGCATCTCCGGATTAAAGGTAGCCAGCTCGTTCAACAGAATCTCATACTCCTTACGTATGTCATCCGTATCACCCGGTACCATAAACAGCAGCAATGAGTTGCGCTCAATGTGACGCAAGAACCGCAGTCCCAGTCCTTTTCCTTCACTGGCCCCCTCAATGATACCCGGAATATCCGCCATCACAAAAGACTTTCCTTCGTGATAAGACACAATCCCCAGGTTCGGTTCCAGCGTGGTAAAAGGATAATTGGCAATTTTCGGACGTGCGGCAGAAACCGAAGAAAGCAAAGTGGATTTTCCGGCATTCGGAAAACCTACCAGACCTACATCCGCCAATAATTTCAATTCCAAAATCACCGTCATCTCCTGCATCGGCTCACCCGGTTGGGCAAAACGGGGTGCCTGACGGGTTGCTGTACGAAAATGCCAGTTTCCCAATCCTCCGCGTCCGCCTTTCAGCAAGATGACTTCCTGTCCGTGCTCCGTTACGTCGCACACATATTCCCCTGTTTCGGCATTATATACTACCGTTCCACAAGGCACTTCAATGACTTTATCTGCCCCGTCCTTTCCAAAACTCTTGTTTTTCGAGCCGTTACCTCCGTGTTCCGCAAACACATGACGGTCGTACTTCAGGTGCAGCAATGTCCAGTAATTGCGGTTTCCCCGCAAAATCACATGACCTCCTCTACCACCGTCGCCACCGTCCGGACCTCCGTTGGGCATATACTTCTCACGGCGCATGTGCACCGAGCCACGGCCTCCCTTTCCGGAGCGGCAGTAGATTTTTACATAATCAACAAAATTCGATTCAGCCATAAATTCAAGTTTAAGAACTGGCAGACCGTCACCGGCCCGCCAGTTTTTTTATTATTTAAAGTTTATCAATAGCCGCGCAAATATCAGCGAAGATACCGTCCATAGTACCCAATCCCTGAATGTGGCAATATTTACCGTCGTTCTTGTACCAGTCAATCAACGGAGCAGTCTGAGAATGGTATACCACCAAACGCTTCTTGATAGTTTCTTCATTATCGTCAGCACGACCAGATTCCTGTCCACGTTTAATCAGACGAGTCATCAGTTCATCTTCAGGAACTTCCAGGTCAAGCATGATAGAAACTTCCTGTCCGCGTACCTTCAACATTTCTTTCAAAGCCTCAGCCTGAGCGATTGTACGAGGGAATCCATCGAAAATCACACCTTTGCTATCCTTGAAGCTGTCGAATACGCTAGCCAGAATATCAATCATCAACGCATCCGGAATCAACTGACCATTGTCAATATAACCTTTTGCTGTTTTACCCAGTTCCGTGCCGTTCTTGATTTCTGCACGCAATACATCTCCCGTAGAAATATGGTTCAAACCATATTTTTCCACAATACGAGCACTCTGAGTTCCTTTACCTGAACCCGGAGCACCAAAAATTACAATATTCAACATGTTGTCTTATAATAAATAAAAAAATTACTCTATCACTGTATAGATGTCACGATAGTTCCGTCCGAAGCCATCGTAATCCAATCCGTAGCCCACGATAAAATCATTCGGAATACTCATCGCCACATAGTTTATATCCAAATCTACCTGCAACTTATCCGGTTTCACCAGCAGCGTAGCAATACGGATTTCTTTCGGATTGCGTGCCTTCAGGGTTTCCAGCAAACGCTGCATGGTCAGCCCCGTGTCCACAATATCCTCTACGATTACCACCGTACGTCCTGAAATGTCTTCATTCAACCCTACCAGTTCTTTCACCTTTCCTGTAGAAGCCGTTCCCGCATACGAAGCCAGCTTCACAAAAGAAATCTCACATGGAATCGTCAGATGTTTCATCAAATCGGCCGTAAACATGAACGAGCCGTTCAACACACTCAAGAACAACGGATTTTCACCCTCCAAGTCATGATTGATTTCATTGGCCACACGTGCCACCTCCTTCAGGATATCCGCCTCTGGGATAAACGTTTTGAAACGCTTGTCTTTAATCTGAATCGTATCCATGTTATAATCTAGTTTTAGAAATTGTGCAAATTTACGGATTTTCCCTAAAACCTCCACACTTCCCCCTGAGTATTTAAAGATATTTTCAATAGAATATATATCCCATTCGAGGCTTTTTTCGTACTTTTACCGACAAAATAGCTATTTTATATATACAATGAAAATTTTAAGTTGTACACAACAAAAAGAGGCTGATGCATATACCATCGCCCACGAATCTATATTGTCAATCAACCTTATGGAAAAAGCCGCCGGCCTGCTGGCACAAGCCATCAGCGAGCGATATGACAAATCACACCGTCTTGTCGTATTTGCCGGTCCCGGGAACAATGGCGGAGATGCACTGGCCGTAGCCCGGATTCTTTTTCTTAAGAACTATCCGGTAGAAGTCTATTTGTTCAATGTAAAAGGCACACTTTCTGAAGAATGCCTTACAAACGTACAGCGTCTGAAAGAAAGCGGTTTTGCCAACTACACCGAAGTCAGCAACCAGTTCGACCCGCCTCATCTGGGCAGCCACGACGTAGTAATCGACGGTCTGTTCGGTTCCGGACTTCAAAAACCGCTGAGCGGAGGATTTGCAGCCGTAGTACAATACATCAATGCTTCTCCTGCTCAGGTAGTATCCATCGATATCCCTTCCGGACTGATGGGAGAAGACAATACCCATAATATCCGACAAAATATCATCAAGGCCGACCTGACACTGAGCATCCAGTTGCCCAAACTCTCCTTCCTTTTTGCAGAAAATGCAGATGTGGTAGGCGAATGGCAGTTGCTCGACATCGGTATCAGCCGCGAATTCATCGAATCAGCCAAGACGAACTATTACATCACCGAAGCCAGCGAAATGCGTGCGCTCATCAAGCCAAGAAAGAAATTTGCCCATAAAGGCATGTTCGGTCACGGCCTGCTGATAGCTGGTTCCTACGGTATGGGAGGAGCTGCCTTGTTAGCTTCACGTGCCTGCCTTCGTTCAGGCATCGGACTACTCACCGTACACACCCCTGTATGCAACCATGACCTGCTACAGAGCAACGTGCCCGAAGCCATGGTACAGGATGACGTACACGACCGCTGCTTTGCCGAAGCTGCCGACCTCGACAATTTCCAGGCCGTAGCCATCGGCCCGGGATTAGGACAGGAAGAAATCACGGTGCAGGCGCTGTTCGACCAGGTAAGCAACTGCTATATTCCTTTGGTCCTGGATGCAGATGCGCTCAACATCTTCAGCAGCTACCGTAACTACCTGACCCGTATTCCCCGCCACAGCATTCTTACTCCACATATCAAGGAACTGGAACGCATCATCGGACGCTGCAGCAACAGCTACGAACGTTTGTCAAAGGCGAAAGAACTGGCAGCCCACCTGCAATGCTACATCGTACTGAAAGGAGCATGGACGGCTGTCATTACCCCCGACGGAGTGACTTACTTCAACCCTACAGGTAATCCGGGTATGGCCACAGCCGGAAGTGGTGACGTTCTTACCGGTGTCATCCTGTCACTGCTCTCACAAGGCTACACACACGAGGAAGCCTGCCGCTTAGGCGTCTATGTACACGGTCTGGCCGGTGACATCGCCTGCCAGCAAAAGGGAGTAATCGGTATGACTTCCGGTGACATTGCAGACGCATTGCCGGCCGCATGGAAACAACTAATGGAAACTAAATGACAGACAATATGAAAAAAGGAATCATTGCATTGGGACTGCTGGCCTCTCTGAGTGCCTACTCCCAAGAAAGCTATGTGCCACAGGCAGGCGAAGGCATCGTGTACTTCCTGCCCAAGACCAAAGTAGCCATTGACATCATTGCCACCAAGGTAGACTACCAGCCGGGCGACTTCAGCCTTTATGCCAGCCGCTACCTGCGCCTGAACAATATCAGCTCACAGCCCGAAAGCCATTGGGAAATCAAGGATATTCAAGTCCGCCTTGTAGGAGTGCCCGACTCTACGAAAGCCTACATCATGAAGTTGAAAGATAAGAGTATGGCATCCAATGTAGAACTGACCGACAAAGGGATTGTAAAAGCCATCAATACGACCTCTACCGAAAAAGAATCTCTCCCTGACTACAAGTTAGAGAAACCACAGCCTCATGAGAATGCCCGCAAATACATGACAGAAGACATCCTCATGGCCGGTTCCAGCGCAAAAATGGCAGAACTGACCGCACGCGAAATCTACAACATACGCGACAGCAAGAACACTATCCTGCGCGGTCAGGCAGAAACCATGCCAAAGGACGGAGCTTCTCTCCAACTGGTTATTGACCAGCTGAACAAACAAGAAAAGGCCTTGATGCAAGCTTTTACCGGTACTACCGACCGCACAGATAAAGTCTTTACGATATTGGTAGAGCCCAGTAACGACGCACAAGAACAGGTTGCCGCTCGTTTCTCCACCCAGTTAGGAGTACTTCCGGCCAAGAATCTGGCTGGTGACCCGGTTTATGTTTCCATCCGCAACACTTCTACCCTTCCCATGCCGGAACAAGACAAGAAAAAGAAAAAAGTAGAAGGCGCCATCTACAATGTACCGGGTAAAGGAAATGTCACCGTGAGCTATCAGGGTAAAAAACTTTTCAACGACGAAATGCCGTTCACTCAGTTTGGCTATACAGAAGTACTGGTAGACGGTTTGTTCGACAAGAAAGTAAATACCCGGGTGATTTTCAATTCCACCACCGGTGGTATTTTAAAGATTGACAAAGACTAAAATATTGAATTTATAAAAATAAAGAGGTCGTTCCTCACTCATTGGAAGAACGACCTTTTATATTTTCAGTATTTAAGCCTTATTTCTGTTTCACCAGTTTCATATACACAGGAAGTCCGTTTCGCAACAAACAAGACACTTCCGTATTTCCATTCTCCATTGTCTTTAAGAACACACCAGGCACATTTCCATCCATCTGCCAGATGCCCTTCAGTTCAATAAATGCAGGGGTAGGAATTTCCTTCCAGTTCTTCTTGTCCAGCATTTTAGGACGCAAGTTCGGATTGGCCATACCCAACGACAGACTGCCATCCGTATTCTTTTGTTCTATCAGCAACAGTTCCGTAGCCGAAGAAACTACCTCACCGGCTGTCAATCCCTTCGCAGGAGTAAAGAATGAATAAGCCAGCACATTCTTCGGTGCATATTTAATAATGTGCAAGGAATCCTGCATTTCCACTACCGAGAATAGTTCTCCTTTTGTCTGACGGTCGGCCACATTCTTCATCTTGGCTTCATCCGCTGCCGGAACTACTACAAAAGAATAAGACTTTTTCTCCGGTTTCACCCCGTGGTTCATATATGCTTTTGCCACCACTTCTTTAGCCGGTTTACCAGCCATACCTACAGAAGAAGGCGTCTCCTGTTCGTCATAAATCACTGTAAGTTCATCGTGACCCGCCGGAACAAAGAAGCCGGTTGAAACAGGATTAATCATCGTCACAGATTCTGAAGAAGCATAATTCTGGCGATTTCCCTTCGTTACCTCCTGTCCGTTCACAGTCAACTTATTGTACTGTTTACTTACTACCGACTGGAATAAGTTCGTAGCCGTAATCATGTTGTCCGCATAATCACCTTTTGCAGAAATACCATTTCCAATACTGAACAACATACCGTCAATAGCCAACACCGACTTACAGAAAGTCAAATTGGTAGGAGTAAATCGCTGGCTTCCCCAACGGTCATCCTGATCAAAAGCAGTAGCAAAGAGTCCGTAATCCTTCATGGATACAGCCCCGGCAAAGTTACTTGTCCGTGCCTTCTGGTCAAAACGGTCCTTGTCGTTCTTGTAAGGCATCATTTCCGCCCAATCGGTATAATGCACTGTCGTACTTCCCGGCATCATGTTCCAGTCCCATCCGGCACCCTTATTCTCATTGTTAGAAGGATAACCTGTAGGAACCAGTCCCCCATCGTACAGAATTTCCAGTGTACCGTGGCTCTGGTAACGTCCGAAACGATTGGTCTTGTTATAGATTTCACTTCCCCACAACATAGCTGTAGGCGACTTCATCACAGCCACCCATCCCGGCTGGCGATACACTCCTGCCGAGCTGTAGTTATACTGATAGAATCCGTTGGCATCAGCAGCCGGTACCGGATACTTATCCGTCTTAAAGAAGTAATTATAATAAGCAGCCAGTTCCTTATCCAAATCCGTACCTGTGGCATCCGCTCCAATCTCAATCAACTGTTCGAACAGTTTCTGCGTAAAGGGCACTTCAATACTATAGAAAGGATGGCGTCCTGCCATACTGTTGGCATAAATCCGGTTCTTATCACCTTCTGTACGCACAGCAGTCATGTAAATCGTTACGACAGCCTTTTTCAGTCTTTCATACGATTTAGGATCAATCTTGAAGGAAGTCCCCTTGAAACGATAGAAGTATTCCACCCACGTTTTGTAAGAATACATGTATCCGTTATAATGCGCATTGTGGTGGAAACCTGTACCGTCCGGCTTCAGGATGTCCTTATTGCCCACATTATAGCGCGTACATACCCGCAGAAAGCCGGAAAGCAACTGCAAGTCCTGTATAGCCTGCTGGTTGTCCGGATGAGCCAGCGCCAGATTGAACACGTACGGCACAATATTAAAGATGTAGTCCGAACTGATCCAATTCAAGATAGCTTTGTCTCCCTGGCGAATCACGTCCACTTCCAGCAACTTCTGCACGGCAGCAATCATTTTTTCCTTCCGCACATCGTCACATACAGGAATAGCACTCATCAGGTCGACCGGAATTGTTCTCACATCACTGTAATTGCTGTACACCAGTTTCGGCATACGGATAAAGAAGTTGTGTGTAAACAAGTAATCCAGATACAAATCCAAATCCGCCTTTCCCGAGTTGCCGTACTTCAACGCACCGTATGAAAGTGCACGCACCGTCTTGGCCACATCTCTCAGATGCTGGTTCATCACTTTCTCACCCCACAAATCGGCTCCCGTCACCGTGTAGTCACCGGTCCGCTGCAGCATCAGCATTTTCACTGCCATCTGCGCCGCTTTCAGCTCACTTTCCGAAGCCTTTGGTTCCGGGAACGGATATTTTTTGCGGAACTCTTCAAGTTCCTTCAGTTTCGTTTCATCCGTATTCTGATTGACGGTCTGTACCACAAAGTTGCCCTTCATGCCACTTCCAGCAGCATACACGGCAGGAGTCATACCTCCCATCAACAGCAATACATAAAGACTTTTTTTCATGTCCATCATTCTTAAGGTTTAAATGTTACTTCAACGCATTCAACCAAGCTGGGACAGCTCCCAGACGGCGTTTTAACTGAGCCTCATACAGAGACTGCGGCTCCACAGGAGTACCGTTACTTTCATCCAGTTTCACCTGGTCCTGTACAAATTTTGCTTGTGCGCCATGGAAACCCACAATAATTGGAGGAAGAATCTTCCAATACTGCCAGCCCGTACGCCACCAGTCGAATTCTCCATTCGACGGAAGTGTTCCACTTCCATTCACTTTTGTATTGGTAGAATACATGTTCCAGATGGTCAGGTCATTCAAATGATTCGGCACCTGATTCGCATCACCTCCTTGTCTGGACTGCACGAACCCTCCGGTACACATATCAATAAGCGTAGCCCTTGGCTGTGTGGCATGCGCCTCAAAACAAGCATCATCTCCCCAATACACATTCCAAATCACAGCTCCCATGCTGGGTTTAGATACCCCACAGGCATGATACTGCCCTACACCTTCTGCTACTGTAGGATAAGCATCGGCTAACGGACCGGTGGTACGATCCACCACTTTCCCTATAAACACACGGCTGGAACCTTGAGAACGAATGGCAGCATGTCCTCGATTACCTAAAATATTTATGCTATAAGCCGAGAAGTTCGCGCTTGAAATAATCGAAGCTGCCTCACTCACACTCTCAAAGTTTACCCTACGCATCCACGAGTTTACCAGACGCATAAAGGCAATCGGTTTATAGGCTCCGTCATCATTCCAACTACGATGATGCTTAAAGTCTGGCACTGCATGGCCCACAAACGTCAAGTCTTCCACCCCTACATTCTCATAATAAGAATACTTACGTAACTGCCAGTTCCATTGGGCATCTACCTCATGCATAATTGGCTCCTTAAAGGTGATTTCATCTCCACTGATATTCACAATCTGATGATAATCTTCCACCTGCACTCCTTCTGTCGACATATTCGTCATGGTAGATTCCCATTCATAAGGCAGAAGTTCCTGTTTTATCAGTTCCGGACTGTTATCGTGCAGATACAGGCAAACCCATTCTCCCACCTTAAAACTTGAGGCACCGGAAACCTTCACTTTAAATGTTCCCTTTGCCGCATTGCCGGTCACTTTATATTCATTTCCCAACCATGCATTATTCTTGATATTAATCATTACTGGCGAAGAATACACATCTGAAGCCATTTTAGGCAAATTCGGGGTAGCCATCTCCAAGAAGGTTTTATCAGCGCCATCACCCTTAATTACAAAATTTCCGCCGAACATCAATATTTCGCTACTCGTATTATTTCCCTTCTCATCTTCGGCATAATCTGTGGTTTTATTAGGGTCTTTGGTATTATCCTCATCATTATGCAATACATAATTGCCTTCAGGAAAATAAATTACAATATTTGCATTTGTCTTCCCCTTATCCAATCCATATTCCTTTATAATATCCTGCAAGGCAGCTCGAGCGGTCATATTCTTCTTTTGCATCCGGTCTTTTACATTAACAACCGTATACCCCCAAGAAAAACCATCCGGAGCCTCTTCTTCTCCATGCTTATAACCTGCATAAGAAAAATCCAGCAACACATTATCTTCCGATTCTGTCACAAACTTGTTCCACGCATCGGTTGTATTTTTATTATTAAGGACTTCCGAAGTAATTACCTTTCCTCCACAACGCAGCGACAGTGACAACGTTTTCTCCACCGTATTCAATTCATATCCGGCAAACGGAGAAAAAGCAGCAGCAGGCTCTTTATCCACATCCCATACCTGACGGTTCCCTATCTGTATCCAATTAGTTCCGTCGTAAGATACTTCCCACATTTTCTTATCCCCCACACGGAATTGAGGAGTAAGAACAGTCTTTCCTGTAGATGTCAATGCAGCTGCAGACTGCCCGTCTGCTCCAGTCAAGTTCTGTGTACGACCATCTAACTCGTATATCCAATATCCATCAGCATCAATACCAACTACTGGTACAGAGCTTTTCGTCACAATCTCTGATTTGGGATAAACCGTAAGAACATGACCATTTTCCAATTCTATCTGACAACGTCCTCCACCGGCTTCCGTATAAACTTGAATCTTCATCTTTCCTTCAGCCAATAACTGCATATCCGCAATATCACGGTTCAACTGCTCCAGCGCAGTTTCTGCTACGGAAGAATCAGCGTTCCCATCACTAGACGCTGGGGTTTCATCTTTACAAGAAGTGAAACAAAAAAGAATAATAGCCAACAACAAAGGCATCCCTTTTCCAATATCTTTTAATTTAAGTTTCATGATTCTATTCATAAATTAGTTAAGTAATATTGACTTCCACCACATATAGAAAAATACCCCCGTAACGATGAAAACCGTTACGGGGGTATATCGTCATTTAAATATGTCAGTCACGCAACCGGATTTTCAATTGGCATTCAATGTAACTGGAATAGTTACAGCTCTACAATATCCTTCTTTAGAAAATATTTTCAATACCAACTGATCTGTGTATGCCCGTCCTATAGGATTAACCGACGGAGCAGTCACCATCATTTTATCTTCTTCCACCTTAATTTTCCAATTAACGGTTTCGATAACTATCTTATCCACTTTATTACCTTGTGAAATCGATAATTCTTTTGTATCTCCCGGATTGAAAGAAATAGGTGAAGTCTCATTCACTTCCAATGTCAATCCATTAAAGATAGGAATCTCTACAGAACTTCCATCTAACAGTCCAAATACCAATGCACTTCCGTCCTCCGACAACTCAACACTACTGAACAGGCTGCCAAAAGTCTTCCCTGGATCAGCCGGTCCTATTGAAGCACCTCCTAACCAAGTCTCATTATCAAATGAATAAATCCAATATCCAAATTCATTCACCTTAAACTGAGGAGTCTTTCCGTCTATTGTGGCACTCACAGGTTCTCCATCCTCACCTCGTAATGGTTGAAAATCCGTATCGTCCGAATATTTATAATACCAAACTCCATCCCGAATTTCAAGCAAAGGCAAATCTTCATTAGCTACTGCTCCACTATAAATTTCTGCATTAAATTCTTCTCCATTGCTTAGTTTCAGGATGTAATCACCATCTGCCTCTTTTACGCAACCCACTATCATATATTTCCCATTGAGGGCATCCTGATAAAGGGCTATATTCTCATTCATTTGGGGCAACATAGCCTCAATCTTATCCAAACGACCATTTAAATCATCAATGTCGTTTTGGATATCATCTCTATCACTACACGAAAAAAGTGCAGTGATAGAAAGAATGCTTAGTATATATTTTATCTTTTTCATGGCTCAAATGAATTTATTCAAATTTAGCACCATAATCAGCGTAAGTAGCATTCGGAACAAATGTACCTGTAGAAGGCTCAAATGCACCACCATCAAATGGATTATCTGTTAATTTCGTCACATCTGCAGCGCCCTCCCAAGCACATGATTTTCCGCCACTTGAATAAAAGATTTTCCACGCTTTAGTGCTTCCATCATTACGATAAGCATAATTATTACTACTACTACCACTCGTAATAGCATTCGTAATACGAAATACTATATAATCATAAGCAACATTAGCACCATTATTAAAAAATATATTACCATTTATATCTGCTTCATTCAAATTTTTAGCATAAACAAGACCAGTTGCAGACGTTCCAGCAACAGCTCCTAGATTAATAAAGGAATTATTTTCAAGAACCACTTTTGATATAGTTGCACTATTTCCATTAAATAGTTTGAAGTTGCTTGCCAATCCATCAATTTCTCTGCAATAGAAAATATTATTTTTAAAAGTAATACTTCCGTAAGAAGCAGTCGACCCACCAAGGCTCAAAACAAATCTTTCGGTATCACCACTAGGATAATCAAATTTACAACTTATCACACTAAAATCATTGATACTTCTCAGATTACTACTTATATATGCAAGGGGTTGTTTTATAGAAGGAAGCGTAACAAAACAATCATAAAAATAGACCTTTTCTATTGCTCCATCATCCTGTATACTAAAGAGATAAGAATTACTTCCGTCTGAATTTTTTAGGTCATCAGACACACTTACATTCATATTATAACAAAGGAACAGACCATTAGAAGCATCTTTCGGAGTCATTCTTATTTGTCTATTAAATGCAATATTACTTTTTTTCTGAGAATTATCTCCAATAAAAATCAAATTCTTATACTTAGCAGTACTTTCATCATTATAAATTGCATTAACCCCATTTTGAATAAAAATAACTCCTCCTTCCGGTATATCCGCAGCATCAATAATGGGGTCTGTTTCCGATACCTCTAATGCCTTTCCATAGGTCGCTCTATTCACAGCTATATTCCCAACCATAATTGTCTCTCCTTTATCATAAAGAGCCTTGTAGCTTTGAATCACTGTAATTGCATTTACTTGAATCTTCGAAACAGCCCAATATCCACCTTTATTTACCTGAAGACTTAAATCGGTAGAGTTGTCTGCAGTAGCAGCACGCCCCTGAGTAGAAGTTGTTTCTTCTTTCGGTGCATAAACCGTCAAAGTTGCTTTATGAGAGCTCGGATCTACTTCACCTAATACAGCAGTCCAACCTGCCGGAGCTGTTACAAAGTAATTATCTCCTTGTACTTCGACTTCCAATGTAGCATAAAGTCCGTAGCCCACAGTCAAAACACCATCTTTATATTCATCTACATTTTCTGTATTAATCTTACAAGTAAGTGTAGGAACTACTGGTAATTGATAGGTTTCCCCACCACTAGTAAGTTTTACTTCCAAAAATCCTTCTGCTTCGTTATACTTCACACTTTCAAAGAAGGAATTACTGCTCGTACTAGTATCATCAGCCGCTTTGGCTTGCACCCTAGCTCCAGCCTCATTCAACACATATTCATAACCATAAAGAGTTCCGTCGCCATCAAGGTCTACCATCCAATAATTCGTGTTGTCCTCCAATTTAAATTTAGGAAGAGCAGCATCCACACCTGTAGCATTGACATTAGTAGATACACCATTTATCACCCACTTATTGTCATCACTAATTGTAATTGCCGGAGTATTGGCCTGACCATCCTCACCTTGATAGAGTTCTAACTGTGTATCATCACTCAATACCAGTTTGTAAGTTTTAGTAGCTTCATCGTATGTACAAGACTTAATAGTCTTATTCCCTTCCACCAGCACTTGCAGCACGTTCATATTTTCATTAATCGCGGCTACTTGAGCCTCCAGACTTTCTACACGATTCTTCAATTCATCTACATCGTTCCTTAAGTCGTCTGTATCACATCCCACTAAAGCAAATACCATCAGCAGGAAAGGTAGCAAAGATTTAAAGTTTTTCATAAGATATTTCATTTTAATTGTTTATTTTACGTTTATTACCATTGTCACTACTTTAGAGTCTTCATGCTTATAATTTGAATTGGTCATCAGGAAGGTAGCCTTGTATGTTCCCACTTCATTATAAGTATATTCATAAGAGGCAAGCTGGTTAGCCATATTCTTAATGGTTACTCCCTGATCGGGTGAACAAGAATTGACTACAATATAATCGGATACCAACCATGAATTCTTAAGTGTAATATCCGAGCCTTCTTTTTTCTGTGAAGAAGAATGAATATAGAATGTATTCGATGTACTAAGGCCACTTGTATTCCACATACCAGCTACATTATAACCCACGGTTATCGTAGCATACTGATAGTTCTCTATAATCAGATTGCTTTCCGAATCCCACAATGAAGTTTGTTTTTTCAAACTTGTCAACTGCTCTGAATCTGGATATTCAGGAGATATATTCAATGCAGTAAAACCAAACTCAGCAGCGGGCACTTCTATCACCGTTCCATCCTTATATACATTAGTAATTTTCATGTTGGTAAACTGATACCGACCTTGAACATTTGCCAAATCTTGTCCTTTGTAAGAAATAGCCATTGTAATATCCTCACCCAGATAAGGAGTCATGTCGACTTCATAATCTAGAGTTTGATTTGCCTTCGTCGGCAAATCCTCCACTGGCACCAGTTCATTCCATTGGAATTCCTCTACCATCTTACTATCTGCCGCAAAATCATCCTTATATAATCCCCCAAAGTCAGTGGAAATATACATGTGCAGCACATTTGCATAAGAAATCGCATTACCATATTGAGTGTTAATCGTAAAGGTTAATTTCGATGACTTAATCTGAGAAATATCTACCGTTGTACGGTTTCTAAAGTCATAAGTCTTTCCTTTTTCTCCGCTATAAAAAACGATATTGTCGGGTTCTCCGCTAAAATTGAACACAACCGGTTCTCCTTTTTTCGCATTTACGGTCACTCCCTCACATACCACGTTCTCATTCGGTGTCACAGTCACTCCTGCTACGGATACATCTTTGTCCAATCCGTCATCGCAAGAAGCAAAGGCCCACACAAGTAGTCCTAATGAAAGTAATTTATATGTTTTCATTTTATATCCTTTTTTCGTTAAATAGATTACCAACCCGGATTATTAGTCGTAATAGCCTTGTTAACAGCCATTTCCGCATCCGGAATCGGGAAATAGTTATAAGTATCATCCACAGTCAGATAACCCTGTGCATTGTTCAGGGTAGCCTGTTTCCACTCTTCTGTAGTGGCATCCACCGGATACGTACGGCTTCTCAACATCGCACTAGTCAGTTCTCCCCAACGGATAAGGTCATTCCGACGCGTAAATTCAAAACAGAATTCCATGGCACGTTCTTCCTTGATAGCTTCACGGAACTTGTCCTGCGTCTCTATTCCAGACGGATAAGTCAATCCGGCACGTTCTCTCACTGCTGTCAAACAATCTTTAGCCAACTGTGTAGGACCACCATTGACCTCGTTCTCAGCTTCAGCCACCATCAGCAATACGTCGGCATAACGCAAAATAGGATAGTTGATGGAAGTAAAGTTCTTGTTTTTCTTATCAGCCTCATACTCGCGACGATATTTCGCACACGGACGGCTCACGTCAACCTTAGTGGATTCCTTCACAAAATCACCTGCATAAGAATAGGTTCCTCGTCCCCAATTGTTAAAATCATTAATGATGGTATTCTTGGCTTCCTCACTAAAGAACTGTCTCTTCTTTACTGCCTTCTTGGTACCTCCATCTTCATCCAGATACTTAAATTGTGCCAGATTCCAATAGAAACGTTCCTTGTCCCCATTCTTATCATAAAGGTCATAAAGATAAGGAGTGGCAAAGAAGAATTCGTATGAATAACCAGGGTCTTCACTTCCTACCACACTCGATTCATTCGACAGGTCTGGAGCACCCAGTCCTACAATATTACCCCATCTTCCTTCGGCCACAATATCCGTAGTATAGTTACCGGCAAATTCAGCTTCCCAAAGACTTTCATTGGCGGTTGTATTATACTCGTTGCTACAAAGGTCAATGAAGAAGTCCCAATAATTTGGAGCCAGTTTGTGCACATTCAGGTTTATTACTTTCTGACCATATTCACTTGCCTTGGCAAAATAAGTAGTCCGTTCATCTTCCGTCGGCTGACGGTTTTCACGGTGCCATTCACCGGCTCTGAAAAGATAAACTCTTGCCAACATACCCCACGCTGCCGACTTGGATACATGACCCGGCTTAAAGTTCAATTCTGCCGCAGTCAAGAGTCCTCCGTTCTGTTCGTCAGACACTTCAGACATTTCACTGATAATAAAATCATAAATAGTCTGACGGTCGGTACAAGGAATATCCAATCCAGTCACTTTATCCGTAGACTCTGTTCTAAAAGGAACATCCCCCCAGTTCTGTACCAGATTGAAATAATAAAAAGCACGAAGGAAGCGAGCTTCTGCAATATATTGTGCTTTCACTGTCGCATCCATATCCTGAACCTTGTCTATATTTTCCAGGAACATGTTCGCACGATTGATTCCAGAATACAGAGTGTACCAGAAGCCGGTTACTGCCGCATCACTTGACAATGCATTGACACAAACCAATCCTTTTGTGGCCGGTGTACGTGCACTAGCTCCTCCGTAAGTTTCCAGGTCATCTCCACCTTCAAGATAAATGTAGTTCTCGCCATAGAAGGAAGCCTGCCCCAGTATGGCATAAATACCTGTGAGGAAAGAACTAGCTTCATCCGCCGTATTAAAGTAAGTCTCCGGTGTCAATTCCATAGGTTCTTTTTCCAAGAAATTACACGAAGTCATCATTCCCCCTAACAAGAGTGCATATAAAGTATTTTTAAGTAATTTCATATTATGTCTTTTTTTAAGTAACGTAATCTATCAGAATCCCAGATTTACACCAAAGCTAACCGTATAAGCTCTCGGATAAGACGAGAAGTCAAGTCCAGGAGTCAACGCACTGTTACGGACAGATACTTCAGGGTCATATCCTGAATAGCTTGTCCATGTCCACAAATTCTGCGCAGCCAGATACAAACGCACGTTGCTCAAATGTGCTTTCGCAATCATCGCCTTCGGGAAAGTATATCCCAAAGTGACAGTCTTCAAACGAAGGAAAGAACCATCCTCGATTACTCTGGAAGAGAACACTCTGTTTGAGCTGGATTGTGTGGCAGCCGGAATATCACTGTCCGGATTCTCCGGAGTCCAACGGTCTGCATAACTTGCATACTGATTCAACTCACGCTGCATGTTATTGGAACTTTCAAAGAACAAACGGTTGGCATTCAAGATGTCGTTACCATAAGACCATTGGAAGAACACACTCAAATCAAAGCCTTTGTAAGTAAAGCTGTTGGTAAAACCACCGGTATGGATTGGCAGACCACGACCGATAATCGTACGGTCGTTGGAATCGATGATACCGTCACCGTTCAAGTCTTTATACTTAGGCATACCCGGCTGTGTGTTCGCTTCAGTAGAGAAATAAGGAACTCCCGCTTTCAACGTATAGCTGTTACCTGATTGAATGAAATCATCGTATTTATACGTACCTTCATAAAGATAACCATACATCATACCCATCGGCATGCCCACCATGGATATGTAGCTAGGTTGTGAATTATAGTTCTGGTCGAAAGTGGCAGCTGTAAGCAAGCTCAACTGGTTCTCGGCCAATTCCAGCACCTTGTTCCGGTTAAATGAAATGTTAAAGTCAGTAGTCCAAGTGAAATCTTTTGTCTGAACATTCACTGTACTTAAGCTCAATTCCAAACCATCATTGCGCACCTTACCGATATTTTTGGTCGCACTGTAAAAACCGGAACTCAAAGGAATGGACGCATCCAGCAGCAAATCACGAGTAGTCTTGCGATAAATATCTGCCGTAATGTTCACTCTTTC
>ULXS01038859.1_pt1 | contig 22426 bp, 22 predicted proteins | sample 1961421 | NCBI WGS metagenome assembly ULXS01 (sample SAMEA4835842, study PRJEB28245) | human gut metagenome | biome: gut microbiome; material: fecal sample | place: Denmark | collected 2008
ACTTCATCCTCGCTCATTGCCAAAATGGAAGAACTTGTTTTCGTAATCGGCGTGTTCAAATCATACATTGCCATACCCATCATCGGGCCGCCGGAAATCAGTTTCTTCGCATTTTCTTTGAGTCCGCCTGCTTCTTCTAACAGCTCGGCATGGCTCATACCAAATTTGACTTTATAGTTCTGTGGTTCTGCCATCGCATCACCGGTCAGTGTTACCACGCGGCTCATCGACGGTGTTGTCTTACATACGGCATCATAAATAGCAAGTACCGTCTGTACATTATCCACGATACAGCCTGCATCAGCCGGCAGCATTTTGGAGTTAATCTTACGTCCGGTCGTTACATAAATCACCTGACGCTCTGCTCCCTGTGGATATTTTGTTTTTAATACCTTTACCTCAATATCCGGATCGGAATCCGTGAGATACTGAAGTTTTGCAATTGCCTCCGGTTTGTTATCCTCGATGGCAATGACACCTTTTGCATTGTCAAACAAAGATAATACAACGTGAAGTCCCTGAATCAAATCCTCCGGACGCTCTAACATCAAGCGGTAATCCGAAGTCAGATACGGCTCACACTCTGCTCCGTTTACAATGACATAATCAATTTCTTCTTCATTTTTCGGCGTAACTTTGACGTTTGTCGGGAATCCGGCTCCTCCCATACCGACAATGCCGGCATCTTTGATAATCTGACGGATTTCCTCCTTTGTCAACTGGGTATAATCCCTGTCTGCGCCAAGTCCTTCAACCGGCTGATATTCCCCATCATTTGCAATTACAACGCACGTTGCTTTTGCTCCCGATGACAAAAGTCTTGGCTCTACGGCTTTGACCTCACCGGATACAGAACTTACAATGTTGGCGGAAATAAAACCACTTGCTTCGCCAATAATCTGTCCCATCTTCACTGTATCACCAACAGCTACGACAGGTGTTGCCGGGGCTCCAATATGCTGGCTCATAGGAAATACAAGTTCCTCCTTCGCATCCATTTCACGAATTGGAGAATCCATGCTGAGTTCCTTGCCCTCATAAGGATGTGCTCCCCCTTTAAAGGTTGACTGTCCCAATGAAACTTCCTCCTTTACCGAGTTTTTGATACATATTTATCATTATAGCACATTCGACAAAAATGACAAGTTATCGTCTCAATTTTCAAAGTTTGTACACATTTTTTCCTTTTTTTTCCGTTTGAATATGTAAAAACAGCGCCACCCCGGATAGACCGGACCAACGCCGTTTCATTAACTCATTCGATTTCCCGGAAACATCTGTCTTTCTGCATGAAGATGGCTGTATTTTTCCTTTGTCGCCATCCCCCCGCGGATATGCCGTTCGGATTTATTTACATCAAGTATTTTCCTTGCTTTTGCAGCAAGGGAAGGATTAATCCTAAGTAACCGCTCCGTTACATCTTTATGTACCGTACTCTTGCTCACGCCAAACTGGCCTGCCGCCTGCCGTACGGTTGCCTTATTCTTTACAATATATTCAGCAATCGCCACCGCACGCTCTTCAATCGGTGTTTTTTGAATATGATATCCTTTCAAAAAAATCCCCCTGATTTGGTGTTTGTATAATCTATGCACCAAAGAGGGGGATTATTCGTCTATTTAGAGCAAGGCGTTCCTATACATAAATCTGCCATTCAGAATCTCCCTGATTATAGGAAGAAATGGCCTCAATCACCTGAAAATAATGCTCTTTTGCTTTCCAGTAATCACTAAACAAAAGAGGAACTCCCTCACTTCGCCAGGAATACTTATCACTCATTCCCCACCAGACAATGCCGGTAATTTTCGCACCACTGTCCTTTTCCGTCATCAAAAGCATCATAAGATTATACCATTTAGCAATTTGATTAATCTGTGAGGTTTCACTCTGCACCTTGTCCGTCAAGTCCATCTCAGTCAACTGAATTTCAATACCTGCCGCTTTAAAGACATCAATCGCATTGGTACCAATATCCTCAATTGCCGGATATCCCATGTCCAAATGTGTCTGCATGCCAACACCGTCACAGATGATTTCGCCGGTTTTATTTACCTCATCTTTCGTATTAAAATACTGAATCATCTTGACCATTTTGTCACTCACCTGATAGGTATTATACTCATTGCAAAGCAGACTCACATCATCCGTAAGTCCAAAATCTTCAAGAATCGAATGTCCAATTGCAAATGCTTCCTTGATATACACAGGGGTGAGAATGCCGCTATGCTTATTTTTATTATACGTATATTCCGGATAATAAACTTCATCCCAGTAACTCTTTGTGCCGCCATCGTTATTGTGCAAATACTCATTGGCAATATCCCAGTTATCAATTACCTCTCGTCCCACATAAACACCATCCGCGTTTTGATATGTGTAAATATGAGTCATAACATTACGCACTAAATACTCCAAGCGTCCATCCATAACATCTTTCGAAACGTATGCACCCGACTTACTGAAATTTTCCTTAAAGAACCACTGCGGTGTCTGCTTATGCCACACAAACACATGGTAGCGCATTTTAAGTCCGTTTTTATAAGCGGTGTTTAAACAGTTATCAATGGAATCCATATTAATAATCGGATAGGTTGTATCCTTATACTTGTAGGTAAATTTAGCGGTGTCTACATATCCATCCGGATTTGTGTTCGACAACGTAGCCTTTGTACTGCCAAGCAAGTAATCCGGTTTCATCTCATTTCCCATAGTAATGGAATTGTGCTGGGATGCAACAAAACTCATATTTCCGGAATTATTCATTTCATAACTGCCAATCGCATTTCCCACTTTGCCAAACATATCACCATAAGCTCGTTTCAAAGAACTTCCGTCCACAATGTTTGTAATTTCACCATTTCCCAGAGTTACAGACAAAATCTCAATATAACCAACTGATGCCTGCGCATTCTGTACCACAAGATATAAATCACCGCCTGCGTATCCTGCAAGTGAAAGTTCCGCTGTACGATTTACATAAGCATCCGAAAATCCGGCCCAGTCACCATCTTTATTGGCCAGCTTAAATCCAACCAAATTTCCGGAAGTATCCGAAATCTCGACACCATTTTTATCATATACCTCTGCCGTAACCGTAACGGTAGAATACTTTGTCATATCAATTCCCGACAAATAGGATGTCAAATTATAAATACTGCCGGACCACTGACCATTGTACGCATTTTCATTTTTCCAGATACCACCGGACAAATCTAATTTTTTATCCGCTGTTGTGCTCGCAACCGCTGTCCCTGTCACGGAAATATTTAGATAAATAGATGCTTCTCTATATGTTTCCTTATCACTTGGTGTAAATACTACCATATAGTGTTTTTTGCCCGGACTTGTAAGCATAAGTTCCGGATTGGCAAATGAGAATTTTCCTGCCACCGTCACACCGTCTGCATCGGTTACTTTTCCACCGGAAAGTGTAACCGCACTCAATTTTTTCCCGGTCACGGCTCCCGTATATTTTGGCTTTGTCTTAACAACTACCGCCTTCTTTACCGTATAAACCGGAAGTGAAATTCCTTTAATCTCCTCAAAAGAACTGTCTTTTGGAACAAACTTTGCTGTCGCATGGCTTTTCCCCATTTGCTTTAATACGGCATCCGGCTGTTCCCACTCGTAGGAGCCAGAGATTTTTTCTCCATTGCTGTCCGCAATCTCTCCACTAGAAATCGCAACCTCTGAAAGCTTCTGTCCCACTTCAGCCTGAGCCGCAAATGGCTTTCGCATCAATGTGCTGGTGCCATCCGGTACGGGAGTTTCCGTCGGTTTTGCCGTCGGAGCCGCTGTCGCCTTGTCGGTCGGCGATGGCGTTTCTTCTGTGCCATTTGTCGGTTTTGTTGTCGCGCCCGCCGTCGAATTTGCTGTCGGTGCCACCGTTACATTCTGTGTTTTCTTCTCTGGCTGAGCTTTCTTTACCACAATCGTGAGAACAGCCTTTTTCTTTTTATTCGTCTTTGACCGCACGGTAATTTTGGCCGTACCCGCCTGGCAGGCAGTAAGTTTTCCCTTTGACGAGACTTTTACTACCTTTTTCTTTGACGATTTGTATGTCACCTTTTTATACTTCGCCTTATTGGGCTTAACTTTAACGGATACTTTCAGTTTGAAAGAATCTCCTTTTTTCAATGTCAGCTTCTTTTTTACATTTTTAATTGTTACTGATTTTACTTTTGCTTTTGCCTTTGCATCGGCTGACGCAGGCTCATTCAGTGAAAGTCCGGAAACCATCAGCCCCATCGCCGCAAAAAACGCCACAACTCTTTTTGTTGTCTGCTTCATCACAAAAACCTCCTTGTTTCATAACATCCATCGTTATGGATATTATACGAAACAAGGAGGTAATAACGCAATGTATTATCCTAGCAAAACACTACATTTTTAGACATGCTTACAAATCTTCATCCTCATCATAAATTTCATATTTTTTCGCTGCCTGCGCAATATTCAATGAATGGTCGGCCACACGCTCCAAGTCTACTAAAATTTCATTAAAGTATAAGCCCTGAACCGCTTCACATTTCATTTTGCTCAAGCGCTTACTGTTGGACGCACGCATCTTGTCAACCATCTTATCAATATCCGCTTCCAAATCATAAATAACGCGGTACAATTCTTCACTCGGATTTGAAAAATGCTCACATGCCAAATCGTAAATCTTATAAACTGCCTGTGACAATTCCTTCAAATTCTTCAATGCCTTATCAGAGAACTTACGCTTGTCCTCTTTCATCTGCAGTGCATATCCCAGAACATTTTCCGCATGGTCGCCGATACGCTCCAAATCCGTCACAATATGATACAGATTACCGGCATGGGTCGCTTCTTTCTCAGAAACTCCAAGCTGGTTTGTACGAATCAGTGCCGCCACGATTTCTTTATTCAAAAAGTCCACTGCTTCCTCATTTCTCTCGAACTGCTCTTTGGAAATCGTCATATTTCCAAAATAGACTTTTGTCGAAGCCTCCATATTTTCACGAACCAAAGAATGCATTCTGCCGACTTCCTGGTCAATCTGTCCAATCAAAACCGTACCGGACTGATAACCGGATTCATCAATATAATGAAGTGCTGCTTCCTCTTTGTCATCCTCACCGCGAATGACAAATTCAGAAATTTTAACCAGATATTTCGCACATGGCAAAAGAATCGCTACTGTCACAAGGTTGAAAATCGTATTGGCATTGGCAATCTGTCTGGTCGGATTTCCCGGAGCTGTATTTAAAATCCAATCGAAGATAACCGGGAAAATCTGCGTAAGTATCATGAACAGCACCATGCCGATACTCTCAAACAAAATAACGATAAAAGCCACACGTTTGGCATCTTTGCGTCCACCAATGGAAGCAAGTGCCGGTGCAACACTCGCACCAATATTCATACCGAGCATAATGTAAAATGCCTGTGGAAAGGCACCCGGGAATGCCATAACACCACTGAGTGCCAACATCTGCAAAACACCGACGGATGCTGATGCACTCTGAATAATAACGGTGAAAATAACACCAATCACAACGCACAAAATCGGATTGGAAAACTTCTGCAATAAACTCTGGAACCAAATCTCGCCTGCTAACGGCTTCATTGCTGCACTCATCGTACCAAGTCCAATGAACAATACACCAAGGCTGGCAATAATCTGTCCTACATTTTTTACCTTAGGTTTTTTCGAAAACATAGTAATTGCCACACCAACGAACGCAATCACCGGTGCAATTTCGGAAATATTAAAGGCAATCAACTGTCCGGTAATCGTTGTTCCAATCTTTGCTCCCATCAGGATTCCAACGGAACGCTCCAACTGCATCATACCGGCATTTACAAAACCAACCACCATGACACACATGGCATTGGAACTCTGAATCAATGCAGTCAAACCAGCACCTACAACCATAGCAATAATGCGATTCTGCGTCAGTTTTTCCAAAATTTTCTTTAAATAAGAGCCTGCCACCAATTTCAAGCCATCACTCATTAAGTTCATACCAAAGATGAACATCGCAAGGCCACCCGCCAAATTAATCACATTCCATATAGACATTTCATTATCCTCTCTCTACGTTTTGTAAAGTCATGTAAAATTTATGTGTATCCATGTAAAGCCCCTAACAACTAATATATCATTGTTAGAGGCTTAACTCAATAACTTTATTGTTTTTTTATACTTGCACGGGCAGGGCACTCAAGGAGCAAAATCTCCAGTACCTACAAATAAAGGCAATTCATCACCGAATTTCTTTCCTTGTCTCCCGCAGCATTTCCGCAGATTCATGAAGTCTTGATACCTCTTTTTCATCCAGCGAAATCGGAATCGTTGTCTCAATTCCTCTTGCTCCCACAATTGCCGGCATACTCAGCACAACATCCTCCAGAGCATACTCGCCATGCATACGGAGTGAAATTGGAAAAATCGATTTTTCATCCCGCACAATTGCCTGACAAATCCGCTTTACCACCATCGCAATTCCATAATATGTGGCATCTTTTTTGGCAATAATCTCATAGGCGCTGTTTTTTACCTGTTCTTCAATGCTCTCGGTATTTCCTTCGTGATTAAAGTGCCCCCGCATTTCACAAAAGGAATTTAACGGAACGCCCGACACATTGGCACTGCTCCACGCCGCAATTTCACTATCACCATGCTCACCGATTACAAAGGCATGCACGCTTCGGCTGTCAACTCCTAAATGCTGCCCCAGATGATACCGAAGTCTCGCAGAATCTAACACGGTTCCTGAACCGAACACACGGTGTTCCGGGAATCCGCTCACTTCCATCGCAACCTGCGTCATAATGTCAACCGGGTTTGAGACAATGAGTAAAATCCCCTTGTACTCCTGTTCTTTTATCTGTGTCACAACATCTGTCATTATTTTTGCGTTTTTTTGAACCAAATCAAGCCTTGTTTCATTTGGCTTCTGATTGGCACCCGCCGTAATTACAATAATTGCCGCATCGCCAACATCTTCATAACCGCCCGCATATATTTTCATTGGACCGGCAAACGAGGCACCATGGCTGATATCCATTGCCTCGCCTTCCGCACGATCTTTATCCACATCAATCAATACCATTTCCGAAAAAAGTCCGCTTTGCATAAGCGCAAACGCTGACGCCGAGCCAACAAAACCACAGCCGACAATTACTACTTTTCTGACATTGACACATTCACACTTCTCTGACATAACACCCTCCATTTTTTACATAATAAATCCATAAGCATCTGCCACTGATTTTCTATTCTGTGTTATGCCCATAAATTGTTTTTTTATTCGTTTCGATGTGGTTTTATCGGACAGACGACACTTATTTTATCTATGTTATTCTGTTATACTTATGACTTGTAAATATAAACCAAATCCGCTATACTATTTTTATTAGGAAAGGCGGTGAAAGGATGGATGAAATGACAGATAAGGAATTAATTACCATACTCATTGACAAGTACACAGATTTACAACGCATTAAAAAAGCAAACAATGACACCCCAAACGAAGAGCTTGATTATCAAATCAAAACAACCATGGCAAAATTATCTTCCATGGGTATTAATGTTGAAGATTTGACCTTATAAAAAGCAAAATTTTAAATTATGAGTATAATAATACCCTCCATAGGAAATAGTATTTCTCATGGAGGGATTCTTATGAAAAAAGATAAAATGAAACCAAAAAATACGGATTATTCTTGTGACGACTATGACGATTTCTTTGAGGACGACATAGCCGAGACTGAATCGGATTATGACGACATTTCTGATTTTGAGCCGCCAAGAGATGTGCCCAAAAGGGAGAAATGATTCTTATTATATTTAGGACAGTGCAATATATGTTGATGCGACTTCAGCCTTTTCCAAGGAATAATATAAAATGTTCTTTTTCTTCCTATCAAATACCTTTGAATATCCACCGGGAATGGTAGCGATATACGGTGTTTTATTTTTCCCCAGCAAATACTGTTTTATGCTGCCATTTTCCCCTATGCCAAAAAATGCATAATTCATCCAGTTTCCAAGTTCAGTAACCGGTGTCTGCCCCTGTCCCAGTGAAAAGTCGTTGTTCTCTCCATCCTTATCATAATCACTTATCTGCAATGAAAATTCCGGTGTGAATGCTATTTTATTTTCCACCCCAAACCGTTCTTTCGTTAATTTCATCGTATCCAGAATATCATTTCCTTTTTTCGTTTGTATATAAAACTCGCCGTCATCATAATACATTGATTTCGGATTGTTTTCGATTTTTTTCTGAGAAGCATACATTACCTCTACCGTTACACCCTTTATTTCTGCCTTTGCTAATAACTTTGTGTATTTTTCCTTTTCACTAACACTTTCCGTTTGGGCTGCATCTTTTGTATCCTGCTGTCCCACAGCATCGGTCAGACACGAACAGCCTGCCAGCAGAAAAACAACCACTGCTACTGCGCCCATCCATTTTTTATTTTTTCGATATGTCATAATATTCTTTACCCTCCTTCTTACACCCGACTCGCCAAAGCAAAGTGCCCCTGCCGCTAAAATTCTTTTATTCATGGCAAATCCCAAAAGTGCTCTTCCATAAACGGCACGAATATCTTTGCCACTTTTACTCATCACATACTCGTCACAGCTCATTTCCATATCTCGAATCATGGCAAAATACGAAAGCCAGACAAGCGGATGAAACCAATAGATGCACACAAGGAAAAAGGCAAATAATTGAATCCAATTGTCTTTTCTTGCAATGTGATGTTTTTCATGACACAAAATAAAATCTTTTTCTTCCTCCGGCAATCGGAAAGGAAGATAAATTTTCGGTCGAAATACCCCCACAACAAAAGGGGAAGAAATATTTTCACACTCCCATATGTTATCTTCTAACCGCACCGCCTTTTTCGTTCGTCTTTGCATTTGTATGAACGAGAAAAAATTCCACACCAGAAAAACTGCCATTCCCGCAAGCCATACATATAAGAAAATCTGCCAAATATTTTCCCAGTCAGAATTGTTTCCGGCATTCGTTACAAAAAAGTCACCTGTGGCATCTGACTTTATCCGCTCCGTTTGTTTTTCATTTCCCGATGTCGGCTTTTCTTTTATGGTCGTCCTGCCTGCTGGTACTTCCGACAATTGCTCTTTCTCCGTAACAACTGTTGACTGCCCCGGCATCGGAATCGACTCAAACAAACAGAACATACTCATCGGCGAAGTAATGGATACCGGCACCACTAGACGTACCGCCACTAAAAGCCATAAAAAATACAAATATTTTTTATGAAAGCGGTATAGTAAAATCCGCAAAACAAAAACAATCACAATGACAGGAACTGCCTGACTTCCCATGAAAAGAATTTTCTCAAAAATATCCCTTATCATCATTTCCTCCCTTTCTGCTATTTTTCATCACTATAACGGTCAATAATATCTTTAATTTTTTGTGCCTCCTCCGCAGAAATTTTCTTTCCACCCAGAAAAGCAGTAAGAAAATTTGGAAGAGAACCTCCAAATGTCCGCTCGACAAAATAATCGGATTCATCTCTCTGCACCCGCTCTTTAGAAATCAATACCGTCACAAATGCATTTTCATTTTTAATGTAACCTTTTTCTGACATTTTTTTAATCGTTGTATATGTCGTAGACTTTTTCCAACCAAGTATTTCATTGCATAATTTCACAAGTTTGCCAGAGGGAATGGGTGCATAGTCCCATACAATTGACATAAAACGGTAATCACTGTCGCATAATTTTAATTGTTCCATTACAGCCTCCTTTTGGTCTACAACTATAAACCTTGTGTTTAGTCTATAACAATAGACCTGTTTTGTCAACACTCTTTTTTAACAATAGAATTTGTTGCAACTCTCTTTTTCACGTGCTAAAATAATGTGTTATCAGGGCAGCCAAAGCCCCACACAATACAAAAGGAGGAAGCAGACATGGCAAAAGGAAAATTATCATCAACCCAAATATGCTACCGCATTAGTCTGGCACTTCTTCCTATTATGCTTGGTCTTTCCCTTTTGTATCAGGCAGGGATTTTTATTCCTACTAAGATTTTTCCACCTTGCATGTTCCATGCTTTGACCGGTTTTTCCTGTCCCGGCTGTGGCAGTACACGTGCGGTTTCCGCTCTGTTTCGTTTTGACTTACTCACCAGTTTAAAACTTCAACCGGCAATCTTTTACTGTGCCCTTATCTATACCGCCTTTGTCCTTTCTCATACACTGGCATTACTCATAAATGGCATAAAAAAGAAACACCCCTCTCTTTTCAAAAAGGGATGTTTTCTTCATCATTTTTCTCATTTTCGCGGTATGCACCTAAGTGCAAATATCCTTTATGTACTTGTTTGGATTTTCCTTGGTTTTGGTGTACTGCGATTTGGTTATGAATTGTGGGTAAGGCTTATCTGATTTTATCATAATGCGTCCACATTCTGATAATCTTGATGGTTCCCTCATACTCAACCTCATCAATCAAAACTGGATTTTTACACACTTCATACACTAGTCTATGCTGAATATTAATCCGTCTCGAATAAGCTCCCTGTAAATTTCCCATAAGAGCCTCAAATGGTGGCGGATTCTGAAACGGGTTTTCTCTTATAACATCAATAAGAATTTTCGCCTTTTCATCAAGGTGTACACTTTTTAAATTTTTAATATCTTTTACTGCCTGTTTTGTGTATACAATTTTGTACATGCGTTTACCATTCTACATCTTCCTCTGGCACACAATCCTCTATCGATGTTTCCAACCCTGTTCTTATGGATTCAACCATCCCCGGAATTGAGTTAAGATATACTGTTTCCTGTATTGCATTCCAATCACTCTCAGAAACAAGAACCGCATTTCCTTTTTTACTCACAATTAAAGTTGGTTCACTATAAAGGTTCACATTTTCTACCAGATTGTAGAGTTCCTTTCTTGCATTTGTAATATTAATTGCTGACATAATAATTCTCCTTGTTATTATCCATTTGTTCTACGTTATCATATTTAACGATTTGTACTTTTATTATTCATTATATTTTTTATGTCATTTATATTATAGCGTACGCTTTCGCGTACGTCAAGTATGGATTTAACTTATAACAAAGAAACACCCCTCTTTTCTCAAAAAGGGATGTTTCAATTACTACATATTATCAATTCTACAAAAACATCTTATATGTAGAGTACACGGATGCTGCTGTACAAAATGCAACCACGCAAACTGCAAGTACAATTGCACCAAGTACACAACCAATAATCGATGTAATAAATCCTGCTGTTGCCATGCCTTTTTTCTGAGGCGAAAACATCGTCTTACTACGTGAATACAATACTAATGATACAATGGCGCACGCAAGACTGATTGCTCCCCAAGCGATGCAGCATAAACAAATCGAAACAATACCAAGCACAAAAACTGCAATAGCAATACCATCTTTATTCGGATTTGGCATCGGACTAGGATTCGGCTGATACTGGTAGCCATTATTATTCATCTGTTCGTCCATTTTTTCCTCCTTATAAACTGTGATGTACCTAAATAACTATCATAATAATTCTTGCAATCAGTCCAATTCCCCACAAGCAAATGCCGATAATACTAGTTACAAAACCAGCTGTTACCATGCCCTGCTTCTCCGGTGAAATATCATTTATGCTTGATGCGCGCAGGGCCATGCCACGATACCACAAGGAGCACAACAGCAAATTGATACTATACCAAGAACCAAAATAGCAACTGCATAATTGTCCTTATTCTGATTTGGCATCGGATTTGGCTGACTCTGGTAGCCATTATTATTCATCTGTTCATCCATCTTTTTCTCCTCCTTATCGTTTATTTATTTCAAGTGTAACCGAATTTCCGTTTCCTTGTCAAGGAGTATCTTTCTTAACCTTCTGCGAAATCACACGTTCATAATCATACCCAGTGTCCTGCTGCCTCTCGACCGGTTTCAACTCAAATGCTGCAACCGCATTTTTCTCCAAACAGAATGAAATTTCCAAGCAGTCTTTTTCCGCTTTTACCGTCTGGGTTGTAATCCATGGCTTCGCCACCTCACGCAGCAAACTCACCTCATCTTTCGATGGATTTGCCGGCTCCCCAAGGTCGTGCCAGACTTTCAGTGGATTGCCATGCTCTTCATCTACAATTTTTACAAGATTGCAGTATTCTCGTCGTTCATAATTCTCCGGCAGATGAATGGTATAAGTGACTTCCTTCTTCTCGCCTTTTCCATCATTGTCCGGATTCCAGATAACACCATAATAACTGCCATCTTTCTGCTTTGTAATAAGCGAATCCGCAGAGCGGTGAATACAGGTGCCGGTTAATTTTTTATAAAAAGCAAATGTCCAAAACGTCGGCTTTGGAATACAGCCATTTGCTACCAGTCCAAATCCACCATGAAACGGAGTAAACGGAACCCCCAGTTCCTCAAACACATCGCCAAATGTCCAATACGAATACGACGTGTGGCAATCCCCAAGTCTCGACAGCATATGCGCCACATACGCAGCGTTATAACAGGTATCGTGTACCGGTGCATTCGGAATATACGACGTGTTATATTCTGTGATATGAATATCTTTGCCGGCAAACTCCTCATAACTGTCCACAATTTCACGCGTTTTTTCCAATACAGAAAATGCATCGTCCGGATCATGTAAATCAATATAGCCATAATGTCCTACCCGATCCGGCACATAACTTGTATAATGATGCCGCGTCACAAAGTCAAGCGGCAGTTTTTTCTCCTTTACATAATCAAGAAAATCCTGCAGCCACGATACATCATCAACACCGCAAATCGCCGGTCCGCCAACCAGAAGTCTTTCATCCACTTCTTTCACTGCCTTTGCCGTAACTTCATATAAATGAAAATATTCCTGTCTGTCAGCATCTTTCCAAAACCCCGGCAGATTCGGCTCATTCCAGACTTCAATCGGCCACAGCAAAACCTCATTTTCCCCATAACGCTGCATAAGATGACGAAGCGTGTTCTGCACAAGGCGCGCCCACTTATTATAATCCGCCGGGGGCGTAATATTACCCTTCCAGTAAAATACCGTCTCTTCGCCGCTTGCCATTTGTTCCGGCATAAAACCAAGCTCAATAAATGGACGGATTTTCAAATCCTGATAAGCATCCATCACCATATCCAAATAAGTAAAATTGTATTCTTCTTTCACCGAACCATCCGGCGTAATAAATTCCTGATAAATTGCCATGTCCTTACAGAAAAGTCCATGACCACGGATATAGTCAAATCCAATCTTTTTCTGGACCAGCGCTAACTGGTCTAAATATTCTTTGTGAAGCGCCAAATCCATGCGTCCTGTTCCGATACAAGAAAATGCGCGGTTGTGAAACATGACCGGTTCATTTTCATAAACTTCATATTTTTCCATAGTAACCTCCCTCAAACAATCATAAATAATGAAACAAGCTGGCAGCATTTATTTGTAAATAACAAACGAACACCGTCAGCCTATTCCCACATTCAAAAAAGTGCCTGCTAAACCTTTTTCATCGTCATTGTATCATATGCCCCACACCTAGAAAATGGATTATCCAATCATTCTATTGCATTTTTACAATAATTTAGTCCATCCTTTTCCCATATTGCCTGCCTTCTCTTTTCATCTAAAACAAGCCATTCTTCCAGAGACAACGGCGTATAATCAGAAAACATGCAGAATGTATTAATCATCCGGCATGGAATCGGCATCGGTTCATTCTGCCCCGGATTCTGGTGCTTCGTGTTTCGTGTCATACGGATGAACTCATTTACCAGAACTTCATCGTGTGTATCATGTACATGTCCGTACATCATCACCGTTTTCGGATTTCCCTCCTTATTACGGCGGTACTGCCCATTGTAGCAAAAGATTGGATAGTGCGATAAAATAATCTTTCTTTTATTATCGTTCAGCTCCGCATACGGCTTAATCCACTCAAAACGGGTTGCATCAAACCGGCGGTCCTCGAGATAATTGTCGTGATTTCCTTTCACAAGAAACAGCCTGCCATTTAACTGCTGCAAAATATCATTCGTCTTTTTCCCACGTTCCATAGAAACATCCCCAAGAATAACGACCTCGTCATTTTCCCGGACTTTTTTGTTCCAACGCTCAATCATATATTCATGCATTTTATCACAGTTTTCAAACCCGCGGCAATCCATTTTCGTAAGCAGACTTTCATGGTAAAAATGTAAATCCGAAATATAGTAGCGCATCAGCACCTTCCTTCCTAAAAAAGTGTAATTTGTAAGTTTTCAAAACCATTCTCATCAATCCGCAAATAACGAAAAAGTTTACCCAGATATCCGGATAAACTTTCTCACATAAAAAGGGATTTATTGAAAAGCAAGCACTTGTAAGCAATTTAAAATTACAAGATTTCATGAATCCAGCCTTTTGGAGCTTCGATACGGCCCATCTGGATTCCTGTCAATGTATCATAAAGTTTCTTTGTAATCGGTCCCATCTCATCCATACCACTTGGGAAACAGATTTCTTTACCATGGTCAACGATTTTACCAACCGGCGAAATAACAGCAGCTGTTCCGCAAAGACCACACTCAGCGAAGTCTTTTACTTCATCGAATTTAACTTCTCTCTCCTCTGCCTCTAATCCCAAATACTCTTTCGCTACATACATCAAAGAACGTCTGGTGATGGATGGAAGAATACTATCCGACTTCGGTGTTACCACCTTGTTATCTTTGGTAACAAAGATGAAGTTTGCACCACCGGTCTCTTCTACCTTTGTACGGGTAGCAGCGTCCAAATACATATTCTCATCATAGCCCTGATTATGAGCATCTACGATTGCATGAAGACTCATCGCATAGTTCAAACCGGCTTTTACATGACCGGTACCATGAGGTGCTGCACGGTCAAAATCACTAACACGAATCGTAATCGGTTTTGCACCGCCCTTAAAGTAAGGACCTACCGGTGTACAGAACATACGGAACTGATATTCCTCTGCCGGTTTTACACCAATTACCGAACTGCTCGCAAACATGTACGGACGAATATATAAGGTAGCACCAGAACCATAAGGCGGTACATAAGCCGCATTGGCTGCTACTACTTTCTCAACTGCTTCTACAAATCTATCTTCCGGAAATGGTGGCATTTCCAAACGCTTTGCCGTATTTGCCATACGGGAAGCATTCAAATCCGGGCGGAACGTAACAATCTTGCCATGCTCCGTAGTATATGCTTTCAAACCTTCAAAACAAGTCTGTGCATACTGCAATACACCGGCACATTCATTCATAACGACATTGGCGTCCTTTGTCATCACGCCATCATCCCAAGCGCCATTCTTAAAATTTGACACATAACGCTCATCGGTCTGATAATAACCAAAGCCAATATTGGACCAATCGATATCTTTCTTTTCCATCTAGAATTCCTTCTTTCTTCTGTCATTTCACTGACTTTTGTCCTTGTTCTATCTTACTCCATCCACCTGGCACTGTCAAGACAGCAATGCTAAATTTTCACGAAAGCTACAAGCCATGCAAAAAAACAAACTCACGCTGCTTCGTCGGGAGCTCGCTCACGTAAGAAGCAGTGGGAGATTGTCTTTTTATAGGGCGACAGCCCGTGACCGAGTGAGCTTTGCTCACGAGGTTGCATGGCGCAGCTTGTGATGCGACAGCCCGTGACCAAGTGAGCTTTGCTCACGAGGTTGCATGGCTTGTGTAGTATAACGCAACAGATTAGAAGATTCCTTGGCGCACCAGCGAGCCTGGCAACTTGCTTCATGCAACGCAAATTGTCTCCAAAGTCCAAAAACGTTGCATGCACACAAAAAACTTCCATTCCCAATGCAACGCAATCTCTCAAATCAGCAAAAAAGAGTTGTTTTTGTGTCGTGATTCGCCTAAAAACATCGCAAAACAAGAAAAAATTGCAACCCTTTCCCCCAAAAAACATAAAAAAAGTTGCATGGCGTACCAGCACGGAATTTTTACAAAACTTGACATTCCCCCATTGCAATATAACCTCTAATGATTTAATATTAAGTTATGTTAATCTTGTGCGTGTTTTTTCACTATGTTTATTTTTCAAAACAGTAATAAAAAAGGGGGGGGTGTTTCGAATAATTTTGTATAGATGCAAATAAACGCAATGGTTCGCGAACCGTATTTAACCATTGATACAAAAAGAAAGGAAAGTATAATAATTCATTGCCTCATTATCATACAAGGGTTTATTATGAAAAATAGTAAAGGTATTTTATTAAGGGCGTTACTGTGTTTTGCTCTATCGTATTTTTTATGTGCACAGTTCATTATACAGCCTGACGTATGCAGCGCAAAAATCTACAAAGTTAAGGAGCATAAAAAACCGGCTGGTTTAAAGGGTGAATTTATTGCTTACTACGACTTCCAGAAGAAGGAAACTACATATTACGATAAGAATGAGATTCCTACGAAAAAGTTCCAAAAGACAATGAATTATGAACCACAAAAGCCAGACGAAAAAATGATACAGCGCCATAAGGTAAAAAGCGTTAATACACCAGCCAAACTACTAAATACTAATTTCACGAGTGATGTCAATACTACAGGTACAAGTTTATATTCCTATTTACCGGATAATAGAACGAAATTAAGTTCTTCTGAAATTAATTCAGCCCCATATTATTCAACGTGCAAGTTAACAATGAGATTTCCAGACACACCTGGATATATCACTTTAGGAACAGGGTATGAATTATGGAATAAACTATGTGCAACAGCAGGACATTGCCTAATAAACTCAAATGGACAATATTTTAAAACGATAAAAGCCGAGTTTGGATACAATAATGGTTCAAGTATTTATACAATGACGGAAAAAGATTTGGCAGGTTATGTTGTTCATGGCGAATTTAACGGAACAAACTGGAGACCTGAGATTGATTACGCTTTTTTACATTGGAATAAAGATATAGCAAATAATGTGGGACACTTTGGAATTTCGTGGTCCTACTCTTCAGGAAATACTTGTTTATCAGCAGGATACCCGAGTGATAAAGAGAATGGCGAGTACTTGTATAAATCAACAAGCACAATTAACTCTATCGATGACTGTGTTATTGACTCCAACAACTACTGCATGCCGGGACAGAGTGGCTCACCATTATATCTCCCAGGTGGATATGCCATTGGCATAACTTCTGGAAATGCAAACGGCCGTTCTATGTTTTCTGTCCAACTTGATAATGGTATTACGACTTGGCTTAACCAAAATGGCTATTTTGACTAAAAGGAGAATTGAAAATATGAAGCGTATTATTTTGTCTTGTTTAAGTTTACTCATGTTATTTTCCATGCTTGCCCCTTGGAAAACAAGTGCAAAATCAAAGAGCAAGTTGAACAAAACCAGTATTACCATGTACACAGGAACAAAAGTAAAATTAAAACTAAAAGGGACTAAGAAAAAATGTAAATGGTCCGTAAATAAACCACAGATAATCTCAGTTTCCCAAAAGGGAATCGTAAAAGCAAAGAAAAAAGGAAAGGCTAAAGTAATTGCAAAAATCAAGAAGAAAAAATATATTTGCAAAGTAACAGTAAAAGTCAAAAAGAAGCAAACAGATAAATCAAATTCCGGCAACAAGTCAACACCGGACACTTCAACAAATACAAACACCAACACAAATGACAGTGCGGTCAAAAGTCTGACTAATCTGTATATTAAAAATGTACTGCAAAACAATACCGACACATGGATTTTGGTAAACACAAAAGATTCATCCGGTGTAACCTACTCCATTTCGTATCAGTCAATTGGTGCAAATGTTGCCATCACGTTAAACAGAAAAACTGTCGATAAAACAGCATTGCAGAAAGGGGATTCCTTAGAGATTGGGTACACAGGAGATTTGCCGGATGCCAGAAAATCATGGATACCTCATCTTGCATATCTGAAAGCAACAAGAGCATAACAAGTTTTGCCGGCTGGATTTCAGACAGCAAACAATTCTTGCAAATTAAATATTTATATTTTAGCAAAGCCAAAGCGTTGTTTTAGACACCTCAGCCAAAATCCCCCGGCTAAACCACCCCATCTTCCCTCATACAGTAGAGATTTTATATCTTTTTGGTATCCTGCGTATAAATACGCGGGTATCTGGCATGCTTGCATGCCGATACCCCTGCGCGTTTATCAGCGGAAGCGGCGCAGGAATACCAAAAAGATATAAAATCTCCGCTTGAAACCATCCCCCCTTTCATTGTAAAATAAACTCAACCACACAAAAAGGAGACCGTTATGAAACACATTTTATGCTATGGCGATTCGAACACACACGGATACATTCCCGGTGGCGGACGCTATGATGACGATACACGCTATACCGGTATTCTCGCCAAATTACTCGGCAGCGACTACCGGATTATCGAGGAAGGACTAAACAGCAGAACCTCTTCCTTTGATGACCCTTTTGAGCCATACAAAAACGGAATGGACTGTCTGGTTCCCTGCTTAGACTCGCATAAGCCATTGGATTTAACCATTCTTATGTTAGGAAGCAACGACATGAAAGTTTATTTCTCACCTTCCGTCGAAAAAATTGCAGGAAGTCTCGCCAAAGTATGCCAGACAATCCTAATGGTAAGCGAGGCACCGGTTCTGTTAGTAAGCCCGATTTATCTGGGCGATAACATGGCAGATTCCGACTTTGCAGCAAGTTTTCCGCCATCTTCCATTGCAATTTCGCATGAACTTGGCGGTGCACTTGAAGAAGTGGCAAAACAACTGGACATTCCATTTTTAGATGCCGCAAAAGTCACCCTGCCATCAAAAGAAGACAGTCTTCACTTAACAAAAGAAGGACATCTGGCACTTGCCAAAGCACTTGCCAAAAAAGTAAAAGAAATCTTAGAATAAGCGAGGCGATCATATGAATGTAGTAGGAATTATAGCAGAATACAATCCCTTTCACGAAGGACATGCCTATCAGATTCAAAAAGCAAAGGAACAATGTGGTGCAGAATTCGCCGTTGTCGTAATGAACGGTGATTTTGTCCAGCGTGGCGAACCTGCCATTTTTGATAAATATACCCGCACAAAAGAAGCACTTTTAGGCGGTGCCGACCTCATTTTTGAACTGCCGGTCCGGTTCGGTCTATCAAGCGCCGGTGATTTTGCCATGGGCGGCGTTCTCGCATTGAATGCTCTTCCATTTGTCACACATTTATGTTTTGGCACGGAAACCGGCGACCTCACCCCTCTTTTGCAGGCCGCCACCTTTCTTTGCGATGAACCCGATTCCTACCGCACGCGCGTGAAACACTTTGTGAAACAGGGTATTCTCTATCCCAAAGCCCGCTCACTTGCCTTGGCTGCTGAATCCGGGCTGCCAACAGAAACCTGGGACTCGCCAAACAACATTCTTGGCTTAGAATACTGCGTCGCCCTGCAAAAGCTTCATTCTAAAATTAAACCTTTTACCATACGACGCGAGGGGCAGGGATACCATGACAATGACACACCGGCACTCTCCGATTTTCCTTCTGCTACTTTTCTGCGCGAAAAAATTCGCAAAGCCGGGGAAAAGGAAAACCTTTCGCTAAGCGATTTTTCATCCCTGATTGGCTACTCCCTTTTAACCGCAAAAGATTTGTGCCGGATAAAAGATATTACGCCGGATTTGTCTGACCGCATCCGGAATGAATTGCCAAAATACCGGGAGATAAATGAATTCGTAAAGACAATTAAAAATCCGTCCCTCACAACCGGACGAATCAAGCGCAGCTTCTTTCAGTGCCTGTTTGACATCGAAAAAGAAGAACCGGTTATGCCGTATCTGCGTGTTTTAGGCATGAAAAAAGAAGCATCTTCCCTGCTTTCACAAAAAGAAAATGCTTCTTGTCAGATTCTCACAAAACTTGCCTTTGATGTGCCAAAAATGGACGATACTGCAAAAAAACTCTTCGCAAAGGACTTACTCGCTTCCGATTTATACCGGCAAGTCTTTTGTCATAAATACAATCAGACACTGCCTAATGAATATCAGCACTCGCCGATTGTCCTTTGAGTCTGCCATATAATTTCGTCATTTTTCTGATTTTTTCACAAAGTTTATCATCAAACACGCCACCGGCCATCCGCCATTTCCAGTTGCCGCCAAGTGTCGATGGTGTATTTATTCTTGACGAATTTGGCAGACACAGATAATCCTGTGCAGGAATAATGCAAAGATCCGAAACACTTCCCATCGCCAGCGCAATCAAATCCCATGTCAATTTTTTCTTCGAAGTAAACCGGCTGCGGTTCATATAGCGAAGTGCCACATCCTTATCCTCTTTTTTCAACTCATCAAAAAAACTATACGTTGTCGCATTATCATGCGTTCCGGTATAAACGACCGAATTTCTGTCATAATGATACGGCAGATAATCGCTGTCCTCTCTGGAATCAAATGCAAACTGTAACACTTTCATCCCAGGGAAACCGGAATCCGCCAAAAGTTTGCGGACCGAATCAGTTAAAAATCCCAAATCCTCAGCAAGAATCGGAAGTTTTCCCATTTGATTCTCCAAAGTCTCAAACAACTCAATGCCCGGACCTTTTTCCCACTCACCAAATTCCGCGGTTGCATCTCCATACGGAATCGCATAATATTCATCAAAGCCGCGGAAATGGTCAATGCGGAGCATATCATACAACTCGTAACACGTTTTAATTCTTGAAATCCACCACGAATACCCCTGATTCTTGTGAACATCCCAGCGGTACAATGGATTTCCCCAGAGCTGCCCGGTTGCAGAAAAAGCATCGGGCGGACATCCCGCAACTGCCGTCGGCAGTCCATTTTCATCAAATTGAAACAATTCCGGATGTGCCCAGGTATCCGCACTGTCTAAGGCAACATAAATCGGAATATCCCCAATAATTGAAATCCCTTTGTCATTAGCATATTTTTTCAACGCCGCCCATTGAGTATAAAATTCATACTGAACAAATTGATAAAAATTAACATCTTCCAGCAAACGGTTTCGATAAGACACCATTGCCTCCGGCGAACGAAGCCTAATAGCATCCTCCCACTCCAAATAACTTTTTCCGGACTTATTATCTTTAATTGCCATAAACAAGGCATAATCAGCAAGCCACTCGGAATTTTCCTGCACAAACGCCTGATAAGAAACATCCGCTTCAATACTACTGTTTGCATATGCCTTCCGTAACAGACCAAGCCGCTTCTGAAACAACACATCATAGTGTACTTCTTTACCACTCGTTCCTTCGGCGGCGCGAATGCAGTCATTCTCGGTTAAGTATCCTTTTTTCACAAGGTCATCCGGTGAAATAAAATACGGATTTCCGGCGAAAGTGGAAAATGCCTGATATGGCGAATCTCCATAGCCGGTCGGTCCCATCGGCAAAATCTGCCAGTAACTTTGACCCGCCTTCACCAACTGGTCTACAAAATCATAAGCACACCGGTCAAAACAGCCAATCCCATACTTGGAGGGGAGGCTGGCAACCGGGAGCAAAACACCACTGCTTCTTTTCATAACCTATGCTCCTTCTATCTGTGGCAGCACTTAATTTGCTGCTAATAACGCTTTACTTACTTTCACATCAAATTTATCCGACCATATCTTGTATGTCTTTTGAAAACTTTCCGTCTGTTTTTCAGACACAAGCTGGTTCCGGTACTGCTGCTGCAATGCCGCAGAATTGGTCTGAATACAATGTGCAATATAAAAACCATCTTTTTCCTCAATAAGTGCGGATGTCTGATTCTTTTTCAGGCTGACAACAGCTTTTGCAAGATTAGTACGGCTGTCCTGATTTCCAATTACATACTCAATCGCATCTGCCTGTGTTTTGTTTTTTGCCACCGTGTAAAAACTATTCTGTGAGCTTGTCACTTCACTCAAAATCTGCGACATCGTATTTTTCACGGTTTCCTTATTTTTCGCGTTCGCTGCCTGATAAATCAATTCCACCTTAGCTGCCGAAAGTGTATTGGCCGCATAATCAATTTTGAGTTTTCCCATCTGTACATTGTACATTTTCTGCGCCAGTTTGTTTTCCTCGAAAATTTTAGAAAGTACCTTTAATTCAATTCCCTGCGTCTGCTTGTCCTTCGCCGAAATCGAATCAAACACCGTCTTTGCCCGGTAGTCTGCCTCTTCCTTTTCATCCGTTTCAAGCTGCACCTTCTCGATAGCCGCCTCTTTGCCAATTACCTTTACCTGAATAATCTGGCGAAGCACCGATTCAATCGCTTCCTGTCCGACAGACTTATCTTTTACCGCTTTATTGTACTTCCAGATATCGGTTCCCAAAATACTCTCATACTGATTCTTCATAAAATAATAGTAGGTCTTGTATTCCTTATAAGAAACTGTCGTCTTTCCTACTGCAATAACGGAAGAATCCTCTTTTAAGTTACTATTTGATACCGATGCCGCACGC
>ULXS01062153.1_pt1 | contig 22401 bp, 9 predicted proteins | sample 1961421 | NCBI WGS metagenome assembly ULXS01 (sample SAMEA4835842, study PRJEB28245) | human gut metagenome | biome: gut microbiome; material: fecal sample | place: Denmark | collected 2008
GCGGCAGGGTAAAGCCGAGGGAAAGAAAAACGACCGCAAAAACCGCCGACAGCACCATGCCCAGCGCATTGAAGATGTTGTTGCCGGCAATGACGGTGGCCACATAGGCCTTCGGCGCGCGGCTCTGCATAAAGGCGTTGAGCGGAATGACATACATGCCGCCCCAGAAAGCCAGCGCGAACAGGTTAAAGCTCAGACCGAAGGCATGCGGCCGAGAAAAAAATTCGGCAAAGGAAACTTTTTCCGCCGGGGTCGGATAACCGTCGGCAAACCAATACAGCAAAAACAGGCTGACGCCCATGCCGACGGCCGAAAGCGGCACGTAAGTCGTATGGACGAAGCCTTTCAGAAGCCGGTTGCAGCAATAGGAACCGGCCGCCACGCCGACCGAAAACAGCACCAGAAAAAAGGTGATGACGCCTTCCCCGGCATTGAGTATTTTGCCGCACAGCGGATAGACCTGCACCGCCACCAGCGCACCGACGGTCCAAAACCAGGTGGCGCCGAGAATGCTCATGAAAACCTGCCGGTGTTTAAGCAGAAAGCGGAAATTTTCCAGCGCGGAGGCAAACAGGTTGGCAGAAACCTTCAGTTCCGGCCGCGGAGAAGGCGCCGGAGGAATCTGCCGGGCGGACAGCCAGCCGACGGCCGCCAGCAGAATCAGCAGCCCGATCGTTACCTCAATCGGCAGCAGGGTGCCGAGAATCAGCCCCAGCAAAATCGCCATATAGGTGGTGCTTTCGATATAGGCGTTGCCGGCGATCAGTTCTTCGGGTTTCAGGTGCTGCGGCAAAAGGGCGTATTTGACCGGCCCGAAAAAGGCCGACTGTGCACCCATCAGAGTCATAATCACGATCAGAAGCGGCAGGCTGTGCCGGTAATAAGCCAAAGCCACCCCGAGCATCAGCAGCAGTTCGGTTATTTTCAGCACGCGGGCGATTTTGTCGCGCGGATATTTGTCCGCCAGCTGCCCGGCCATGGCAGAAAAAAGGAAAAACGGCAGAATGAAAAGGCCCGCGATCAGGTTGGAAAGAATGTCCGACTGCGCCGTCATCTTCACGGTCACCAGCGTCAGCAGGGCATTTTTGAACAGGTTGTCATTCAAGGCACCCAGAAACTGGGTAATCATCAGGGGCAGGAAACGTTTGGTTTTCAGCAGCATAAGTTTTTCCTCAGTCAAATATCCAAAACTAAAGCATGAAGCCCGGGCACTGTCAAGAAATTAAAATAAAGGCAAATAACGGTTGCTATTTATAAAAATGCGTGTATCCTTAAAAACTGCGTTAGATTTTAAGGCCGCGGCGACGCGGCGTCCCGAATTAGATTTTTCTTTTAATGTCATAAACCGTCAAAAGATTTTTCTATACGTCAGGAAAATCTTTGCGACCCCGTGTCCAATTCCGGACAAGGGCAATTTGTTTTAAGAAAAGGAAAATCAAAATGACCAAAGGTATCGTAAAATGGTTCAACACCCGCAAGGGTTACGGCTTCATTCAGCCGGAAGACGGCTCGAAAGATATTTTCGTTCACATCAGCGCGCTGGAAAGGGCCGGCCTGAACAATTTGCGGGAAAATCAGAAAATCGCTTTTGAAGCGGTTGAAAGCAAAGGCAAAATTTCCGCCGAAAACCTCAGCCTGCTGTAAACGAAAAAAGGCCCCGCGTCCGGCGCGAGGGCTTTCCGATACAAGGAACCCCGGAATTTTCCGGGGTTTCTTATATATATGGTTTGGACGTTTGCTGAAATCGACGGACGCCGACCGGCCTGCCCCGCCGTTGCGAAGCCCGAACCCGGGCAAACGTCGTTTGCAACGACCAATACCGCTTGCGCCGGCTCGCAGAAGCTTATCGTCCGTTTGCACAAAACGGCTTCGAAAATGCCGGAACCGTTTTTTTGTTTGCGATACGGCGCTTTTTTTGCAAACCGCGAAGCTTAAAAGCCAACCGAAAGCTTTTCCTCTTCTCCCGTCAGGCTGCCGATGTTCATGAACAGCCCGTCGCCCGTTTGCAGCTTGTAACGGTCAAGCAGCGGCGCCCGCATGATTTCGATCGGATTTTCCGACGGATATTCGGTATAAGGCGGATTCATCATCCGCGCTTCCAGATCGGAAATGCCCAGCCAGATGTTGTAGAAGTCCGTATGCTCGCGGACATACAGCTCAAATCCGCCGACCGCCGTTACCCGGGCAATGTTGGCATGGCCGGAAGGCAGGCCGATCATCACCTTGCCCGACTGCAGGTTGTAAACGTAGTCGGAAACCAGGCCATCCCCCAGCTTGTTAACGGCAATTCCCGTTTCCGCCTTGAGGTTGATTTTGCCGCGGCCGTTGTCGTTTAAGGCCAAAACCAGCCGGTTGTCAGGCATGCCGATGCTGCCGTTCGTATGCAGCGTAATGTTGTCCGCCTTAAAGTTCGGCACTTCGGGATCCATGCCCGGCGCCGCCATGATTGAACTTTCCACCCGCATGTCAATGTCGCCGTTTGAGGCAAACCGGCGGACGTTCATATCGCCGTTGACCTCGCTGATGAAAATTCCCTTTTCCGCCAACGCGCTGATCCAGCCCGGTTCGGTATAAGAGGAATCAACCGTCAGATAATTGCCGGAGGTACCGATGCTGCCGTTTTTCGCCGTCAGGTCGACGGTATTGGCAATGATCGCCCCTTCCGCCGGCGCGCCGGCATTCAGGACGGAACCGCCGGCCGTAACCGTTACCCGGCCGTTGGCGGCTTTGACCGAACCGCGCAGGTTGGCGTCGGCATTTTCAACCGTTCAGGGCAATATTTCCCTTTTCCGACGTCAAACGGCCGAAAATGTTGTCACTGTTGACGGCAATCCGCATGTCACCGCCGGAAACAACCTCGTCCAAGTCTGCCGAATCGGCGGCAATGCTGACTTTTTCGCCGGCATTTATGTTGCCGGCCGTCAGGTTGCCGGCCGCGTCAATTTTCATATCGCCGCCGGAACCGATCAAATCGGCAACCATGTCTCCCAGGCGTGATACCAGGGTTACGCTTCCTTCGGCCGTCGCACCGCTCACGTCAAGATCGTTTTCCGCCGTCATCAGCAAATCGCCGCCGGCACGGAGATTATTCGCGAAAAGGCTGCCGGCGCCGTTGACTTTGACGCTGCCGCCGGCGGTTGCGTCGTTTAAGGTCAGGTCAGCGGCGGAGGTTATTTCAATCTCCCGGCCGGCGTTGACGCCTTCAAAAACGGCCGAACGGACATTGTTCAGATAAATGCTGCCGTCGGCGGAAGCCGTCAGCCGTTCCGTCGACACATTCAGATAACGTCCGGCCGCGCCGATGTCGCCGCCGACGCCGTTAAACTCAAGGGCCGCCGCGGACAACAGACTGTCGGCCGTCGCGCCGATAAGCGAAGAAGCAGACTTCAGACGGAGGGTTCCGCCGACCGCCGACGATTCAACCGCCAGTTCCTGCGCGCCGAGGTTGTTGACATTGGCATCACCGGCAACATTTAACGTCAGCGTATGTTCTTCGTTTTCCTTGTCGCCCAAAGCGACGGTCAGATAATTGTCCTCGTCGCCGACGTTTTCGGCATTGACGACAATGCTCTGTCCCTGCAGATTGACAATCTCGCCCTCTTTCAGCGTGCCGGCAATCAGGCTGCCGTCAGCCGTCAGGCTGAGAACGCCGTCTTTGGCCAGCAGACTTTCCGCCACCAGATCGCCGCCGGTCGAGTTAAGGAAAATGTCGTTTTGGCTGCGGGCCGTTACTTTGGCACCGTCGGCCAGCTTGAGGTTCAGCGCCTTATCCTCGGTGCCGATGCTGCCGTCGGCCGCTTCCAGGACAAGATCGCCGCCGATAACGTTGGCATGATCGGCCTCGGTCGCCACGTTGTAAATACCCTTGGCGCCGGCAATGGTAATCTTCTGCCCTTCGCCCGCCTCAACCGTATTGACGTTGATGTCTTCTTCGCCGCCGAGATAAATGTAGTCCCTGGCCTTTAACGTGATACTGTCGGCGTGGATGTCAACGTCCTCGCGTTTGTGTACGGTCACCGTGTCGCCGTCTTCGGCAATTTCCAGATTGTCCCGTTCGGCCGAAGCGATCAGCAGTATCTTGTCGACGTCCGTTTCCGGCGAAAGCTCGGAAAGTTTGAAAGTTTCGCTGCCGGTATCCTGCCCGATCGAACCGTTGGCTTCAATGGTTACGTTTTTGCCGACCACGTTCGGATCCTCAATCATATACTGGGTATCGACCACTTCGCCTTCTTTGGCCTTGAAGATGCTGTAGGCCAGCTGGCTCTTGTTCCAGCCCGCGCCTTCCGCCAGTTCGGCCTCTTCGGCTTCGCTCAGCCGATACGTCCAGCCGGCGTCATAGCTCGAACCGTATTTGCTCTCGTCGCCGTAAACGGCGGCCAGCTTTTTGTATTCGGCCGTCTTTTCGGCTTCCAGCTGATTGATATATTCGTCGGTAATCTTATCCATGCCGAGAGCCTGTTTTTCGCTTTCGTTCAGCTCCTTGTTCAGCAGCGCTTCCCGTTCTGCGGCGGTAAACCTGAATTCCGGCTCTCCGCCTTCCGGCTGGCGCGACTTATACTGCCAGTAGGCATTATATTCCGCTTTCTTGCCGTTGAGGAACGCTTCCTTCATCTGTTCGTTGCCGACGTCAAGCCCCATGTCGTCCCAGATTTTGGTCAGCTGCTCGACCGTCTTGTCGTCGTAGACTTCGTTGGTGTTGGCGTCAAACACGCTGCCGTTTTCAACCTTGACGTTGACGTCGCCGGCTAAGGAAACCACGCTTTCAAGACCGAGGTCGCCTTCTTCCTGAACGAGGTTGACATTGTTGTTGGCCAAAACCGTCAGAGCGCTGTCTTCATCGCCGGAAGTCTGAATTTTAAGCGCCGTGTCATCGGTGCCGATTGAGCCAGTCTGCGCCGTCAGACTGATTTTCCCGCCGCTGATCAGCGAATCCGCCGAAGCGCCGAAGATGCTGCCGGCAGCGTTGACCGAGGTGTTGCCGCCGTTGTTGACAATGCTGTTGAAAACAAAGTCGCTGCCGGCCGACTTCAGATTGACGTCACCCGACACTTTGTTGACGACGTTCAGGTTGCCGCCGGCAACGTCAACCGCCAGCGCGGTGCCGTTGCTGCCGATGCCGTTGTTGGCCGTCAGGTTAAGGCCGTCGCCCAAAATCCGCGCATAATCGGAACCGACCTTGATTGCCCCTTCGGTGGTGATGTTGGTGGTGCCGCTCCGGTTGTTAATGACGCCGTTCAACGTAATGTCGGATTTGGAGACGATGTCCGCCAGCGCGCTGTCATAACCCTTGAACGAAATTTTGATGTCATAGTCGGCTTTGACGCTGTGGGTGTTGATGTGGGTTTCCCCTTTCTGATAAATGTCGGTCGTCTTGTATTTGTCGACCGAGAAAATCCACCAGCCCTCGCTCCACTCTTCCACATTATGGTAAATCAGCTTGTCTTCGCTCGATACGTAAGAATCCTTCTCATATTCGTACTTGTTATCGGAACTGCTGATTTCGATGCGTTCGCCGTCTTCCATCTTAACCGGGTCGCCGACCGGCGTCGGCCCGGTGACGGTTACGCCCTCGCCGGTATCGGGAACCAGCCAGTCCATACCCCAGAAAGAATCGCCTTCGTAGGTCTTGGTGGTCTCGCTGACGGTTTTTTGTCCGGTCTGCCAGACATAACGCTGATTTTCCAGCGGCGAATAAGCGGTACTTGACTTGCCGTTTTCATCCTGCACGGCATTAATGTCTTTACTGCCGCCGTTGTTGTCGGCCACCGTGATCGTGTTGCCGTTGCGGGTATAAGTGGTTTGCAGATACTCGCCCGCAGCGTTCTTTTTTGCCAGGTCGGTGATCTTGATCACGCCGGAAATGCGGTTGGACAGACTCATGTTATTGACCACGATTTCCCTGCCCGACCGGTTGTTGATGTTAACCCGCCCATAACCGTCGGTTACCATGATTTCGCCGGAATTCTGCGAGGTGTTGAGAATATGCCCGTAAATTTCGACGTAACCGCCTTCGACCCGCACGTCGGCCAGCTCGATCTGTCCGGTGACGGCGTTGTAATAGGCGTCAACATTGCCGTATTTGTCGGACAGTTTATAAAGCGGCGACGCGTTGTAATTATACTGTTTGTTGCGATTGTAGTCGGCCAACGCGGTTTCCGAAGTCAGCCCGCCCGCCAGCTGAATTTCCCCGTCGGGGATGTCCAGATTATAATCGGTGGTGCCGCTTTGTACCAGACCGTTCAGATTGATATAACGGCCGCTCAGGAAAATGTTGTTGCCGGCAACCAGCGACGAACGGCTGTCGTCAATGTCCGCGTTGGACGAAGCAGTGGCCGAACCGTCGGTCAGGTGGCCGCTTTCATTGCCCGAGGCTATAGCGTCCCAGGCGGCTTCCGGACTGCCGCCGATATGACGGAAACCGTTGGTATAGCCCTGATAAATGTCGCGGCCGGCGGTGATATTCAGGTCTTTGCCGTGAATGGTGCCGTTGACGTAAATGCTGCCTGCGGCGTTGTTCACTTTAACCAGACCGCCGTAGTTGGTGACGGTGCCGTCAATGTCAATGTTCGGCGCACGGCCGTCATTGGCCGCAATGTCTGAAGTAATGGTCACGGTCGGGCTTTCCATCGTCTTTTCGGCAATATGGACTTTCAGCGAACCGATGTCGCCGGTAACCGCCGCGCCGTTAAGCTTAACGGTGCCGCCGCTGCCTTCGGGAATGGTAATGTCCGAAACGCGGAGGAAAGAAGAGCTCTTGTTTTCGATCGTCACCGCCGCGTCGCTGGTAACCGACATTAAACCCGTCCCTTCCATCGATTGGGTATTGAGGCTGATGGCACCGGGCTGGGCGTAGATGTCGCCCAGGGTTATATAGTCAACGGTAGTGTTAACGGTGCCGCCGTTTTCGCTGTAAAGCCCCATCAGCGTCAGCTTGGCCTGCAGGGCGGCGATTTCCGCGTCATAATAGGCCACGGCGTCTTTGTCTTCGATATATTCCGCCCGCAGATTTTTCATCCGGTTGATTTCATCAATGATATTGCTGTAAAGCTTCTCGCCGGTCTTTTTATGATAAAGCTGATCGTCGTCATAGAAAGTTTCTTCGCCGATGGTTACCTTAACCCGGCCGTTTTCGTCAATTATAAATTTCTGAATGTTGTTGACGCCGGCTTCCGCAGTGCCGTTAACGACGATCCGCGAATTGTTGTCGACCGTTCCGTTGAAAGATTTGTCTTCCAGCGAAAGCAGCTCGTTATACGGGTTTTTGGCCGAAGAAAAGCCGTCGGCAACCGCAATTCCCATGTTCGAGGTCAGATTGATGTCGCGGCCGCTTTTTACAACCGCGCCGGAATCGATATTGATCAGGTTGTTCATGACAATCGTTGCTTCAACTTCCGGATCGGAGAACGGCAGCGCGGTGTTGTTCCACAGATAAACGCGGGAATGCAGCGTATTGTTGCCGCTGTAGTCTTCATAAGCCTGGCCGGCGTAAACGTGAAGGTCGCCGTAGGACATGGTACGGGAACCGTCGGCAAAGTTGACCGAATTGTCGGACGTCGTCCGCACCGTCGAGCTGCCCATCGCCACTCCGGAGGCGCCATAAGTGTTGACGTAAACTTCCGAATTGAGGTTGGCATTCGAGTTGGCCGTCAAGATCAGGTCGTCGATCGAGGCAATGCTGCCTTTTAAGTTGACCGCGGCTTTGTTTTTGCGGTTGTCGATCGAAGAAACGGTATCGGCAATCGCCAGCACGCCGCCGCTGACCAGTTTGGCCTTGTCGGTCGCCTTCACATCATTTAAGGCGGAAACGGCAAACTGATAGTCTTTTTCCTTTTCCTTGCGGGCAACATTGCGCGAGAACACCGTGTCTGCGCCGAAATCAACCGTCGCTTCGTTGTCAATTACGGTTTTGCTGATGACGGCGGGCGCATCGACGACGCCGCCGGAACCGGACTGAATATTGTAGTCCACGCCGCTTTCCGACCAGCCGCTGCCGTTATAGGCGAATTTACCGTTCTTGTCATAGGTGTTAATTGCCTTGACGTTAACGTCGTTAACCGCAAATTCGGCATTGCCTTTAATGTCAACCGCGGTTACGGCGTTTGACGCATTGTCAACCCGGGCGCCGCTGGCTCCGACCACCGAAGCGTTGACGGAATCGGCGGTGCCGTTCTGTTTGACCGACCGGCTGGCAAGAACTTCCAGCGCTTCCAGGTCAAAATGCCCATCTTTGCCGTCGGTGCCGATCGTTACTTTGGTTTCGGCATCGTTTTTGGTACCGGATATGGCCGCCGCGCCGGAAATAACGCCGCCGCTGCCGGAAACAGTTTCCGCATACAGAATGTCCGTCGCCTCGGCTTTGGCCGTCAGCTTGTCGGCCGTCAGGTCAATTGCCCCTATTTCGGTAATCGTGTCAAGGTGTCCCGCAGCGTCGGCAAGAGTTGCGCCGGCAGCCAAAATGCCGCCTCGGTACGCCGAAGAAACCGCCGCCTGTCCGGAGTTGGACATGCTCAGAATCTCCACGTTTCCGGCACCGGTAAATTTGGCGCCGTCTTCAACTTTGGCCAGCACCTTGCCCCCGACGCCGGCAGAAGACTGCGCGCCGTTGCCGCCGATCAGGGCGCCGGCCGCGGCCAGCGAATCGGTTACGGCATCGGCTTTCAGCTGCCCGGCACCGACATAAACGTCAGCGGCGGCAATTTCCGCGCTGCCGTCGACAACCGCCTGATTGTCCAGATCAATATCGGATTTGGCAACTGAAGCGCCGACGCTCAAAACGCCGGCATTGACACCCAGCGCCCCGGCATTGCCGTGGCTGGAACCCGAAGTAAACATGCGGAAACCTTCCGCCAGTTTGAAAACCGCATCACCGACATAAGACTTCAGCTTGCTGACAATCGAACTTTCGGCATAAGCGCCTTCGCCGCTGACAACGCCGGCCGCACCGGCAATCGCCTGAACGTCGACGCTGACGTCGTCTTTGGCACTGCCCTCAAAGCTGTCTGCCGTTACTTTGGCACCGTCGGCGACAAAAGCCCGAACATCGTTGGTCTTGTTAACGATTGCTACCGACGCGCCGGCCGCGCCGCCGACCGACGCTTCCACCCCGGCCGCCAGAGCCTCGATGTCGGACTCGTCTTCGGCTTCCATGGTTACGTTGCCGGCGTTAACGACGGCACCGTTGCCGACATAAGCCTGAGCGTGGCTGTCCGCGTTGACATGAACCACCGATCCGCCGGCGGCAAACATGGTGGCAATGACGCCGCCCATGCTCTTGCTGTCAACATCGGTTTTGGTCAGAGCACTCAATGAAAAATCTTTTCCGGAAGCAACCAGCGCGTTGCCGGCAATATAAGCTTTGGCCGCGTTGCGGATGTCGGTTATGCCGACCGAAGCGCCGGCACTGACACCGCCGGCAGCCATTTCGCCGGTCAGATTACGGGTGTGCACGTCGTCGGTCGCGGCAACCGCAATATTGCCGCCGGCTTTTACCGTCGCCCCCGAACCGACATAGGCGGAAGTGCCGACGTCTTTGCTGACGGAAGTCGAGAATTCCTTGTTAACATCGCGGTCAAATTCGGACAAATCAATATCCGTCGGCAGCCCGTTGATGTTCAGACTGTCCTGATACTCGTTATTGCGGGCAATTTCGGCATTGACCGTTTCCAAAACGCCGGCCGTCTGCTCCTGCATGTCGGCAGTATAGTTGCTGCCGACGCGAATGACGGAAATTGCGCCCGACAAAGTGCCGGCGCCGCCCGAACCGGCAATACCTTCCACGCTGATGTCGCGGACACTGTCGGCCGTAATGTCAACGTTTCTGCCGGCGGAAAGCGCCAGACTGCCGATTGTTCCGGCCGAGGTTCTGCCGTCAATGGTGGAAACGTCCACGCTGGCGCCGCCCGAACCCAGGCCGACCGCTGCCGAACCCAGCAGGTTTTCAATCGCGGCGTCGGCGGAAGCGGCAATTTTCACATCCTGCGAAGCGTTGCTCATGTTTTGGTTGATCTCGGTCGTTTTGCCCTCGTCTTCGGTAATGAAAGCTTCGGTCGTATTGTCGATCGTATTGACCGCAACCGAACCGGCAACGCCGGAATAAGCGCCCAGACCGGCGGCAAAGACGTAAGACAAAATGCTGCTGTCGGAATCGGCCGTCAGCGAAAGCTTCTTTGCAACATCGACGGAAGAGTTGCCGATTTTGGCCGTCGTATCGTTTGCAATGTCGGAAACCAGAACCGACGCGCCGGTGCCGTTATACAGGCCGACGCCGCCGGCGCCCAGGGCAACCGCAAAATCCTCTTCCGTTCCGTCATCCTTCAGGCGTTTGCCGAGGCGGGTTACATCTTTTGCCGCCACCGTCATGCTGCCGTAGCCGGCAATCGTCGAAGCGTCGACCAGCGCGCGGTTATGATTGCCGATTTCCGCCACGTTGACATTGCCGGCCACCCCGACCTTGCCGCCGGCGCCGCCGACAACAACCGAGTTAAAATAGGTTTTGGCGTCGGTATTAACCCCGATGTCGCCTTTCGACTTCACGTTTGAACCGTTGACGATTTCCGCTTTGGTCGTATTCTCCACCAGCGTGGTAACCGAGGACAGGCCGACCCCGACTGTTCCGCCGGCCAGCGTGCCGGCATGGGTTTCCAGCTGCGTCTTGTTGGCAGCGAAAACGTTAACCTCTTGATTTACGGCATATTTTTCGTCATTTCCGCCGCTTAAGTCCTGATTGATTTTGGCATTGTCAATTCTTGCGACCGCCGAATTGTTAACCTGACTGACCGCCACGTTGGCGCCGATGCCGGCAGCTTTGCCGAGGCCGGCGTTGACGCCGTACATATTGACGATGCTGTCGTTTTCGGCCGCCACGCCGACACCGGTCGTTCCGTCTTCCGCCGGCTTGTTGCCGTAAGCATTAACTTCGGAATTGTTACGGATTTCGGCCAGCGTGTCTTCGCTCACCGAACTGGTGCCGACGGTTCCGCCGCCGCCCACGCCTTTGGTTGAAAGCGCAATCATGCCGCCGTAAAAATTGATGACGCTTTTGGCAATGCTCTTTAACAACACGCTGCCGTAAGCCGTCAGACCGGAATTGTCGGCATAGCCGTAAGTGCGGTTATTGATGTTGTTGACGGAAACCGAACCGGAAACGGAAGCCTTGCCGCCGTAACCGACGCCGGCCGAAGAAGTTTCGATTTCCGAAGTATTTTGCGCCGTGATCGAAATATTGCCCTTTTCGGCTTCAATATCGGCGTTTTTGGCGTAGGATTCCGTGGTATTGTCAATTTCGTTCACCGCGACCGAAGCGCCCACGCCGCCGGTGCCGGCGGCAGAAATGTTGCCGGCCAGGGCAAAGATGTCGGCGCCGCTTTCGGCTTTGATTTCAACATTATCGGCACTGACGAATTTGCCGCCGTTAACTTTCGAATTGCTGACATAGGCCGCCGTCCGGCTGCCGATCTCGTTGATCGACACCGCGCCGGCAATGGTAATGCCGGTTTTGCCGAACGCGCCGGAAGCGCTTTCCGCCGCAGCGATAATTTCGCCGGTTGAGGCCGCATGGATTTTCAGGTCGCCGATATTGTCGACTTTCGCGTTGTTGACAAAGGCAACCGACCGCGAACCGTCCAGCTTGTTGATGCCGACTGCGCCGGCTATGCCGACGTTGGTGCCGCTTTGTTTGACAAAGGAAACGCCGCCGCCGACGGTCAGGACATCGTTGTCGTTATTGCTCGCCACTTCAAGAGCGGGACGTTTTTCCTCATCCCCCGAAGCGCCTGACACGCCTTTGATCACCGCGTTGTTGACATAGGCTTCGGAAACGCTTTCCAGCGTGTTGTAGGAAGCGGTGCCCGACAACCCGAGACCGAAATTGGTACTGCCGTTGTCCTGGCCTTTATCCTGGGTAATCAGCGCGCCGGCGGCGGAAACGGCGTAGAGGTTTGAACTGTTTTGGGCGTTGACGAGGATGTTGCCGTCGGTAACGATTTTGCCGGTAACGGCAGAGTTGTCATTCTGATTCAAGCTGCCGATCACCGCGCGGGTATTCTGACTAATGTCGTTCAACGCGCCCGAAGCGCCGATGCCGACCATGGAGCCGCGAACCACGCCGCCGGCAATGTTGACAAAGCTGTTTTCGCTTTCGGCGTTAACCGTAACGCCGCTCTTTTCGTCCGCCTTTTCAACCAGGACGTCCGCCTGATTGCTGATTTGCGCCAGCACGTCGGAATTGGACTTCAGCCAGTCGAACGTCCCCTGAAAACCGAAAGTGTCCGACTTTTTGTAACCGGCGGTGCCGGCAATCGACAGATTGCGGTGGGTTGCGGAAGCATTGACGTCCAAATCGCCGGCATAAAGTTTGACGTTGTCGCCGATAATCGCGTTAACTTTGCTGTCGTACCAGGTTTGCAGATATGAGCCGCCGAGGCCGAATTTGGCCGCGCCGCCGTATTCGCCGGACATGTTGAAGGTTTCGACATAGCTGTCGGCGCTGACTTTGACGGCCGGCGCCTTGTCCAGCCTGGTGTAGCCGGCATTGTTCGGATTATACAGCTGATTGATCTCGGCGCCATCGGCAATCACCGCATCGGACTTGTTGTTAAATTCCATCAGGTTGACCGAACCGGCAATGCCGACAATGCCGTTTTTCTCCTCTCCGGGGTTTGCGTCGCCGGAACTGGTGTTGGCGCTGCTCTTGACCAACGAGGTATAAAACGACATCGGGTTGTCTTCCAGATATTTTTCAATGTTGGTCAAAAGCGCTTCGCCTTTTTCCAGCACGTTACCGGCCAAACCGTCGAAAACGTTGAGGATGGAAGCGTCCGGCCACAAAACGGGTTCTTCGGTTTCAGAAGTCAGCTCAAGGCTTTGCGAAGCGTTGACGGCAACGCCGGCGCCGATTTCCGCGCGGGAAGTGTTATCGTAAACGCCGTAACCGACCGCCCCGGCAAAAGAATTTTCCTTGTTCTGGTCCTGACTGTGGTCCTTGTCGTTCGTCTTGGGCGAAACGCTTGCGCTGGCGCCGTTGGTAATCACGTCCATAACATGCGAACCGATTGTAACTTTGTCGCCGGTCACCGTAGTTTTGGGCGTATCGGCAGCCGTTTGTCCTTCGCCATAGTTGTTGGCAATTTTGACATTTGAACTGTTGTTGTGTTTGCTGTAGGAAACCGCGCCGCTCATTGCCAGCTTGACGTTGCTTTGCGAATGGGTCTGCGCCGGAATGGCAGTAATCCATTTGGACAGGCCGTCCAGCATCTTGTTGCCGGCCCATACGTTCAACCGGTCGAAAATACCGTTGCCGACGACGGTTTTGGCGGAAGACGCGTTTTTAACCGCTTCAATGTCGGAAGTAATGTTAACCGTACCGCCTTTAATCGTTCCGCCGACGGTCACGCTGCTGCTGCTTTCGGATTCGCTGTAAGCCACGCCGGCCGCCGCCCAGCCGTCCTGATAAGCCAGTCCTTCGGCGGCGACGTTATGCGACTTGCGGGTATCGGCGGCAATCTCCAGTTTGTCGGTTGCGGTAATGCTCGCTCCGTTTTTAATGTCAATTTTGTTATCGGTATCGGTCAGACCGACGGCTACCGCAATATCAACCGGCACGCCGCGGCCGCTGCCGTAAGCGGAGGTTGTCGCCTCGGCCGAAGTGGTACTGTCGATTTCGGAAGTGATGGCCACGTTTTTGCCGCTGATGTTGACGCCGCTGTCAATAAAGACGCCTGAAGCAGCACTGTTTTCGGCCACAGTCACGTCAATGCCGGTACCCAGCGTGTCCACTTCGGAGTTGGAAACTACCTTGGAATTGATTTTGACGTCTTCTTTGGCGGCAATGGTTACGTTTTTGCCGATATTGATGCCGGCTTCCGCCTCCGACTTGCTGTAACCGACAAACAGGCCGCTGTCGGTCAGCGCCTCGAAAAATTCCAGCCCTTTGGCCTTCAAGGTTTCGCCGATCGCCGTCAGCGCCGACGAACCGTTGTCTTCCGTCACTTCGCCGGTAACGATGCCGTCCAGCACTTCGGCGTCGCCGGCCAGCGCATAGAGATAAATGTTGTCGCCTTTTAAGGTCGCGTTGTCCTCAATGTTCAGAAACGCGCCGCTTTTCTTGACCCAGCCGGCGTCGGTGTCGCGGGCGATCAGAGTGATGTCGCCGTTCTCCTTAACCAGACTGACGCCTTGTTTGACGTTGACGGTATTGGCGATCGCGTAGATGTTGTCCTGTCCTTTGTAAGCGCTGTCGGAAGTGATGTTTAAAATTTCGGGATCAATAAAGATCATGCCGTCCCGGCCGCCGGCCGTCATGGTGCCGCCGTTCAAATTGACTTCCTTTAACGCGCTCAGTTCGACAAAGCCGCCTTTGGCCGAACCGTCGTAAGCGTCGGCGGCAATTTCCGCGCCTTTTTCCAGATCGGCCTTATTGTCGGCAAAAACCACCACCGAACCGCCGTCCTTATGCTCGGCAGACCCTTTGGCGCTGATCAGCGAGCCTTTCCGCAGGCTGATATTGCCGCCGGCTTTGACAACGATGCCGCCGGCTTTGCCGCTGCCGCCCGCATCGGCTTTGATCGTCCCGGCATTAACCACGTCGTTTTCGGCAAAAACGCCGATTTTGCCGTCTTTGAAAGCAAGAGGCGCGTCAATGTCAAGACCGCCGGTATTAACGATGTCGGAAGCCTGCGTCGGTTTGAGGTTGGCCAAAATCTCGCCGGCGTTAACCACGCCGCCGGCCCTGACCGCAACCGAATCAAGCGCTTTGATTTTGCCTTTGACGGAAATGACGCCGGCCGGATTGATCGGCAGGTCGCCCGCCAGCACGGACTTGGTCGCCAGTTCGGAAATGCTGCCGTCCTGCCCGATCACCTGATCCATGAATTCCTTGTTCGGGGTTGAAAGCATCAGCGAACCGACGTTGACCACGCCGCTTTTGCCGATGGCAATGCCGTGCGGGTTCAGAATGAAGACGTTGCCGCCGATTTTGCCGTTTTTGATTGAGTTCAGAATGCCGTCGATGTTGGTTTTGCCGTCGCGCACCAGGTTGATCAGATTGAGCGTGGAACCGGGCAGATAAAGGTTGACCGTGGTTCCCTTGTAGACGTCGAAATTGGAAAACGAGTTGAACGCGTTTTTGCCGGAAACGGTAGAAGTCGTCACGTCATACACATGGCCGTTGACGTTAACCGTGGTCTGGGTACGGCCGTCGGGGGTAATCATCGCCGCCCAACAAACATTGGAAAACATAAAGCTGTAAATTGTCAGGTAAGTGATGATTTTTCTGAACATATGACTTGCTCCTACCAAATTCTGGTTTGAATGAAGAAAAGGAATTCGACGTCTTCGTCGCTTTCGTAATATTTGTGTTCCTTGAGCGGAAACGCCACCGTAAAGTTGGCGTCCAGCCGCCCAAACAGTCCCGCCCGGGCACCGACGCCGGTACTGTAGATAAAAGCTTCGTTTTCGTTTTTCAAATTGTTGCTGTCTTTGGCATAGACATGACCAAAGTCAAAAAAGGCATAGACTTTGGCGCTGTTCAGCCAGTCGGCTTCCTTAATCAGCGGTTTTATGTCGTATTGCAGTTCGTTCATGACGGCAAAACCCTTGTCGCCGACCAGCATCCCCTCGGTATAGCCGCGCACCGAATTGACGCCGCCGATCTGGAACTGTTCCGACGACGGCAGGAAATCCTGCTCGGTATATTGCGCCTTGGCCTTGACGTTCAGGGCAAAATCGTCGAGGAAACTCTGCTGAAACTCGCCGTTATAATTGAAGCGCCAGAAGGAACGGGTGCCGTCAAACAGCTTGGCGCCTTTGGTAACGCTCAGCTGATTATACAAGTAACCGCCGGCAAACAGTTTTAAGCTGTCCCACGACAGGCTCAGGGTATCGGTATAAACCTTCTGGGTGCGGAAATCGCCGATATAGGAAGCGCCGTTTTTAAAATTAGCGGTGAAGTTGAGATTGTTGACAAAACTGTCGGTTACGTAAACCGGACGTTTGATATAGAAATAATAGTTGTAGAAATTGCCGGTTACGTCCAGCGCCTTCAGGTCACCGCCGACGATTTCGGTATCGGAATAGTCGGCGCCGAAACCGATGCGGCTGTCAAAAACCGGTTCGGGAATATCAAACGAACCGAAAAAGGCATTCGACCCTTCGGTTACCACGCCGCCGAAGTTCAGATTGTCACGGTAACCGGTCAGACTGCGGACGGAAGCAAAGGCGCCGGCACGGTAAACGCCGGTCGACTTTTGTCCGGCATTGTCGGCAAAAGCAGATACGGACACCCTCTGCGGCTCTTCGACAATCACGTCAAGGTCGGTGGTGGCAAACTTTTCGCCCGGTTCCATCGCAATCCGCGCCTTGATGTCGTTGGCGGCGTTAAACATCAGAATGTTGTCCTGAAGCTCCTTAACGTTCAGTCGGTCGCCGCTTTCAACGCCCAGATTTCTGCGCACGAAATTTTCGCTGGTCGACTTGTTTTCCTTAACCGTAATCCTGTCGATTTTTCCTTCAATCAGATTGATTTTGAGGATATGGTCGCGCACGTCCTGGTTGGGAACATAGGCTTTGGCAGCAAAATAACCGCGATCCTTATATTCGCGGTCCACTTCTCTGACGATTGCGCCGATGTCGTTTAAGCCGATTTCCTTTCCCTCGTAACGCGAGGCAATGCCTTCGAGAAAACTGTCGGGCAAAAGCTCCGAACGGTCAAAGATCAAGCGTTTCAACTTCATGATCTTTTTGTCGGCGGCAGCTTTTTTCTCCGGCGCCTTGTCTTTTTTCTTTGCGGACGCATCTTTTAACTTTTCTTTTTCATATTCGTCCGAAAAACGGCGGATTCTGGCGTCGGTAGCCTTGGAACGCAGGGTTTCCTTGGTTCTCTCCAGTTCATAAGCCGGCGAATAGGCGCGGACGGCGGGTACGACGGGAACGGTTTGGGCATGCGCACAGGAAACGAATACGGCAAAAATCCCGACATTCAATATGCTCAGTCTGGTCAAAACAAAAACCTTAAAATTCTGTTAATTTAATGTTTTCATAATAAGCCGCAAATGTCTTTTGTCAAGAACATTATTTTAACTTACAAAAATAATACCTTGATATATTTACGATTTTTTGCCGCCTTTGATTTTTTATCAGACTCAAAAACAAACGGTTATCGTTTTTGACAATTCCGTTGCGGATTTTCCGTCAAACGTCCTTCACTAAGCCGGGGGGGGGCGGATCAGCCGTCACAGCCTGACCGCACTCATCGGCGCGGAACGGCGTTTGGACGACCGCCCTGCATTCGGCCCCGGCAAATCGTTTTTTCTGCAAAAAATGTAACCAAAAAAGAGCGGACAAACGCCCGCTCTTTTTTCAACAAGATAAAGAGGAAGTTTTATTCCTCTTCTTTCGTTTCCTCCTTAGCCGCCGGAGTTTCCCGATTTTTCGGCAGCCTGCGCAGACCGACGTCGCGCGCGCCGCTGATGCCGAGAATAACCGTTAAGGCGGTAATCAGCTGCGACCAGTCATTGACACGAAGGTCAAGATAAGGCGCTATGATGCAGTTGATGAAAAAACCGCCGGCCAAAACCCAGCCCACGCAAGGGATCCACATTCTCTGCCAGCCTTTGCCCGACCTGTTCTCCGGAAGCTTGTCCAGAGAATTTTTCAGGAAATAATCGCGGGTACCGCTGATACCGAGCAAAATGCCGAGAGAAGTGATCAGACCGTTCCACTCTACCAAAGAAATTTCGGTGAACGGAGCAACGAAGAGGTTATTGACAAAACCTCCGACCAGAATCCAGCCAATGACCGAAATCCAAAGTCTTTTGAACTTTATCTTCTTTTTCATATGTATAAATGTTAATAATTTTTTTCCTGTTTTTTATCATAAGCGAACCGCCGCTGTTTGTCAATTGTTTTTGTCTAAAAGGTTTATTCCTTACAGATAATTACCGAAAAGCCGTCGCCGCTGTTGTCAAATTCCATTTTGCAGCCGTGCAAAGCGGCAATCTTGCCGACAATCGACAGACCGAGGCCGCTGCCGTTTTCTTTTTGTCCGGCCGGACGGAAGAAACGTTCGCTCAAATGACGCAGATGGCGGTCGGCAATCTTAACTCCGGAATTGTGGACTTCGATTTCGTCGGCGGAAATACGGACGGCAACCGTTGCGCCCTCGGGGCTGTATTTTACCGCGTTGTCCAAAAGGTTGCGCAGCATGGCAGCCAGCAGCACGGAATTGCCTTTGTCTACCGGCGCGCGGGCGGTAACGTCGGTTTTAAGAATTTGTTTTTTCGCCCGCAGCGCTTCGTCATATTCGGCGGCAAGGGAACCGACAATCTGCGGCCAGGAAACGTCTTCCGCTTCGTCGGTCATCGCCAGTCCGCTTTCCAGCTTCGACAACAGCAGCAGCTGTTCCACCAGCCGGGCACAGCGCTCAATCCCCTGCCCCATCTTGGCCGCGGCGGAACGTCTGGCCCCGGCGTCGTCTTCCGCCAGCTCCAGCACTTCCAGCTGCACTTTCAAAGCCGTCAGCGGCGAACGCAATTCATGCGCGGAATCGGAGATAAAGCTTTTTTCCCGCTTGATCATGCCGTCAATCCGGCGCAAAAGGCCGTTCATGGCGGTTGTCAAAGGCTTGATTTCGTCGGGCAGATCCTTGTCGGAAAGCGGCGACAGATCATCGGGACGACGCGCTTCCAGTTCTTTTGCCAGTCGGCGGAAAGAAGAAAATTCGCGGCCGACGAAATAAATCACCGCACCGAGCAAAATCAACAATCCGCACAGCCAGGGGGTGAGAAATTCCTCAACCATGTCCAGCGTGACTTCGGTACGGTACTCCATTTCCTGGCCGACGGCTATGACGTAGTTTTTGTCCGCGGAATCGACCCAGACGATGCGCCACTCCTCATCATCCACGTTCTGGTTGACGAAACTGCCGGTGCGGGGAGAGAAAATAAAGTCTTTGCCGTTTTCGTTATCGTGAAAAATCATTTTGCCCGCACGGTCAAAAACGGCAAAACCGATCGCTTCGTCTTCTTCGTCGGCATTGTCAATGCCGCCGATAATGCGGTTGGTGGCCTTCTGACTGTCGGCGGAAAGTCCGCTCCAGTCGGCAGATGCCAGCTGACGGGCAAGCAAAATCTGATACTGGTCGAAAAATTCGTCGATTTTCTCGCGGCTTTCAAACCACGAAAACAACCCCGAGCAAATCCATATCAAACAGGAAATGCCGGTAAAAAGCAGCAGCAGGCGAATTCTCAGACTTAGTTTTTTCATGTTTCTTCCAGTATATATCCGATTTTGTTAACCGTGCGGACAATGTCCTTGCCGAGTTTTTTGCGCAGATGGTGAATGTGAACCTCCACCGCGTTGCTCGAAACTTCGTCATCCCAGGAATAAATTTTGCTTTCAATCGCTTCCTTGGAAAGAACCTTGTTTTTGTTTAAGAGCAGCAGTTCCAGCAAAGCGGTTTCCTTGGGCGACAGCACCACTTCCCGGCCGGCGGAGGTCACTTTGCGGGTTTCGGGATCAAAAGCGACGTTTCCGTATGTCAGAAGCGGCGAAGGGCGGCCGCTGCTGCGGCGGATCAGGGCATTTAAACGGGCCTGCACTTCTTTTAGAGAAAAGGGCTTGCCGAGGTAGTCGTCAGCGCCGCTGTTCAATCCGGCGATGCGCTGGTCGACGTCACCGCGGGCGGTTAAAATCAGCACCGGTTCCGGCCGGCTCTTCTGCCGCCAGTTTTTCAGCACCTCCAAACCGTCCTGACCGGGCAGTCCCAGATCAAGCACCACCGCTGCGTAAGAAGCCTGATACAGAGCTTCTTCCCCTTCCAGTCCGTCGGTGAACCAGTCGACGGCAAAGCCGAGCTTTTCCAGCCCGACTTTCAAACCGTCGCCGATCAGTTGGTCATCTTCCACCAGCAGGATCCGCATGACACACCCGTCTTATTTTTTCAGTTTTACGGTATTGACGTCAACTTTGATGTCAAACAGGTCTTTGTCAACTTCGCCGCTGATTTCGATGGTGTCTTCCGGAGTAACGTTGACGCCGCGCCAGTCTTCGTCGTCGATTTCAATAGTGATGGTGCCGCTCGCGTCTTTGAACAGATATTTTTCGTCGCCCAGGCTCTGCTGAATCTGTCCGACCAGAACAACCGGCTGGTCGTCACTCATCTTGTTGGCTTCGGCAACGGTCGAAACGGACAGTCCCGGTCCGGTGAATCCGCCGCGGGGAGCCATGGCGCCCTGATACTGGGCATGAGCCGCGCCGGCAAAACCGATCATCAAAGCCAGGGTAGATACTGCGAGTAATTTGTTCATGTGTTTTCTCCTAAAAAAATGTTTTGATTAACTGCTTACAAGAACAATACAACATTATAAACTTAAGTAACGCTTAAGGGATAAAAAATTTTTATCTTTTTTATTTAATTTTGCATATCCGATTGAAAAACATAGATATTATTTTCAAAAAAACGACAAAGGAAAAATTGTCCGCCCGGTCTGCCGGCACATTTTTCTTAAATTATTAAGGCTTTCCGCCCACAGGCGAATCCGCTTTTTAAGCGGCAGGAACGGCTTTGCCGCACAGACGGAAGCTATTCTTCGTCCGCCGTGTTCAATTCGTAGTAATATTCCAGAAGCTCGCGGGAATAATCCCTGATTTCTCCCGACGGCAGCACCAGCATCCGGCTGATGCCGATCTGTTCGACAAAGGAAGGATTGTGGCTGACCACCAGGATGGTTCCTTCAAACTGACGGAAATTGCCGCCGATCACTGTCTGGGTTTCCGGATCCAGGTGGTTGGTCGGTTCGTCCAAAACCAGCAGGTTTGCCCTTTGCAGCAAAAGTTTGCACAATGCCACCCGCGCCTTTTCGCCGGGAGAAAGAACGGCCGCGTTTTTATTGATGTCGTCTTCATAAAAAAGAAAATTGCTTAAAATGCCGCGCAGCTGCCATTCGTTGTAACCGTCGGTTTCCACATTTTCAAACACGGTTTTGTCCGCATCAAGCTGTTCCAGTTCCTGGGCATAATAGGCAACGTCGGTTTTCGGGTTAAAACGAATCTGTCCGTCAACGGGCGGCAGAAAACCCATAATCAGTTTCAGCAGGGTCGATTTGCCGACGCCGTTTTCGCCCACCACCAGAAAACGTTCGCCGCCGGAAAGCTTAAACGATAATTTGCGGTAAAGGAAACGCTGCCCGGGATAGCGGAAACTCAGTTCTTCCACACTCAAAGGCACCGTCGCGCCTTCCCGTTTGGGACGGATTTCCATTTTCACCCGCCGGTAGGGACGTTCGCGCACCGGCAGCCGGTCACGCATTTTCTCCAGTCTTAACGCGCGTTCCTGGCCTTTGCGCTTCAGCTTATGGTTTGTCTGCGACGCTTCTCTGGCCCGCTGCACAAAATCTTCCAGCTTTTTTATTTCCCGTTCCTGCAGCGAAATCTGCCGTTCGCGCACCCGTTGTTCTTCCGCCCGCTGCTTTTTAAAAACGTCGTAATTGCCGTCATAAACCGAAATCTTATGCGTTACTTTGTTGATAAACACGATTTTGCGCACGATCCGGTTCAAAAAATCAACGTCATGGCTGATAATCAGTACCGAACCTTTGTAATTTTTAAGATAATCGGTAACATAATCCCGGGTTGCCGCATCCAAATGGTTGGTCGGCTCGTCCAGACACAAAACTTCCGGTTTGGAATAAAGTACCCGGGCAAACGCCAGCTTCGACTTCTGACCGCCGGAAAGTTCGGCCAGCCGCCGGTCCAGCAGATCGGCATCGATTTTCATTTCTTCCATCAACGAGAGCAGAATGTCATCGGCCTCATACTGGTCAAAATAATCCAGTTGTTCCTGCAAATAAGCCATACGCTCAAGCAGCCGCTCATGTTCGGCTTCCGGCGCGGTTTCCAGCCGCCGGTAAATTTCTTCCAGTTCGGTTTTGATTTTCTGCAGCGGACGGCCGGCGGAGAGATACTCCCACACCGTTTCGTTTTCACGGTCAAAAACAATTTCCTGCGGCAGATAGCCGACCCGCGCCCGGCCGACGGACAAAGTACCGCCGTCAAGCGCAATCTCGCCGCGCAACAGCCGGAAAAGCGTGGTCTTGCCGGCGCCGTTGACGCCGACGATTCCCGCCTTGTCCCTGTCACCGAGCTGAAACTCGGCATCGTCAAAGATGATCTCCGGCCCGAAAGACAGATTCATCCGGCTGCCCTTCATTATTTTCTCCTTTTGTTTTACGGTAATAAAAAAACGCGGTTTATGCCGCGTTTTTTTGAATTGGTGGAGCTGAGGAGGATCGAACTCCCGACCTAATGATTGCGAACCATTCGCTCTCCCAGCTGAGCTACAGCCCCATAAGTACGTTTTAAGCTTCAGAATAATTTTTGTTTCCGTCGAGCGAATGGAACCATTCGCCT
>ULXS01057134.1_pt1 | contig 22357 bp, 19 predicted proteins | sample 1961421 | NCBI WGS metagenome assembly ULXS01 (sample SAMEA4835842, study PRJEB28245) | human gut metagenome | biome: gut microbiome; material: fecal sample | place: Denmark | collected 2008
CAGGCTCGTGAACCTTTCCCTCATTACCAGCATGAAAAGATCGGTTATAATTATCGTATGAGTAATATTTGTGCTGGTATCGGTCGTGGTCAGATGACTGTATTGGATGAGCATATTGCGCATCACCGCCATGTACATGCTCTTTACGAGAAGGCTTTTGAAGGTGTGGACGGTATAACGTTGAAATCTAATCCTGATGGTCGTTTCAACGCTAATTATTGGCTTTCTACTATTCTGATAGATCCTGTGAAGACTGGCACAAACTATGATGAAGTCCGCCGTAACCTGGATGAACGGGGAATTGAGACTCGTCCCTTGTGGAAACCTATGCATTTACAACCTGTCTATGCCCATAATCCTTGTTATGTGAATGGCGTTTCTGAACGTTTGTTTAATATGGGTCTATGTATTCCTGCTGGTCCTTGGGTGACGGATGAAGATGTGGCTTATATTGTGGAACAGATAAAAGGATGTTGCAAGAAATAATAGCCGCGAAATATTACAGTTTTATTAAAAAAGCCGGAATGATTCATAGAGCTCATTCCGGCTTTTTTCTTTATGTCTTCTTGTTGATTAAATAATTAGTGTTATATTTGTATTTAGTATTAATAATGGTAGTAAATTAGATTATGAATACATCAGATGCCATTGATATATTGCGGAAATTTAAAGTCAATTTTGCTGATAAATATGGCATAAAGACTTTAGGCCTTTTTGGTTCATTTGCTCGAAAGCAGCAAAAAGAAACGAGTGATTTGGACGTAGTAGTAACTTTGGAAGAGTCGGACTTTTTTACTTTAGTCGCTATTAAGGAGGAATTGGAGAAATTAACTAATTATAAAGTTGATGTCGTCAATTTCAGAGAATCGTTAAGAGAATCATTTAAAACTAACATTTTGAAAGATGCAATATTCGTCTAAAGAAAACGTTATTGAATGCTTGACTATAATTATAGAGAAATCGAATTTAGTAATAGAACGAAATGAAAAAATAACTTCGTTTCATGATTTCTTGAGTTCATCTACTAATATGGAAAAGTTTGATGCTGCGTGTATGCTTATTCAGGTTATTGGTGAAACTGCTCGGAAAATTGATGATTGGACTGTTTCTAAGCTTTTTTCAAATTATCCACAAGTATATTGGAAAGGAGTTTTTGCTTTAAGAAATATTATTTCGCATGAATATGGGAATGTAGATCCGGAAAACATTTTTAAGATCATAAAAATACACTTGCCTGAATTGATTGCTTGTGTAAAGACTATTTTAAAAGATATGGAAACTTGTAAATATAATAATTTGTTTGTTGAAAAATAAGTGTATTATATTAGAAACGTCTAAAGTTTATTTCGTAAGCACTCAATTATAAGCAGTCATTTTAGGCTTTGACAGGTCTAAAATGACTGCTTACATTGTATATGGCGAAATCTTCATCGTCATTCATCTTATTTTTGAAATATAAATCGTACCTTTGTCATACACCAATTAGGCTTTAGTGAATGGAACAGATGCGTAAACTGCCGATAGGCATACAAACTTTTGATAAACAGCGTGAGGTTGTTCCAAGGTTTGGCCATTGAAAAGTTAGAAACCAAATGGGAACAATATCCTGTGTTACATCTTGACTTGAATGCCCGGAAATATGAGACAGCTGCTGATTTGGTAGCTATGCTTAATCAGTATTTAGAAAAGTGGGAATTACTCTATGGTTCAGAGAAAAAAGATCGAAGTCCGGAAGAACGTTTTGCTTATATAATAGAGCAGGCATGTATACAGACAGGAAAACAAGTGGTTATCTTGATTGATGAATATGACAAACCATTAAAGTTTGCCCAAGTAAGCGTGTTCAGTGACTTGAATCAACTGAATGATATCAGTATGAAATCTCCCTATGCAGCACTGTGTGGCATTACCCGAGAAGAGTTGTAGCAGACCTTTCTTCCGGAACTGGAGTGTCTTGTCAAACGGAGAGGGAGATCGTTGCAAGAAGTGATTGATTTAATGGAACGTCAATACGATGGTTATCATTTTCATCCGGAAGGTGCAGGGATGTTCAAACCGTTCAGTGTGTTGAATGCATTTGCTGCGGAAGAATTGGGTTACTATTGGTTTCAGACCGGAACTCCTACTTATCTGGTTGATTTGCTGAAGCAGAGCGATTACGATATACGTCTATTGATAGATGGGGTAGAAGTGTTAGCTTCCGCTTTCTCTGAATATCGTGCAGAATCGAGAAATCCCCTTCCAATGATTTACCAAAGGTTATTTGACTATTAAGGGGTATGATGATGATGTGAAATTGTATACTTTAGGCTTTCCTAATGATGAAGTCCGTTATGGTTTTCTGAATTTTCTGGTGCCCCTACTGTACAAATGTATCTAATGATGAATCCGGTTTTCATATTGCTAAGTTTATGCGTGAATTGAAGAGTGGTGATGTGGGGGCATTCATGGAATAGAATAAAGAAAGGCGATGAAGATCAAATCTTCATCGCCTTTCTTATATATCATATTGGAATTTTTACTTCTTCATTCTCAGCACCCGAATTCCCGTCCAGTTATCATTACTTTGCAGCATCTGCCCCAGAGCAACCTTAGAAACCACCACTTTCTTCTCTTTAGAAGAAGCATGCAACAAACAAAGTTTACCATCAATATAGAAAGCAATGCCCATGTGAGCTACATCCAATCCCGGAGTATTAGTCGTAATGGCAATAATATCTCCATTCTTAATCCAAGGCAGACCGTTGAACGGCAACTGATCTTTGGGAACATAATGAAATTCCTGACCATTCAATGACTTCTCGATCTCTTTCATTTTTGCTACATTTTCCGGAGAATTATTCAACTGTTTATACAGTTCCGGATGAGAAGACATGTAAGAAAGAGAAACTTTCTGGGTGTATGGACTGTAAGTCGTTGTTACGTCTTCCAGGAAACCGTTGCGAATACCATTATTTACCCAGTCTGCAATGTAGTGCAGGCGTGAAGGATAGCCGTTGATTTTTCCATCACGGTAGCGGATCTTCTGCAGGTTGGTAGCAAAATCACCTTCAGCTACCTGTCCGTCTTCGGTAGGAGAGAGGGCCATGGCGAGAGTATATTCTACAAAAGTAGTGCAATCTACTTCATCACAATTGATGATAAGTTCTTCTTCACCATCAGTAACTTCCAACGTGTGTGCTACGTAAGGAATATCCAGAAAATTTATCCCATTGTTCAGCATGGCGTTGTCTTTTTCGTCTGTCTGAGCGCTGACAGTAGCTACACAAAGCGCACTGAGCAGGAGTGTAATCATTGGTTTCATTGTTCTTTTGTTTTTTAATATAAATAAAAAAGGATGTCGCAAAAGTACGACATCCTTTTCATAAATCCTTAATTTGTACAGATTAAATTTAATATTGATAGATTAAATTTTTGTAATCCGCCTTTTTGTCAAATGGCACGATGGAGAAGCCGTATTCAATGGCATTTTCTACACCCGGACGAATCAGATACGGTTCGTGTGCTATAGCTCCCCAACTGTTATCACCACCTACACCCATCATGCGATAGTCAATGAACATATCTACTTGCTTCACTGGCTGCGGATCGGTGAGATGACGATGATTCGTTTGATTTGTACGTGGAGCACCATTGTCGATGGTTTCGCCGCTATCCAGACTTCCAAGCAGATAGTTGGAAGCATTCAGTTCAAACGTACGGTCGGCAATGAAGAGTAAACCGGCTTTTTGTTTAGTGGTGAGTGCACACCAGTAAATATCCGTACGATGCTCATTTTCTTGCGGACGGATGTACGGTTCGTACAAGTCCTTTATCGGAGTAGTATATTCTCCGATAAACTGGGAAGTGCGACGATCACGATAGTTCTCTTCCGGACCACGGCCGTAGTAAGTAAGATCATTGAATGTTTCCGATAATTGCATATGCAAACCTACACGTGGTATCATCGGGGTTTCTGTTCCTGCGGCTACAAAGCGATTATCTACTTTGATAATGCCATTGGCAAATACCTTATAGGTAATTTCCCACTGCGCATCTACCTGCGGAAAACGATAGGTAACCTTTACAATGGACTTGCCGCCATCTTTAGAAACATTGAACGATTCTGCCTTAGGTGTCTGGTAACTGGCCTCGCGCCATGCTTTCAGGCGAGTAGGAAGCTTTGCTCCGTAATCATTATCGGTAGGTGCACGCCAGAAGAAAGGTTGCGGACCTTGACCGTTATGGATATACTCTTGTTTCTTATAGATATAAGAGGTCAGCAAGCCGCTTTGTTTATCAAATGTAGCTTTGAAATCATCACCGCTGAAAACAACCTGTGAAAAGACTTCATCTACTTTAGCGGGATCTATGCGTACCACTTCTTTCTTAAAGAACGGGTGAACATAAGTTTGTTCACGTGCGATTACCGTACCAACCGGTAAGAAAGGTTCTGCATTACGTATGGTTGCATAGAACTCGATGCGTACATCTCCCGTAGTATTCTTTTCTTTAGGAATACCTTGCAGGAATGCACTGGTAGCTGTCTTGCCCGGAGCAGCATTGATATTGTCCATCTGACCTTTATAAATCTCTTTTCCATGATCGCGAACGACATAATGGAAATCATATTTATTTAGATCAGTAAATGAGAAGTCATTGCGTATCTGCACCGTGCAGGTTTGCGGATCGAACTTAATGAATTTAATGTTCTGATAAACCTTACCCATTTCAATAGTCTGGGGCTTTATACTGCGGTCGGGATAAACTACACCATTGATGCAGAAGTTGCCATCGGAAGGAGTTCCGGTATCGCCGTAGTCACCACCATAATTCCAGTATTTGCGTCCGTCGCTGGTCTTGGCGGCAAAGCCTTGATCTACCCAGTCCCAGATGCAACCACCTTGTAATATCGGATATTTCTCAATCACATCCCAATAGTCCTGGAAGTTGCCAAGACTGTTACCCATAGCATGAGCATATTCACACAGGATAAGCGGACGAGTCATTTCCTTATTCTGGGCATACTTTTCAATAGATTGGGGAGAAGAGTACATCGGACAATAAATATCCGTATTCCATTCTAATCCGGCACGTTCGTACTGGATAGGACGGCTATCGAGCATCTTCAGAGTATTATAAGTAACGTAGAAGTTCAGTCCGTTTCCAGCTTCGTTACCCAATGACCAGATGATTACAGACAGATGATTCTTATCGCGTTCGTACATATTCATGGTACGGTCGAGGTGAGCATTCATGAATAACGGATTGTTACCCAAAGTACCACCTACATTGAGGTTATAACCCATACCGTGGCTTTCAATATTTGCTTCATCAATTACGTACATACCATATTGGTCGCAAAGTTCGTAGAAGCGTTCCTGTTGCGGGTAGTGGCAAGTGCGTACGGTGTTCACATTATACTTTTTCCAGAGTTCGAAATCCTTAATCATAAGATCTTCCGGAACGTAATGCCCCGTGTATTCATTATGCTCGTGTACATTCACACCTTTTATAAGGATAGGCACGCCATTTACAAGCAGTTGCTTATCCTTAATCTCTATCGTACGGAAACCTACCTTGCAACTGGTAGCTTCTATTACTTCGCCATTGGTGCGCTTCAGGCTGATGACGAGTGTATAAAGATTAGGTGTTTCAGCTGTCCAATGCTTTACACCACGGAGGGTTTTCTTTGTGAATTCTACTTCATTCTGATCACCTTCCACACGGGTAGAGGATTGGGTTACTTGCTGATCCTGATCATCGAGTAAACGATAGGAAACTACATAAGGAGACTTAATATCACTTTCGTTCGTAAGCTTCACTTTCAGTTGCAGGATACCATCCTTGTAATAAGGATCCAGCGGAGTCTCTACCTTGAAGTCTGCAATATGGATTTTGGGCGTGGCATAGAGATAGATATCGCGCTCTATACCGCTGATGCGCCAAAAGTCCTGACATTCCAGATAATTGGCATCCGAGAAACGGTGTACTTGAATGGCAATCATATTCTTGCCTTTTTTTACCATGGCGGTAACATTGAAGCGGGCAGGAGTTTTAGCATCCTTGCTCATACCTATAAACTTGCCATTCATGTAATAGAAAGCAGCACCGCGCACACCGTCTGCACTGAGGAAGATTTCTTTTCCATCCCAGTCATTACCTACGACGAAATCGCGGCGATACGTACCTGTCGGATTCCAGTCTTTGGGTACATAAGGCGGATTAGGCTTGTCCCAATAAGGTTCATAACCCTTAGAACAGAACTCGTAAGGCTGGTTGACGTAGATCGGAGTACCAAAGCCCTGCAATTCCCAGTTACCCGGCACATTGATGTCTGACCAACGGTTCACCTCAGTACGCACGTTCATGAAGTCTGTGGGACGGTCGGCAAAGTTTTCCACATAGTTGAACTTCCATTTCCCGTTGAGGGATAGGCGGCTGGCTCCGTTCGTCCGGTCGTTGACGATAGCATCTTCTTCGGTGGCATAAGAAGTGAATGTACTCCGGGGAGCCTCCTTGTTGATACTGGTCAACTTCGGATTGGTCAACTGGTCGTAACGGTCTTCCTGTGCCTGAAGGGCCAAGGGTAGCAATGCGAGACAGGTGATAAAAGTCAGTTTTTTCATTGAGTTACTATATTAATTATTTTTTCTCGAATTTCACTCCGTCACGCAACCACTTCTCCAGTTCTTCTGTCCACTGGCGTTTGTAAGTGAAGTTATCACGGAAGCCCCAGCCATGTCCGCCAATGGGGTAGATGTGCATGGATACGGGAACTTTCTGTTGGTTGAGAGCAAGGAAGTAGCCGATACTATTCATGGGCGGCACCGCGCCATCATCAGCAGAAAGTACGATGAAAGCTTGTGGAGAGCGGGGAGATACACGACGTTCCAGAGAATACGCATCTTCCAGTTCCTTGGTCGGGTTATCACCAAGAAGGTTCTTGCGCGAACCTCCATGAGTAATGCCCGGTACCATCGAGATTACCGGATAAAGTAATATCTGAAAGTCCGGACGCGTTTCATCACTACTGTAAAGTGTAGAGAGAGAAGCAGCCAGGTGTCCTCCTGCCGATGCACCCATAACGCCTACCTGATTCGGATTGATACCCCATTCTTTGGCGTGTTGACGAATAATGCGGATGGCCTGTTCTGCATCTGAGAGGGGCACTTCGCGGTTTCCGTTCGGCATACGATATTTCAGAACAGCATACGTGATTCCCTGTGTGTTGAACCAGGATGCCATGTCATGGCCTTCGTGATTCATTGCCAGGCGGGCATATCCGCCGCCCGGACACATCAAGATAGTCATACCGTTCGGCTTTGCCGGACGATAAACCGTGATGGTGGGATTAATAACATTGGCCACACGGCCGCCGTTCAAATCTTCCTGATCTCCTGTCAGGCCATTCGTATTAGGAGCACCGTTGGGCCACAAGGGTATCTCAACGGGCTTCTGAGCAGATAGCAGAGTTGACATAAACAATGCTGTGATAAATAAAATTGTTCTCATTGTATTTCTATTATTTGGTTTTTATCGAAGCCTTGATAAAGTAAATTATCAGCAATGCATAAGCACCCAATGCCAGTACTTCTGACCACGTATTGTTTACCCAGGCATCATTCACCAGGTTGATACCTCCGAAACGCATTGCTGCACTGACTACGCCCATAAGTGCACCACCGGCAATGAAACCGGATGCCAGCAACGTACCTTTTTCGCCACGTTCTGCATTGAGAGCAGCATCCTTGCTACGGCTGGTTACGTACCAGTTCACAGCACCACCCACAACGAGAGGAATGTTCAGTTGTAATGGAATGAACATACCCAATGCAAATGCCAGTGCGGGAATTTTGAATGCATTCAGTACGATAGCAAGTACTGCACCAATGCCGTAAAGCAACCAGGGAGCACCCACGCCATTCATTAATGGTTCAATAACTGCCGCCATCGCATTAGCTTGTGGAGCAGCCAGTTGTCCGCTGGTAAATCCGTATGTCTTATTCAGGATAATCATTACACCACCTACGGTTGCAGCTGAAACAATCGTTCCGAGGAACTTCCAGGCTTCCTGTTTGGCGGGTGTACTACCCAACCAATAACCGATTTTCAAGTCAGTAATGAACCCACCTGCCATAGATAGTGCCGTACACACAACGCCACCCATTACTAATGCGGCTACCATTCCCTCAGGCCCTTTCAAACCGACAGATACCATCACTACCGATGCCAGAATCAATGTCATCAGCGTCATGCCGGAAACCGGGTTCGTACCTACGATTGCAATAGCATTGGCAGCCACAGTCGTAAACAGGAAAGCGATACCTGCTACCAATAGAATAGCTACCACAGTATGCAGCAAACTGCCTTGCATTACATCAAAGTAGAAGAATAAAAATACCAGCAACAGTGTTATAATAGAACCGATAGCAATAATCTTCATAGAAATATCGCGCTGAGTACGCTTCATGCTGGCTTCTACATTGGATTTTCCACCCATCTCTTTAGCTGCCAGTCCTACGGCACTCTTGATGATGCCCCACGACTTGATGATACCGATGATACCTGCCATAGCGATACCTCCGATACCGATGCTCTTGGCATAATAATTAAAAATTTCTTCGGGAGCCATGCTGCCTACGGTAGTCACAATTGACGGATTCCACTGGTTCAGCACGCTGTCGCCCCAAATCATGGACATTCCCGGAATGATAATCCACCACACAGCCAGTGAACCGGCACAGATGATAGAAGCATATTTCAGACCTACAATATATCCCAAACCGAGTACGGCCGCACCTGTATTCACTTTGAATACCAGTTTTGCTTTATCAGCCAACATCTCACCAAAGCCCCATACACGTGTGGTGAAATTTTCGTTCCACCAGCCGAATGTGGCAACGATGAAGTCATATAAACCTCCAATAATACCTGCCAGCAACAACGGTTTGGCCTGGCTTCCGCCTTTCTCGCCCGATACCAGTACCTGTGTGGTAGCTGTTGCTTCGGGGAAAGGATACTTACCATGCATATCACTTACAAAATATTTACGGAACGGAATGAGGAAGAGAATACCCAACACACCTCCCAACAGAGAACTGATGAATACTTGGGTGAAAGTAACTGTGATTTCTTCCGGATAAGTTTCTTGCAGAATGTATAAGGCGGGCAGGGTAAAGATGGCACCTGCCACGATAACGCCGGAACTGGCGCCGATGGATTGGATAATAACATTTTCACCTAACGCATTCTTACGTTTGGCTGCGCCTGATACGCCCACGGCAATAATTGCAATAGGAATGGCTGCTTCGAACACTTGTCCTACTTTCAATCCCAGATAGGCTGCCGCAGCCGAAAAGAGGATAGCCATAGCGATACCCCATAATACAGACCAAAGGTTAACTTCCGGGTACTTCTTGTCAGGGCTCATCAACGGGTTGTAGACCTCGCCCGGTTTCAGTTCATGGAATGCATTTTCCGGTAGACCGGTCAATTTCTCTTCTTCTTGTTTCATAGTTTCTTAATTGCTTTTATGTTTTATAGTTATTATGTCGTCCATTAATTGATTATTTTATCCAAATCAGCTTCAAAGAAAGCAAAAAAAAAGGAGAATTGAAAAATTCTCCTTTATTCTTATATATAAAGATGCTTATTTCGCATCTTTCGGTGTCATATCTCCTTCTACAAAGAGCCGCATCATTTCCGTTTTGGCATTCGTGCGCAAAGTGATGGACTTTTTGAAGTGTCCCGGATACTTGCCTGTTCCATTGTAAGTAATCTTAACGGTTCCGGTTTTGCCCGGCAATACGGGTTCCTGGGTATATTCGGGAACTGTACATCCGCAGGAAGCTACGGCTTGATGTATAACCAGCGGAGCATCGCCCACATTGGTGAATGTGAATACACAACTTACTACCGGATCATTTTCAGAAAACGTACCGAAGTTATGTGAGGTCTTATCAAACTTAATATCGGCTTTCCCCTGTGCCGAAACGTAACCAATGCTCAGTACGAGCATAAACATATACAATGTAAGTCTTTTCATGTCTATAAATCTTTTGTATTACACAGTGGGCAAAGGTAAGGCATTTTTGTGAAAATTAATCCAATGATGTGCGAAATAGTATTAAATGCGCCTCAGAAGGTGCTGTAGCGTATGATTAATAGTGAAAAATAAGGGAAAGAGAGTGCCGAAATCAGCTCTGTATCATGCAGGTATTTCTCTTTTTCCGTGCCTATATTCTCGAAATAATGATAGTTATATTCGGGATGGAGATGGATGCAACGGTGAACTTCTTCGGTACATTGAGAAAGTTTCATGATGACAATGGTAGTCTTTTCCTCCATATATTTCTCTATTTCTTCGGCGATAATGATACCGGGAATGACGGTCAGGCGTTCCTCCTGGCTGGCAATATGAAGTCCTGCACAGGCACCTGCTGCAATGAAGGCGGGGATGCCGGCGATATGTTGCACCGGGATGTTGTCGGCTTGCAGTTTCTCGAAGATATAATGGATTGAAGAGTAGAAACCGGCATCTCCTTCGGCAAGGATGCAAACTTTTTTATTCTCTTTATAAAGCCGACAAGCTTCGTTGTACACTTTATCATAGGCGGCAAAAGCCTGTTCCCGGTTCTTGCTCATGGGCAATACGAAACGGGAGAGGGAGGTGTCTGGAATAGCCAATGCATGCAATATGTCGGCGGCACGTGAGAAGGTGCGTCCGTTTGCCGTGCGAGTTTCAGGACAAAAGATGCTGTCGGCATTTTGCAGGGCTTTCAAGCCTTTCAGGGTGATAAGTTCCGGTTCTCCGGGACCGAGGGAGACGAATATAACGGGGCTAGACATGTTTATTGGAAATTAGCGGTTAGTTTTTAGTGATAAATTCATAATTTGGCTTTGTTATGAAAGAGCAAAAGTCGGGATTTTCTAAATATGAAACAAGAACTGTATTCATATTTTTTAATGGTAGCTTTTTATCATTGATAAATAGATCGGAGGATATATGAATTCAACTACATTATAATAAACCCTAATTCAAGTATTATCGGTCTGTTTTTACTAAACCTGTAACAGTATCTACAAAGATGTAAGGCTGGTGTTTGTTGTCACCGAAAATGAAATAGGGATTTGTTCTTTCAGGTCCGAGCGGATTTCTTAATGTAACACAAACATAAGGGTCTTTATAACCTGCTTGTTCCTTAAGTTGGCTGGCATGTAATAGTGTCATTTCTACTGGCCAGGCTATTACTACATCTTCCAACCAAGGTTCGGGAATGAATATAGGCTTGCCAACCTTATCAGAATCTGTGATTTTGACAATGATAGTAGCTCCATCTTCAGGGCGGGTACATACAACTCTGATCGTATCAATCTCTTCAGGACGTGTTGTTTCACCCTTTGATGCACTTCCGTCAGCTTCATAAAGGACTGCTGTCGGGTATTCTTCCTTGATAACTCTTAACGCGATATTTACGCGACCAATAAAATCTAGTACCATAATCAGATAAGTTTAAATTAATACTATACTTAACTCATTGCTTTTATATTTGATATAGGCAAAAGTAGAAAAAACAAAAGGAATATAATTTCACAAAATGGTATTTTTATTTTTTTTTTTTTGATATTTTATTGATTATCAGATTCTTAACTGTTGTGTAAAAGCTTTGTTTTGACGAATTAGTATATTCTTTGACGATTTGATTAAGGTTATCTCTAATTTAGTAAGAAAATGAGGCCTAAATAATAGTTGTGTAATGGAATGATAACCGATATTTTTTGCTTTTTGTTTGTATCCGCTTGTGAAATGATGTATTTTTGTATCTCAATGTATGATAGGGAGCACTAACTTTTAATATATGATAGATTATCAATTAAATACCCGCCTGAACGGGAACCTGGCAATGACATCTTGCTTCCACGAAAACAAGGTGCTGCAACAAGACGCCACTCTGTATAAGTTCATTTGGGTGCGCAGCGGCATCCTCATTGTCGAGATAGACCACATTCCCGTGCGGATGGAACAAGACGAAATCGCATGCCTTACGCCCCTGCATCATATTGAAGTGAAAGCCGTGGAAGGAGAGTACCTCACTTTCCTGTTCAACAGCAACTTCTACTGCATATTCGGTCATGATGACGAAGTATCCTGTAACGGTTTTCTTTTTCATGGTTCTTCCCAAGTGATGAAACTGAAACTTTCGCCGGAACAATCCGCCAATCTGAATGATATCATTCGTATCTTCCGGCAGGAGTCCGCTGTTTGCGATAATCTGCAAGAAGAAATGCTGCGCATCATTCTCAAACGTTTCATCATCACCTGTACTCGCATTGCACGTGAAAAGTGTGGCGTTACGCCGGAACAGGAAAAAGCTTTTGATATCGTCCGCCGCTTCTATATATTGGTTGACCAGAATTTCCGTGAAAAGAAACAAGTACAGGATTATGCCAACCTTTTATTCCGTTCTCCCAAGACTCTTTCCAATCTGTTTTCTTCCTGCGGAGTCCCTTCTCCTTTGCGCATCATTCACGAACGAGTAGAAGCGGAAGCCAAACGTTTACTGCTCTACACTCCCAAAAGCGCCAAGGAAATCAGTGAACTCCTTGGCTTCGAAGATTTGTCCACTTTCAGCCGCTTTTTCAAGAAAATGACAGGCGAAAGTGTGTCGGATTTCCGTAAATCGAACACAACGGGAAATATTGCCAACTGATACGGTGGAATTGCCATTTCACACCCCGACATAAACCCCGATTTTTGCATCAGAAAAACAAAACAATTCATTAATGCAATAATCGTATGGAAACAAAATTAAAATCTATGTTCGTAGCAGCCCTGACACTGGCTGCATCTACTCAAAAGTTAGGTATCAATCTTATCCGTGTGGCGATTCTGGTTATTTTCGTTTGGATCGGCGGGTTGAAGTTCTGGAATTATGAAGCGGAAGGCATCGTACCTTTTGTGGCAAACAGCCCTTTTATGAGCTTCTTCTATACACATGATACTCCCGACTATAAAGAGTATAAGCTGAAAGAAGGAGAATTTGATGCCGCGAAGCATGAGTGGCACAAGGAGAATAATACGTATGGTTTTTCTCACGGATTGGGTATCCTTATTATGAGCATCGGTATCCTTACATTCCTCGGCATCTTTTGGCCGAAAGTAGGCTTGGTAGGGGCGGGGCTTGCAATTATCATGACTCTCGGAACGCTTTCTTTCCTTGTCACCACACCCGAAGTGTGGGTGCCTAATCTGGGCAGTGGAGAGTTCGGTTTCCCTTTATTGACCGGTGCAGGAAGATTAGTTATAAAAGATACAGCCATTTTGGCCGGCGCAATTGTTATATTAGCAGACAGTGCGAAGAGCGTACTGGAACAATTAAAAAAATAGAGATATGAAAAAGTATGATGCTATCATTATCGGCTTCGGAAAGGGAGGAAAGACCTTGGCTGCCGAATTTGCAAAACGCCGGAAAACGGTTGCCATAGTAGAACGTTCAGATCGTATGTACGGAGGCACTTGTATCAACATCGGGTGTATTCCTACAAAGACGTTGGTACATCTGGCTAAGGAAACTCCGGTAAAGGCTACATGGGAAGAGAAGAAGGATTATTATCGTCAGGCCATTGGGCGTAAAGAAGAGGTGACTTCCTTCCTGCGGAGTAAGAACTATCATAATCTGGCTGATAATCCTAATGTGACGGTGTATACAGGTATTGGATCATTTGCCGGTCCTGATGTGGTAGAAGTGCGGACGGAGACAGAAGTAATTGAATTGCAGTCTTCTCAGATCTTTATAAATACCGGTGCGGAAACCATTGTACCACCTATTAATGGAATAAAAGAGAATCCCCGCGTATACACCAGCACTTCCATCATGGAACTGGAAGAACTTCCCGAACGGCTGGTAATCGTGGGTGGAGGTTATATCGGCCTGGAATTTGCTTCCATGTATGCCTCTTTCGGTTCGAAGGTAACAGTACTCGAAGGGTATCCCGAACTGATTGGTCGCGAAGACAGGGATATTGCCGCTAGCGTACAGACCGTATTGGAAAAGAAAGGCATTGTTTTCCATCTCAACGCGAAAGTACAATCCGTGGATGGTGCAACAGTGATTTATGAGGATGCTGTAACTCATGAAATCCATCACCTGGAAGGAGATGCTATCTTATTGGCAACAGGGCGTCGTCCGAATACTTCGGGGTTGAACCTGGAAGTTGCCGGTGTGAAAGTGAATGAACGGGGAGCCATAATTGTAGATGAGTGGCTGCGTACTACTAATCCGGCCATCCGTGCCATTGGCGACGTAAAAGGCGGGTTACAATTCACCTATATCTCATTGGATGATTACCGCATTATCCGTGAGGATTTGTTTGGTGCAGGAGAACGGCGTATAGACGACCGTGAGCCTGTGAGTTATTCGGTAATTATGGATCCTCCTTTGGCACGTGTGGGGCTGAGTGAGATGGAGGCCCGTAAGAAAGGACTGAACATAAAGGTGAATACACTTCCCGTAGCAGCCATTCCGCGGGCACGTACTTTAGGTGAGACTGACGGATTGTTTAAGGTAGTAGTGGATGCCGATACAAATAAGATTCTGGGCTGTTCCCTGTTCGGACCGGAAACAAGTGAGATCATTAATATCGTATCTATTGTAATGAAAACGGGACAGGAATATACTTTCTTGCGTGATTATATATTTACACATCCAAGTATGAGCGAAGCATTGAATGATCTGATGAGTTTTTAATGAGGAAGTTTTTTTTAATGAAGAATGAGGAATGAAGAATTTGGCTACGCAGTGAGAGCATACCGAAAGGCAATTCTTCATTCCTCATTCTTCATTAAATTGTGCCTGTATTTGCGTATCTCCCCAAAAATGACGAATATTGTGCTCGAATTCTATACCTTTTTATTATCATGAAACGAACTACTGCGATAACTGTCTCCCTTTTAAGTATTTTATGTATGGCTTGTGGCCCGAAAAACAAACAAAACTCTATTGATTTACAGGCTACCACAGCCTCCGTATCAGCCACAGACTCTATTTATCCGGTTTATGCCCAAGGGTTTGAAGTGAAATATCTCCCCAATCATGTCCGATTGGTAGATTTGCGCGATCCTCAAAATGAAAGCAGTAATACTTTCCATTATGCATTGGTGCCCCGGGGGACGAAACCCGAAGGGATTCCTTCTGATTATACGGTGATCGAAACACCGATACGCAGTGTCATTTGCATGACTTCTTTACAATTATCCAATTTCATCAAACTGGAAGCCTGCGATAAGGTGGTGGGTATAACCAGTACACGCCACTTGTTCAACAAAGAAATGAATGAACGCCTGAAGTCGGGTAAGACTGCCAAAATAGGAATTGAAGGTAATTTTGATAATGAAGTGATCATGAGTGTGAATCCGGATGTAATCTTTATCTCCCCTTTCAAGCGTGGCGGATATGATACGATGCGTGAAATCGGAATACCTTTGGTTCCGCACCTGGGATATAAGGAAATGACTCCGCTGGGACAGGCGGAATGGATTAAATTCATCGGCTTGTTTATTGGACAGGAAGAAGAGGCAAATGAAAAATTTGCTGCTATAGAAAAGCATTATAACGATCTGAAACAACTGGCTGCCGATGTGAAGAAGTGTCCGGTAGTATTCAGCGGTGAGATACGTGGAGGAAACTGGTATGCAGTAGGTGGCAAGAGTTTCTTGGCCCAGCTGTTCCGTGATGCGGGAGCCGATTACTTCTTGAAGGACGATCCCCGTTCCGGTGGTGTTACTCTGGATTTCGAAACAGTATACAGCCAGGCGGAGAGTGCCGATTACTGGCGTATTGTGAATAGTTACGACGGTACATTCTCTTATGACGCTTTGAAGTCTCTTGATCCCCGTTATGCCGACTTCCGTGCATTCCGTGACAAAGGCGTTATTTATTGCAATATGCGCGAGCAACCTTTCTACGAAAGTATGCCGATGGAACCGGAAGTTGTACTGGAAGATCTGATCCATGCGTTCCACCCCGATTTATTACCTGATTACCAACCGAAATACTACGCACGTTTGCAATGAAAAGACCGACACTGCTCCTGATGCTGGTGATACTGGCATCCATATTCCTGTTTTTCTTGCTGAACCTGCTGTTAGGCTCTGTCCATATTCCTTTTCGTTCCGTCTGGAACATCTTATGGGGGAATACGGATGAGTCCATTATCTGGCAGAACATCATTTGGAAATCCCGTGTGCCGCAGGCATTGACGGCATTGGTGGCGGGAGCGGGGCTATCGGTGAGTGGTTTGCAGATGCAGACGGTTTTTCGGAATCCGCTGGCAGGACCGTCAGTGTTGGGTATCAGTTCGGGTGCCAGCCTGGGAGTAGCCTGTGTGGTATTGCTATCGGGAGCGATGGGCGGTGTGGCATTGAGCAAGCTCGGATATATGGGAGAAGTGGCGTTGTCCATTGCAGCGATTATCGGAGCACTGTCCGTGATGGCGCTTATCGTATACGTTTCACAGAAAGTAAAGGGAAATGTGACGCTGCTGATTATCGGTGTGATGATCGGTTATGTGGCAAGTGCCATTATCGGCGTATTGAAATATTTCAGTGTGGAGGAAGATATTCGTGCATACGTCATTTGGGGACTGGGTAGCTTTGCCCGTGTGTCGGGGGACCAGATGTTGCTGTTTGTCTGTATCATGGCGGTCTTGTTGCCACTCTCGTTTTTGCTGATAAAGACGATGAATCTGTTGCTGCTGGGCGATGGATATGCCCGGAATCTGGGGCTGAACATCAAGCGGGCACGCCTGTTGGTGATCTCCTGTTCAGGTGTGCTGGTAGCGATTGTGACGGCATATTGCGGTCCGATTATGTTTATCGGTCTGGCTGTTCCCCATCTTTGCCGGGCTATATTCCATACATCCGACCATCGGATACTGATGCCTGCCACATTGTTGGTAGGGGCTTCGTTAGCGTTGGTGTGTAACCTCATAGCCCGCATGCCGGGATTTGAAGGAGCTTTGCCGGTGAACTCGGTGACAGCTTTGGTAGGTGCTCCGGTGGTGGCATCCGTGCTCTTCAGGAAGCGTAAAGGGGAACTGGAAGAATAATTGAGAATTGAAAATAAAGAGGTCTTGAAACAGGAAACTATACATATTGAGAAACTATCCATTGGCTATCCCGGTAAAGGAGATGTGAAAGTCGTGGCAAGCGATATTTGTGCCGGAATCAATAGCGGGGAGTTGACTTGTCTGCTGGGTGCCAACGGGGTGGGGAAGTCTACATTGTTGCGTACACTTTCTGCATTTCAACTGAAGTTATCCGGTGAAATACGTATACAGGGAAAAGAGATTGGCTCTTATACGGACAAACAGCTTTCAAAAGTGATCAGTGTAGTCCTGACTGAAAAGTGCGACATCCGCAATATGACTTCTGTGGAACTTATCGGTCTGGGACGCAGTCCATATACCGGTTTCTGGGGAACACTCTCCAAAGAAGATAAAGAGGTAGTGGATCATGCTATCAACCTGGTCGGAATATCTCACCTGGCACATCGCATGGTGCATACACTGAGTGATGGTGAACGACAAAAAGTAATGATTGCCAAGGCACTGGCACAGGAAACTCCGGTGATTTTCCTGGATGAGCCCACTGCCTTTCTTGATTTCCCGAGTAAAGTGGAAATGATGCAATTGCTCCATCAGCTGAGCCGGCAGACGGATAAGACTATTTTCCTGTCTACACATGACCTGGAACTTGCCTTGCAGATTGCGGATAAAGTCTGGTTGATGGATAAGATGAACGGAGTGACTATCGGAACTCCCGAAGATCTTTCACTGGATGGAACTCTCAGTAGTTTTTTTGCCCGTAAAGGAATTGTGTTTGATCTGGAGACTGGCTTGTTTCGCGTAAATAATGAATACACTTCCCAAGTCCGACTCGTAGGGCATGGACAAAAATACGCTATGGTGCGGAAAGCTTTGCAAAGAAATGGTATTCTGGCAAACCGAAACGTGGAGTCGGACGTTTATATTGAAACGGGAGATTTGAAAGGGGACGGTACTTTTGTACTGCATCCGGTAAACGGTGAAGCGGTGACTGTGCGAACCATTGATGAACTGCTTGCAGAGATTGTGAAAATTCTATGAGACATTCGACAAAAGATAATTATCTCTATCTGACTACCACCCCGGTGCCCCGTCTGATAGTATCATTGGCTGTACCTACGATTATCAGTATGTTGGTTACGTCATTCTATAATATGGCGGATACGTACTTTGTGGGGAAGATCAATACCCAGTCGACGGCGGCTGTAGGTATCGTGTTCTCGGTCATGTCCATAATTCAGGCGGTGGGCTTTTTCTTCGGACACGGTTCGGGAAACTATATTTCGCGGAAACTCGGTGCGCAGGAGACTGGGAATGCAGAGAAGATGGCGGCTACCGGTTTCTTCTGGGCGTTGTTTATGGGTATATTTCTGGCAGTAGTGGGACTTATCTCCCTTACCCCGTTGTCGCTGGCATTGGGTTCTACACCTACTATCCTGCCTTATACGGAGAAATATCTGGGCATCATATTGCTGGGTGCCCCTTTCATGACGGCCTCGTTAGTACTGAACAATCAGATTCGTTTCCAGGGAAATGCAGCGTATGCGATGGTAGGAATCGTATCGGGTGCGGTGATTAATGTGATACTTGATCCTATTCTGATATTTGTTTTTGATATGGGGATATCGGGTGCTGCGTTGGCTACGGTTATCAGTCAGATATGTAGTTTCTCACTGTTGTTGTATATGGGTAGAAAGGGTGGCAATATCCGTGTCCGTTTCAGGAACTTCACACCTTCACTGGCTTTCATAAAGGAAATTATTGGTGGTGGTACCCCTTCGCTTGCCCGTCAGGGGCTGGCGAGTGTAGCTACTATTTTGCTGAATGTGGCTGCCGGGGCTTATGGAGATGCAGCTATTGCAGGCATGTCTATTGTTACCCGTATCGCAATGTTCATTAATGCTTTCCTGATAGGTTTTGGACAAGGTTTCCAGCCGGTATGCGGTTTTAATTACGGTGCGGGATTGTATGCGCGTGTTCGTCAGGGATTCTGGTTTTGTGTAAAGGTGGGATTCATTTTCTTACTGGTGTGTGCGCTGGCAGGCATGGGATTTGCGGAAGAGATTGTTTCTTTGTTCCGTAAGGGAGACCCGGATGTAATTGCAGTAGGTGTTGCCGCCTTGCGTTGGCAGTTCATTACTTTTCCGTTGGGTTCATGGATTGTGATGAGTAATATGATGTTGCAGACGATTCGTAAGCCGGTAAAGGCTACCATTATTTCTTCTGCCCGCCAAGGATTGTTCTTTATTCCGCTGATTTTTATCCTGCCTCATTATCTGGGTTTACAGGGTGTGGAAATGTGCCAGGCCGTTGCTGATCTTCTGACTTTCATTCTTGCCATGCCGTTGACATGCAGTGTACTGAATGAAATGAAACGAAAGCAGGCGGAGCAGTTGTAAATCAGAACCGGTATCCTACGGTGAAGAACGAAGCGAGATTCTTGGGAGAGAATTTCTCAATGCCGGATGATTGCAATAGATTATCCAGCTGGTCGTTTACTTTGATCATTCCCAATTGAAGCTCTGCTCCGAATATGAATTTGTAATATTCGATGTTGAGGCTGAACATAAGGCCGGCATCAAAGCGTTTGTTTCCCATTTTGTCATCTATCCGGTTACCGAAAGTATCTATACGGAATCTGTAGCTTCTGTTAGGATTGTATTCACTACTGTAATCATATTCCTCCATCTCGCCGGATGTCTTTCCGCCTACGCCATAGGCAATATACGGGCCGGCACTCAAGGAAGCACTGTAATTCTTTCCAAGGTTGAGGCGGGCGGTCATCATGATGGGGAGCTGGATATACAACTCGTTCATATTCACTTTGCCTACGTATTCCACTTCTTCACGGGCACCTATTGATACGAAGTTCAGTGATGGTTGAAACACCCATGTGCGGTTGAGCTCATAGTTCATGCCGACACCTATTTTGTAGGCGATGCGTGTATCACTTTCTACATTTTCTCCATAGAAGTTGGAGGTACCGACTCCGGCTTTTACTTGGAAGGAGATAGGGGATTGGGCATTTACTCCCAATGCTATGATTGCAAAGAAAATAGAGAGAATAGTCTGTTTCATTACTTGAACCTTGTAAGGGGGTGATGTTTATTTGCTCGCAAAGATATAAATTATATGATTACATACAATTCCTGTTGGGGGAATATTATAAGTTACGAGCTACGAGCTACAAGCTACGAGTGGCTGCGCTATATCCGAAAGGCACTTGTAGCATGTAGCTCTGTAGCTAACTAATAGAATTTCCTGATCAACCAATCTACCAGACTAAACGGCAGCATAGGTTTGATGCGGGCAAAGAATACTTGCTCCCATGGACCGACCTTTGTGCGGAAAGCAGGGCGGCGGCTATTTACCAGTTTGCAGATTGCTTTGCCTAACTTTTCCGGTCGGCAACCATTGTTTTCAGACTGCTCTACATTTCGCATGGCTTTTGCAAAACTCTCTTCGTATTGCGGATGGGAGAGAGTGGTTTGGCTCACTTGCCGTTGCGCTGTGAAACCAGTCTGGAAATCTCCCGGTTCGACTACGCAAACTTGTATACCCAGTGGCTTAACTTCTTGATAAAGCGCTTCACTATACCCTTCAATCGCAAACTTTGATGCACTGTAGAAAGCCTGAAAGGGAACGGCAAGGACGCCTGCGATGGAACCGATATTAATGATTCGTCCGTGTCCGGCTTCGCGCATGAAAGGCAGTACTGCTGCACACATACGGACGGCACCCGTGAAATTCGTATTCATCTGGCGCTGTATCTCTTCCTCGGTAGTGAGTTCGATAGCTCCGCTGATGCCCATCCCGGCATTGTTGACAAGTACATCGATGCTGCCTTGCTCTTCTAGAATTGTAGATATGGCGCTGGATACCGATACAGGATCAGTAATATCCAATTGCAACATTTTGAAGCCGGGATTATCGGATAATGCTTTCCGACTGGAGCCATAAACGATATGTCCTTGTGCAGCCAACTGCGTAGCAATGACTCTTCCAAAACCGGAAGAAGCACCAGTGACGAGGATTATTTGAGAGTGTTTCATATTATTCTCCCTTCTTCGCTAATGAGCAGAATCGTCAGTTCTCCATCGGGCAGAAGCGGGTCGCAATGCTGGTGGCACAACTCAAGCAAATGGGTGCAAAATGCCTGCAGATCGTCTGCCGGGAGCAATGTCCACAACTCTCGCGCCAGTGTTATCTTTTTAATAATGGCAGGTACTTCATCTCCACAACCCGCATTGAAGGCCAGATCCAGAAGGAAGTCTTTATTCATCGTCACCTGTTTGCTGTGCGTATCCAGATTGCCTTCTGCCAGCTTCACGGCTTTTCCTATCATGATACCCAAAGTCACCGCTTTGATTTCCAAATCTGCGGCAATCTTTATCGTATCTCCAATGAAGTTTCCGTAATGAATAAATGCCTGTGCAGGCAGTTCGGGATAGTATCCCCGGACATACTTTTCACTCTTTGCACCCGAATTAAGGACGATGCGCGGACTTCCTGTTGCCCGACCTACTTCCATGGATTTGCGGATGGAATCTACAAATGCTTCGGAAGAGAAAGGCTTCACAATGCCCGAAGTTCCGATGATAGAAATACCGCCCTCTATACCCAAACGGGGATTAAAAGTCCGCCGGGCTATCTCTTCGCCACCCGGTACGGAAATAGTGACGGCAAAAGGATTGGGTTGTTTGGAAATGCCAAGTCGTTGAAGGCATGCCTTTACATTGTTTTCAATCATTTTGCGGGGAGTAACGTTGATGGCAGGTCCTCCCACTTCCAGCCCTAAACCCGATAGGGTGACAATGCCTACGCCTTCGCCTCCACAGACAATAACGGTATAATCATCAGCTCTAAGTTCTGCGGGTGTTGGATCGTCAAAGCGGAAAGGTACGGCAACATTGGCCTTGATTTGCATGCCATTGGTTACATCGGGGTCATCACCTGCATCTTTGATGACAGTGGCATCTGCTTCCAGCATCCAGTCATCGTTCACACAGCTGGTATGCGGGTAGAGTTCTTGCTCTTCGACGGGAACATAAATGGTTTCTCCGTTAGGGAGAATAACAGGAAATTCTTCGGGTCGGGGCTGGCGTTGAATGTTGAAAATATCCCAGGTTGCAGCTACAGCGGCCGCGGCTGCACAAGTACCCGTAGTCAGACCACTACGCAAAGGATAAAAATCAGGCAGATGCTTTTCAATCATCCGGCGTAGGCCATGCTCACCGTTCACTATCATAAAACTTCCGGGCATTGGCGGACG
>ULXS01052790.1_pt1 | contig 22261 bp, 40 predicted proteins | sample 1961421 | NCBI WGS metagenome assembly ULXS01 (sample SAMEA4835842, study PRJEB28245) | human gut metagenome | biome: gut microbiome; material: fecal sample | place: Denmark | collected 2008
TAATGAAATCCTTTTTCATTGTCTTGAATTTTAAATTGTTACTAAATACCTCAACGGCTGCGCAACCGCTGATGTTTATTCACTGTCACGTGACTGATATAATACGTTATTTCTTCCGTCGATGAGTTTTTCGAGCCTTGCTTTTCTTCCTGTCCTTGCGGATTTGCTTCTCACCCCTACCACGTTTCGAACCACCCTTTCCAAACCGTACAGGCTCGCACCATTCGATGTGGGGAAGTTCAGGTCGTGGCTGAATAGTGTACACCCTATCTTCGAATTGAGGAATATCAGTAGGAGAGTAATCCTTGTCGAGTTCCATAATCTCAACATTCGCTTCCTCAGCCATCCTAAGAACCTCTGGAGGAAGTGCCCCTGTTCCGGCTCCGATAATACCTATCTTAGTCATGCTCTATACTTATTACAACTCCATTCAGCATATTACTCACTGCAAGATTCCCTCCCGTAATTTTGTCTGAGAGTTTATTACGTGACAGCGTCAAGCCTCTCTCAAATGCGAGCGAGCGGATACGTTCACACATTTTTCGGGGGATTGTATTATCCTTGGAGTTGGTTATCGTTATAAGAACCCAAAAGAAGTCCCCGTGGTCTGTCGCTGAAATTGAATATTCAGTCCCGTCATTGAGGACGGTTCGTGAATATTGGTATTCCTTTCCGCTGTATTCAGAAGTAGCAACACGAGTTTCAAGACCTTCCTTCTGAGCCAGTTCCCTGATTGACACTTCTAAATCCTTTGGATGAAGAGCGTTCAATCTGTTCTGATACTCGGTGATAGAACTCACTGACAGTTCTATGAGTGTATCATGGTTGACACGTGTGCCGCACCCTGTAAGTAGGAGTGCAAACACGGCTGTAATAATCATCAATCTTTTCATATTCGATATATTTCTTCGTTCAACATTTGTCTATCAAAGGGGTTGGCGTCAATCTTGACATGGTTCCTGTCAAACTGTCGTAGGAAGAAAGAAATTTCCCTAATACTTCTTTGGTCGAGGTCAACGAATTTAATGTAGTCCGTCTTCCCACCCTGTAAGGACACGACAGCCCATGAGCCTGAACGTTGATGAACGTCAACCGAAACATCGATGTTCCCCAGGAGTTGTCTGATACGTTCAGCACGAACCTCAGCCTCCGAGGTCGCACACTTCTGGCGGTGGATTAACCCTTTCAAGTCCCTCTCCAACGCTTCCATTCTTTGGAAGTCTTCCCTGAATAAGTATAGGAACAGTTTCCTCAATAGTTTCTTCATGATTCTTTCTTGGTTTTATTGTTTACACCGTACCCAAACAGGGCATAATCACATTTACAGGGGTCTAACGGATAGACATTACGGCAATTCGTAGTAAGTTCAAGCACTGTATTCATGCTATCGCCTTTGCCCGTTATGAGACCCAATTGACGACCAACGGTTGCGACGTGAGTGTCAAGAGGAATGAGTAGGGACGACTGGGGAATGAAACTCCAGATACCTAAATCCACAGGACTGTTTCGACGGCACATCCATCGTAAGAACATATTCAACCGCTTACAGGCAGACTTCGAATCCTGGGGGATACCTTTCACTCCAGGGAACAGGCTTATCAGCGCATCGAGATAATCTGTGGCTCCCATCGTACGAGTATAGTTCTTCGACAGAGCCTCCTCCATATCTTCGTTGTTATCGTAAATCTCCTTGAGCGCACGACACAGGTCAGCGAAGTCCTTTTCCTTGAAGAAACGGTACAGAGGTTCCTCCGAGTCAATGTACTTTCGCCAACCCATGTTCTTGATATACATATAGGGAGTCAGACGTTCCATCTCCTTACATAGTTTCTCACAGGTAGAGAGAATGGCTTTCCGGTTCCCATACGCTAACCAAGCAGCGATGAAGCCCACTATCTCCTGAGAACACTTGTACCCGAACCGTCTGGGGAACTGTACAGGGTCGTCAGTGATGAATTCAGGCTTCTCGTACTGCTCAGCCAGTTTCATGACCTGATGTCTTAATTTGTCGCTGATTGCTATCATGCCTTGTTAGTTTCTTCGATTTTACACAGGAACGTGGCGGTCTTGAACTCGTCACCGTCCATAAAGTATTCAGCCATTTCATCAAGAACGTCCTTATAGGAAGTTATCTTGAAGTCCGCTGCCTTCTGAGGAGTCATCTTTTCGAAGACCTTTGCCCAATCACGACGGAGAACCCACGTGTCGCTCTTCTCATTCTGTACTATCACACGAGCCTCTGACTCAGGAATCCTTCTGAACCCTATCAGCCAACCCTCGCGGAACGTGTACTGTCGTTTGTCAGTCCCGAATACCACATTGGCATGAGCACCGTACTTTACCATCTTCTTGGTATCAATAACACCGAACCAACGGTGAATGAAGTCTACGTGAACAAAGGTATCCATCGGACCATTCTTGTACTTGATTTCAGGAGATACATACTCCAACTGCTTTACATTTCTATCCATAACTATCTATATTTAATTGGTTTCATACTCAGCCAAAGCCTTGAGGCACTCTTCGTGACCCTCGCGACAGGCAGCGTCCATGATATATTCCATGTTTTCGTACTCCGGACATTCTCGAGTCGCTGTACCTGTTACATCAACGTAAAGTGTCCCGTCCTCATCGCATTCGACAATGAACCATCCGTCATTATACATTACATAACCATCCTCGTAGATAGTTTGAATGAGTGTGCGTCCGTCTTTCATTGATGAGGAAGCCAATTCATAGGGTTCTGTGATTGTACCCTGTTCGGCTTGATTGATACGAGCCATAGCCACGAGGCAAACCTTTGCTAACTGTCGACGGTCTTTGATGTTATCAACATAGCGGTGAGTCCCTACTGGCTTGCTGAAGTCTAAATTTTTGTAGTATCTTGAACCTTTCATGACGTAACTTGTTTGATTTGACTGAGCAAATATACGTCCATTTATCGAATATCCAATGAGTTCATCCGGAAAATCTTCATTATTTCTTCCGATTTTTCCTCAATTCGGCTCTGCGTTCTCTTCTACGAGCCTTTCCGTCCTGAATTTTTAGGGAAGATGAGCCTGTTATTCTGTACACCTCGGATTGAGTCTGACTTGTTACGTGTTCACAGAACCCTGACAGGGTGACTGTGCTATCCTTATCCATTCTTGCGTTCATATTAGACGATTTAAGCGATTATAACTATACGGGGAATAAAATGTACCAGCCAACAGGGGTAAATCTCGTAGAGCGACCACCAGTGGCTCCTATAAATCAGAAAGAGGCAACCTGTTACAGTCACCTCTTTCCCTTTCGTAGCCAATTATAACTAAAAGAACACCTTCACAGGCTTATTTCTTTTTACCTTTCTTCGGTTCAACAACCACTTTCACGGTCTTAGAAGCCTTGAAAGCAAGTGTGTGAGACTCGGGAACGTTCATAGGCTTCTGAGTCAACGGGTTCACACCTGTCTTGGCAGGGTTGACTTTCTGTTTGAACTTTCCGAAAGGTAGGCTGATTTCGTCACCGTCCTCAACACAGGTTTTGACAATCACCGGATTCAGTGCGTCGATTACTTTCTCGGTGTCTCTCTGGCTCATACCAGCCTCTTTGGCAACTGCTGCCACGAATTCTGACTTTCTCATTTCTTTTTAAATTTAGTGAATAAAATGTTTCTATTTTCAAACGTGTTATAATAACGTCGTTTTTCGGTTGATAGTTTTTATCAATCCCTTTGGACTCCCGGATTATCGGCAATCCTGATTGAATACAGCGGATAAATTCTTCCCGTTTGCGCCCACCATTCCAAGGAAGCGATATGCGAGATTGATTAGGAATGCTCGGTCTTTGTTGCGCTGATATGCTATCTTCTTACGAATGACAGACATCACCTTTGCGAACTTGATTCCGCTGTCAAGTGTAACATACTCGTGACTAAACTCACTCACCACCCATACATTGATGATGATGTCTCCCCACTGAAAGAGATACGGCTTATGCTTCCATGTCACTTTGTCCATACGACGTTCAGCGTTGGAGAGATAATTCTCATGCTCCTTCATCTGATACATCGATTGTTTCTGAGAGTCCGACAGTAACTTGAAGATACTCTGTTCCTGTTCGGGTGTACATTTGACTTCCATGTCGATGTCGTGAGGTTCGCCTGTTTCCATACCCAACTCGTGAAGAGCGAGTGAACCTACGATTAGGAAGTCCATACCGTGTGCGTCAAGCACTGATTTACGAAAGCCGTCCAAGGCTGTTTTAATTCTTGTTTCCATACGAAATTATTTGTTGATGTTAAAGATACGTGATTTCTCCGGAGTCAGGTTACAGTCCTCGAGACTGAATTATCGCTTTAAGACGACCACTGTAACCTTTCTTCTCCGCATAAACTCTGTCTAAATAGGCGAAATATTCGTCCTTTGTGAGCCGTCGGGCAAATGTACTCTGCCATATAGCATAGTCGGCTATACACTCCCGCCACGAATTGAAACGGGCATGACCTAACATAGTTCCGACAGCAAGAGTGGGACGGCTTCCGGGAACTTTCATTCCCAGACAGTTGTGTCCCTCTACAAACAGTTTAGAAGTGAAGCCTCCGGACTCCTCAATACATTGTGCCATGACGATGTCCGGATGGTCAATCCTCAATTTGAAGATATAATCATACACCTCGTCAAAGAGCGTTTCAGGTATTGGCTCCGCAGCCTGTTCTTCAGCGTACTCACAGCCAAACGCTGGCTGAGACGGTACAGGTTCTGTCGTATTACACGACCGTATCACAAGAATGATTAGAATTGACAGCAAAAGAACCGCAAGCCCACGCCACATTCTTTTGAGATACTTCTGTTTAGGCAGATTTCCGCCTGGATAGATTGTTTCTGTTTCCAGCATAACTTCTCATTTTGGTTTATAATAATAGAAAAACTCCTATCATGAGAAGAGCCAAGATACAGCCTAACAGCATAGCACCCACGCACATCACAAAGGCAATGATAAGAGCATTCTTCACTCTTCCCCTGTAATACGAGCGACACGCTTGACAGGCTGCTGGATTCGTACAGTAACATTTCCGACATCTTCTCATGATGGTATTCTTTTTATAGTGTGACCATATTCACCCCAGATTGTCTCAAGGACTTTCAGAGCGAACTGTTCTTGTAATTTCTTCTCTTTCTCGATATCCGTTGACAGCCTGTACTGCTCGCGATGTTGTTCATTCCATCCAAGCGTGTCAGCAAAGACCTCGAACGCTGGTTCGGTAAAATAGGAACAGACACTCACATGACGACCAAACCTTGTATCGTCAGCCACTATAATCTCCCAACAGTATTTGTCAGACACACGTTGATACTCAGCAGCGTCGCCAAGTGAGCCTTCCCCAAGTTTCGGGAGGACGTGTATCTGACGAGTATGTCCGGGAGTGAATACTTCCTGAAGTTTTAACAGGTAGTTTCCCGATGACTTAACAGGCGAGTCAAATTGCTCAATCGCCTTTTGAATGTTTCTCCATGTTCTGTAACACAGACCGTTCATATTCACCATCATAATCAATTTTCCTTTCTATTAATCGAGTTCGTTTATAACTAAATCCTCAGGGTCGAATAAAGACGGATATTCATCCATACCCTGTTTGACATCAAACGTGAAGTCCAACTCATACGTCTCATCGATGACACAGAACTGCTGAGCGATTTCACTCCATCTGATGACATTCTTCGGCAACCACGCCACTCCCAACTCTTTATTCATCACTCGCCAAGCCTTATCCGTACAGTGAGTGACGGCAGCAGTACGCATACGTCCTTCGTGTAGGAAGCGCACAAGACCGCTCCTGAACGTGTACCTGCGCATATAAGGTCTTTCGGGTGGAAGTTGTGGGGTGATAGGAGCCTCTTTTGGCGTCTCTACGACCGTTTCAGTAGGAAGGTCTGATAAGTGTCCGCGAAGGGATACATCCCCTCCCTCAAGAAACTCTATTGAGTCGTAGATAACTTGTTTGACAGTGCCGTCACTGAACGTAACGGTCACTGGCTTATTATTCTGATTGATTTCCATATCGGGATTATTTTGAAATGTACATACTATTCAGCGGAGACTCTATCATGCGATACAGTACGAGCGTCCCTGTCTCAACACATTTAATCATGATGTCCCACACGAAACGAGGCTGTTCAAGTATAGGAGGATATTCATTAGCGATTATCTCGTAATGATTTTCGCTCCCTACAAACCATTCACCTCTTTCAGTGAGGTCAATAATTGTTTGCATTTGCATTTGCGCTTTTCTCAGCGAAGTGATTGAAAACGCCACGTCAGCGATACCCCAGACCCCATTTATTTGTTGGGCGGTGATGATGTTGTAAACTGATTTCTGTCCCATAACCAAATGATTTAAATTGTTTGACGGAACAAATATAGTGGCATTATTTGATATTCCAAAGAGTTTCCCGATAAATTCGTCAAAATTTTTCCAAACAGGCTATTGGGGTCGGCTTATACGAGTGATTTTATTCTTCCGACGCTCATACCGTTCATTCCTGATGAACATTCTGTTCTCGTGAAGAGCCTCAACTTTTGCTCTCCAGTAATCCCTTTCAGCCGTGATACGGTTAATCAACCGTATCATCAGCATGACTTTATTCACTCTCATAGGACTTCAATGATTTGTTCAATGTGAAACTTTCTGACCTTTCCCTCTTCCAAGTCCTTCCCGGACAGGTGCTGACCTCGTCTTTCGTCTATCTTTATCACACGATAGGCTCTCTTAGGAAGTACCATCCGTCCGACAACGTGTTTGTCAGGCATACCAAACTCTTCGAAGCGCACTCTAACAGTATCCCCGACCTTTACCCTGTCACGCATTTCCTCGAAACTCTTGAAGTCGAACACAGGGGTTCCGGCTCCTGAGTGGTTTAAGAACTTCGTCAACTCGTCACGGAGGTTTCTCACTTCGTCAACTGACATCACCTGAAAGAACGATGCCGTCGTTCCGTCGGTGATTCCTACTTTCACGGTTCGCCCATACTTGTCAGGCTCTTCCGTCTGAATGATTGGTTTCAATGTCTTCATCTTTATCTTCATTTATAAACTGTTTCATAAACGGACAATCATCTCCACAGGGGTAAACCATACCATCACCTCCTGGGTCTTGCCATGTAGGTAAGGCACGCAGGTCGGCTGTGCAACACGTTTGACCATCTCCGAGGAGAGTAGTATTGAAATGCTCACAGGTTCTTCTGTGCGCTTCTATTTGTTCTTTTGTCTTCATGACCACCACTGATTTTTAACAACTTTCATATAATAGTTCCTCACGACATCTGGACTGGCGTTGGCATAGAACGCTGGGGAGTCACAGAAGTTATCGAAGAACGGCTTGGACATCCCCCCCCCCTGCGGAACTCCGCTCCTATCAGGTTCTCGAACTGTCCTTGGGCTTCCCACCACCGTACTTCTTTGGGTACAGGCTCAACCGCAATCTTTCGTAGGAGCGTATTCAGCAAGTCTTCAGGGTCGAAGATGTTGAGTCCCTCAAGATACTCCGTGAGATTTAAGCCTGTTGGGATTTCGTCCTTGAAACAGTGCGTAGGGATTTTTGCGTTCCTGATTGAATCAATCTTCGTGTCCCACGTCGACTTGTTAAGTTCTATCCATTCACGCTCGTCAGGACGTGTGTCGTAGATTGTGAAGTATCTATCCCGCTCGTTCTCGTTCGGGTAAATCATCAGATACGACATCCCGAGGCTGTCAAACACTTCACGTGCCTTCGGGTGCATAGCACACACGACAATCTGACCTCGCTCCATAGCCTCAGAACAGAACCGAGCATAGTTTTCAGGGAAGTCAGGATTGACGATGCCTTTCTTCTTGTCGGTGTAATACTGTTTCGAAAAGAACCCGTCAATGAATGTAGGGTGTATCATCGTAAGATATGTCTTGCCGATACCTGGATATCCGCACACCGCATTAATCTTACCATCAAGGAACGCTCGACGTATCGCCAAGCGGTTCTTCGTCATTGTTACAGGCTTATCCATGACTCCTAAATTTTCTTCTTGAGTTTTAGCCGTGTAATAGCGTCCTTGCGGGAGTAAGCCATAATCGTATGACCTTTCACAGTGAATTCCCTCAACTCACGAACAACGGGTTTCGGCTTCCGTTGGTTGTCATTACGTCGAACCCCTGTATTGCGTCGAGGAGTTCTGAATGGGTCATTTGATTGTGCTGCCGCCATCATCAGAGCGGTCATCAGCAACATTCCTTTCATTCTTGTCATAATCGTCTCTAATTTTTATATAGTTTCTACATCTATAATATCGTATCTTGTCCCGACAGTAACCGTCATAAGCACAGGTTTCACAGAGCGCAACCTTTCCTTCACGGTTCTTACCATATAGGGAAGTGTCCTCTTCGTTCATGACTTCGCTTGCCTGAGATAAATACCTTCTCCCTGTGGGAGTTTACCATGCTCTCTGATATAGTTGTCTCGATGCTTTATGCAAAGGTCGCTACGACAAGCGCAGACCGACCCCTCGAAGCAACACGGGTAACAGGTTGGGTTCTTCTGACCCAAGCGTATTTCGTACCCATCTTCTGTGGTGATTAGTTTACCCATGATATATTGGATTAATTATTCACGATGTCTATATTCGAAATAACGTAGTGCTCCCAGTATCAGAAGCACTACGAATGTCAGGATTTCTTTCATGACTGAGCCTTATTTAGTTCCCAGAGCCTTGTTAGCACGCTCAATTTTACGCTTGAGGGAAGCGATACGGTGGCGGATAGCCTTGGCGTCTTCCTTTGACAGTTTAGCGAACTCCTCAGCATTAGCAACCAAAGCCTCTTTCTCAGCAAGTTCAGCGGAGTAGGTAGAGAGGCGAGCCTCAGCGTCACCAACACGGGGAGCAGACTTCTTTTCGCCCTCTACAGAGGCTTTCTTTTCCTTCTTGGGAGACTTGTCAGCCTTTGCCTTCTTATTGGCTTTAGAGGCTTCTTTGACTTCCTCTTCGCTCTTTAACGGCTGGGCTGGCTTGATAAGTTCCTTAGTATTCTTTTCGATTTCAGCCTGACGACGACGTTCTTCACGTTCTTTCTTTTCTTCTTCACGGTGACGAGCCTCAATAGCAGCGTCGCGGAGGTCAGTATAGATGATGTAGAAGCGTCCATAAGCGTCGAACAGTTCTTTCTTGCTGTTGGCTTCGGTGTACTCTTGGGGTGAGAACAGGCTGTTAAGACCTTTGATAGCAGCACAGATGTCATTGATAGCAGCGACCATGTTAGGTTTGCTGATGTACTTCATTGCCTTCTTTTCGTTAAGCATATCTTCGTTAATTACGAAAGAAGTTACATTCTCGGAAGCGATGTTGTTTACAGTTGTCTTCATAATTCTAATTTTTAATTTGTTTGACATTGTTGATTTAATTTGACATTACAATGATAGTGCTTTCTATTGAATCAGCAAAGAAATTATCCGGAAATCTTCAAAGAATTTTCAAGATTTTTCTGGTTTCGTCGGTTTAGTCCATTGTAGAGTCTCCTGTTTGAACTGAGCATTATAGCGAACTTCCCTGAACGGATGTCCTTTTGCCAGTAGTTCGATGGTCTCCTCAAGGAACTTCTTCGGAATACCTATATGAGTGTCATCAATAGGAGTGACCACACGCTTCGGCAGCCACCTACCAAAGTAATACTCCTTCCCTTCCCAGCACACAGGGTGGTCGGGGTGTTCAACTATCCAGAACGTCACACGATACTGAACAGCCTTTTCGGTCTCACCGATTTTCTCAACTGTTAGTGTTCTCATCTTATATACATTATTGCTTCGGCTACATTTTCAACGGAGTAGGAGCCACTCTTCACTCCGTCGTATATCATCTGGGCAACTTTCATGAGTTGTTCCTTCTGTCTTTCCTGACGTACCTGTTCAGCCGTCTTTATTACTGTACAGGTGTGTGTCTTAGGAGCGGTTTGATGTGGACCGATAGTTCGTGTCCACTGAACACCCGAAGCCCACCAGGACATCCCCCTGTCATCACCGTATATTCCTGCGGACGGTGAACCGTGTACAATATGAGCCTCGTGAGTTTCCCCTGTGGCTATATTCGTGACCTGTATTATATCCCCGACTGTCATACGTTTTCAGATTTAATTCCGTTTAAGAATACATATCCAACCTTGCTTGGCTTGTAAGCCATTTGAGCGTGTGGACGCTCACCTATCCATCCACCGATAGTGGTGAGGACTTGCCAATCGGAACTCCACACGCTCCCGTCATTCATTTCCTTGAGTTTATTGTATATCTTAATACAGTCCTCAGCATTCTTCCTGTGCTCCTCTACCTGTAATTGCTTCTGGAGCCTGTCATATATCTTTCCCATACTAATTATATTGAAGATTGGTTTTCTCACTGACGGGTTCGGGAAGCCAAGCGATGACAATACTGTTCGCATGAATCCATTTACCGCTGACAAGGCTGCTATCTTTATAGAAGCGATGTCTCGCCACCTGTAAATCGCCATACTTTCTATACAGGACAATCACGACTTGCTCTTCTTTGGGTTTGGCGTCTTCAACCTTTATCCAGGGGAACAGGTCATCTTCATTGACTTCCTGGAACCTGTCCTGGCGTTCTTCGTCAGTCATTACGTAGAAGGAACTCTGGTTTCCGTAGGGAGCCTCAACATGAACGAGCCAATTCCCTTCGGGGATGATAATACTCTCACTCAACGGAATCCCTATTATTGTCGCCACTGTTCCGTCTGTACCTTTGTTCAGGAACGCTCCCTCGATTTGTGTATCGGGTTCACGCTCAAGAATGAACTGACAGATTTCATCACTGTTTGTACCATCGTACTGAATAGCCTCTACCTCGTAGCGGTCTAATCCTCTTAATTTTGCTTCCATATATCTTCTCCTTATTTATTGATTTGTACTGTTATCCCCATATCACATAGTTCAGGAACCGAACCACACCGTCCCACCACTCAAGGAATATCTTCATTCCCCACAGGAATAGGAAGACGAACACGGCTATCCAGAACCGCTGCCACCATACCCTGTACTTCTTTACTAACTTCTTTCTTCCGAAGCGTCCCCAGAAGAACTCAAATACTGTCCAAATTATTCTTTCCATGATTCTCTTTATTTAATGATTAGAAGTTTCCTTTTAACTTTAACTGCCTCAAGACTTCCTTGAGTTCGCTGTTCGTATAGTTACGAGCGATTTCCATTGATACACAGTTGTGATTAGAAGCGATTTCTATCGCTCTTTCTCTTGATACTTTCGGGGTTGTTCTTCTTGTTTTCATGATTCATTTGTTTTAATTGACTGAGCAAATGTACTTGGTTCTATCGACATATCAAAGAAATCCCGGAAAAATTTCCGGGATATCCTCAAGATTTATTTCTTTACCTGTTTAAGATTGGCTATATAGCGAGCGTGAAGGCATTGTATATTATAGCCACCAGCCAGGATACAACTCGTTTTAAAGATGTACCGAGCGTCTTCAGTACGTATCACCCACTCACCTACATAGTTTCCCTGCTGACCTTTAAAAGAGATGAGGTCGAACGACTGTATCTTGTCTTTGATAGGAGTGAGTTTCTTCTCTACCTGTAATTTCAGTTTCGCAGTAGCCTGTTCGATTGTGAACCGTACCTCTTGGTCACGTTTTGCATAGAACTTTTCACGAGACTCGCAGTAGAAGTGTATGCTCAGAACTCCTGACGCCTGTATTTCTTTATTACGAATGTATTCCGGCTGACGGTCGTAGCGTACTCCAGGAATGTGAACCATCTCGTCCTCATGAGTGTAACCACAGAGCGTGTAATAGGTACGACGGACAGCGGTTTGGTAGGTGTGATTAAGTGAGCGAGGGAAGGACTCTTCATTCTTTTCGAGTTGTTTCGTAGCCTCAGCCACAGCGTCCTCGCGAGATTGATGTTGGCTTACATATTCGCCTGACAGGATTTTTTCGTACAGGTTCTTCATCGAAGAGTAGGAGCGAATGGTTCTTGAGATATTGTCAGCGTACCACTTGGAAGCCTGACAGGTTCTTTTCGCTTCCTCGTTACGTTCCCAACCCTGTTCCCAGAACTTTTCAATAGAGGCTTGAAGTTCGTCAAGTGTCACTTGAGCCGTGGCGAGAACCTCTTGTTGGATTTGACTGATTGTTTTCATACTGTTTACTTCTTTATTGATTGACAGTACAAATATAGTCATTCCAGATGACTCAGCAATGAACCATCCGGAATTTTCTTGAGGAATTCTTCGATTATTCTTTTAGAAGTTGTATGAGATGTCCATCAGCACACGACCTGTTTCCTTACCATCCCTTACTTCGAGGCTGTACGGGTTGACTGAACAGCGGAGTTCGTTTATAGAGTCACGAAGAGCACCCTGTACCGTTTCACAAATCTTTTCGGCTTTGCTGTCGAGACGGCTTTCGTTCTTACCAGCACCACGTGAAGTATAGCCACGGAACTGAATGAACTTGAACTTCCCGTCAGACATGAGGTGAAGACTCAGACGACCACGATGAGAGGCTTTCTCTTTGTCAGGACGGTTCATAGTGAATGAGTCGATTGTCAGGTGTAACTTCGCTAATACAGGTTCCAAGTCATTGATGATTTGTTGAGCGACTGCTCCATTAGAAGCAAACTCCTGTAACATACGATTGAGGTTCGACATCTCATTTTCTATCTCTGAACGGTACTGATTGAAGTTTTCGTTAAAATCTTGTGACGTTTTCATATCCTTATTTGTTTTAATATTTGACATTTGATTTACTTTGATGACACAAAGGTAGTGGATTCTGATGAATCCGCAAGAGTTTCTCCAACTTTCTTCAGATTTTTCCTCAGATTTAACTTTTCAAAACAGTCATTTCCGGCTTAACTCGCTGTGGGGTGACCATGTTAGGGTGATGACAACTCCCCATGACGGGTGCTGTTACTTCTGTACCGAATTTCCCGGAGTAGATGCAACCAATTATCCGTGTCTTGGTGGAGAGGTTTTTAGGGTGATTTACAGGCTGTTTTCGACGCCAGCGTGTCAGTCTCGTGATAACGGATAGTGAGGCATACGATATCGTCGCAAATGACAGCCCACGGAGTCCTGGGTGTGGAGTAGGAACAGTCATCGGACACGGTTCTTCGGGGTTGAGTCGCGCAGGATTCTGGCGCAGGAGAGTGTTGCAGTCCGGATTCGAAATACCCTGAACCTCCAATGACCAACCCATACCTCTACTCCAACCCTACCCAATAACACCCAGCCTCAGCCATACCCCTCACCTCAACACCACCCATACTCAACATACCATATAGACCTATTATATGTCTATCTATACCCATCAGTGATTATCACCCCTACTTTCTTTATTCGTAGGTTACAGACATCACCAACCTCATCACCTCTCTTACTATACTCTATTAGGAACTAACCATTGTGAGGCTCAGCATTATACCATGTTGATGGTGGACGTCCCTGTACGAGACGTCCAGAGGGATGTAGCAAGCCATCACCCGTGACTCATCACACCCCTCCACACATAATCCAGAACCCGATGTCGAATATCGAACACCCTTCCTTGAATCTATCGAGTCGACTGACTATCCTTCCGCATCATACTGTACTCCCGCCTCAACTGCTCCAACGTCCCTGTATTATATCGGATAGTCTCAATCAACCTTTGCACATCTTCATACCGTTCATCAGCCAACGCCTCACGACGAGCCGTTTCGAGAACTCCAAGATACGAGCACATCACAGGTATCTCAGCCTCTAATATCTTCTGATACAATATGGATTGATTTCCGTACACATAATCAATCTTCCTTGACAATAACGTGTATCCCCATACCGACAGCACGATAACAGCCGTCAGCAGTACGCACAATATAATGAGAAGAACTATCATAGCACTATCCAATCTTTTGCGAACATATCATTCCAGTCCGGAACGTAATTTGTAGCCACAGTCGATGACGGGTACTGCTTCACTATCAGACACTGGTTACGATAATGAATATCCCCATTGGCTGTCTTTCCAATGAACTGTTTAGCACTGTCCGGAAGTGACTGCATCTTAGGAACAACCTCAGCCGGAATGTCACTGTCGATTTGCTTCACTACAAACTTATCCCCAACCCAACTTTCTCTTCTGACACACTTACCAGCCTCCAGAGCCTGTAATGCTTCACCAAAGGACATATTCTGATACGGGTGATTGTAGGCAACCACGTCATCATGAGTTATTCCTAACAGTTTCATTCGATGTTTCAGCGAATGACGGTACTCCTTCATCGCTTCCTTTTGAGCCAACATCGATGTTTGAATCTCCGTCTCGAGGCTTTCGAATTTAGGATTTTTGAGGATGAACTCCTCTAACTTTTCTGTGCGCTCATTCAATTCATTGTACTCCTGAATGAGTCTTGTTTTAAATGCTTCCATAATCTACTTTATAAAATCTTGATTGTTATCTAACCATTGCTGGATTGTGTCCACCAATTCCTTTGATTCTTTTCCATTGAGCCACACCCGTGTAACCATGATGTTATGCTCATAGATGTTATACGACAGCCGTATTGAACCGTTCTCGATTGAATGACCATTCACATTGAAGCGGATATCAACATCGCTCAATTCTTGAAGACATTCATGGAAGTCCATAGCCTGTGATGGTGTGAGTTCAATAACCTCATCAGGCTCGTACAGGCTCCAGCCCACAACCAATGAACATTCAACATTCTTCGCCTCAAGTTCTTCTTTGAGTTGAGCAGGGTTCAGTCTTCCCTCGAACCCCAACAGGGTCTTCGTCAGCACTATGCCTCTGAAATTCTTATACATTACATGGATATTCCTTCTCATTTTGGTTTCCGAATTGTTTAAGTTCTTCAATTATTCTATCCCGATGTTCCTGTTTGATATCACGGGTTCTCCCTAATCGTTCCGATGACAGTATTTCAATCCTACCATCTTCGTGAACTTTTGCTGTGGTCTTCACTGCGATATCGTTACCGTAACCAAAGTACACACCAATGATGATGTCATTGTTCTGAGCAAAGTGTATCATGGTATTATTCCCAAGTTAGGTTCATTCTCGTGTTCTTTGATATACGCTTGACATTCCTCAAGCGTTCCATAGAAGCGATAATATTCGTCAGGCGAACAACCTATCGAAGTATCTATTACTGCATGAGTCTTTTCCTTTTCCATGACCTTACTTTGTTTGGGTTGAACCACTTATCCACCAGTCGGGGATATATTCATAACTATTCATAATCTTCTTTCGTTTTTAATTTAGGGAATGAGACGTCTAACAGTCGTTCTAAGAAACTTTCCTATCCGGTGCTGACATCTCATTCGGTTTACTAATTACTTTCTCATACAGGAAGCAAGAACACCTTATCAAAGTTCTTGATGACTGACATTGACGTGACATCGCTGTCCACCATAACTTTACCGTTCTTGAGTTCCCTTACTGTATAGAGTCCCGTACACGTTCTTCACTGTCTTGAACTTGTCGCCAACTCTCAACTCTTCCAACTTAACTTCCTTATACTCCGAGCCATCGCCAAGACACAGAACTTCCTGGTCTTTGCTGTTTACCCGTACACAGTGAGGACAGGCATGACAGGCTGAACTCCCTATCTTGCAGCCTCCGTGAATGTTGCAGTCAGGCTGTAACTGGTTCCCTTCGAACCAAAACTTCATCTTTAACATATATCAGTATTCTACTTGGTTAAAACTTTCTTTCAATTCTTGTCTGGTCATGAATATACGGGACTTGACGGTTCCCAACGGTACACCCGTCATCGAGGCGATTTCCTCATACTTATATCCTTGAGCGTACAACCACAGCGGTCGAACCTGTTCCTCAGGCATTCTATTCATGGTAGCCTTAACATCATCAAAGAACTCCTTCTGACCTAATATATCAACGGGTCTGTCAATAGGTGTCCAGTCCTCGAATGATACTATCTCGGCTCTTTGTTGTTTCCTGTACAGGTTCACAAACAGATTATGCATGATAGTTAGGAGCCACCCCTTGATGTTCGTTCCTGGCTTATATTGTGAGGTGTGGGTGAGAGCCTGAGTAACGGTCTGTTGCGTCAGGTCTTCAGCCTCATCCCTTTGGAACCTACATAGATAATTCGCTGTCGTCGTGAGGTCTCCATAGTAGGTAACAACCCCTTCCCTCACCTCTTTCTCCTCTGTATTCATTACCAACATCTTTCGAAATTACTTAACTTCTTGCCGCATCTACGACACTTCTGATATTGACCTGTTACATAGTGTCCTCCCTTGCGAGACTTCCCTCCTTTACGGTTCAGAATGTTCTGTTTACCACGCCAGCGGTCTTCTATGACTGTTACAGGCTAATGACCGAACCAATCACACTGGGTCTGCCGCCATTTCCTGATTAGGGATTTTTGAATCTTCTTCCACTTCTTCATACGTTGCATTGAATCGTTTCTCCGACATGATAAATAACTCTCCCGTCTCGTCCGTGAACACCATATCCCCACGGGATACACACTTTGTTCCACCGTCGCCTATGGCTTCGATGTAACACCCTTCACGGCTCGTGAACTGTTGGTCAATATGGTAGTCGTTGGCTTTCAACTTATCTACCACCTCGCTGAATGTATCATCGCCCAACTGAACGATATCAAACACTCCCGAAACTTTCGCTTTAAACTTCTTTTTCATTCTTCTCTGGTTTTTGATGTTTAAAATACTTTTCGCCAAATACCTTGTTTATCCCGCCACCAACCATGAAGCCACCTGCACACAATAGGAACACTCCCAATTCGTTCAAATTTGTCTTGATGTACCCGTTGGTCACGACGTCCCAAATAAGACAGAAGCACACCACTAAACCGATGATGGCTCCTATAATTACGGACAGCAGCAAGGCAAACGATTTACTGCTGTCCAATGTCCCTGACTTAACAAGAGACCTGAAATAACTTGTCATTCTCATACCTGTATAGCGTTATGACGAACTCCTCTTTTATTTATGAAGGACGTCATCGTATGCCTGCAACTCTATAAGTTCAATGAGGTCTCGCTTCGCTCTATGCATAGCGTTCTTGACCTGTTGAAGAGTGAACCCCAGTTCATCAGCCATTTCTTCGTAGGTGAAGTCATCAAAGAACCGCATTTGAATAACCCGTCTTGATGTTGACGGCATCTTCTGCATGACGCTCTTTACATATTCTATTCGCTGATTGAACGACAAGGATTCTTCAGGTGTACGGCTGTCGTCTATTACTTGTAACGTAGGTCGGTCATCCTCGGTATCGTCGAACCCCTCATCAATACTGACGATATTCACTCGGTTCTTCTTACGACAATAGTCTATCGCACAGTTCCTGCCGATACGAACTAACCACGCACTCAATTGATAGTCTGGTTGAAAGCGTTCCAACCTCTCGAAAGCCTTTTCGAAAGTTTCCATTACGATGTCGGCTGTTAAATCTTTGTCATTGATAATCTCACCAATCTGAATAGTGAGGATAACATTGTACTTCTTGAATATCGTTGTAAAGGCATCCTGGTCGCCACATAAGGCTCTTTGAACCAGACCGAAGTCCTTCTCGCGATGTGATGTTTTCTTTCTCATGATTACACTTGTTTGATTTACGGAAGCAAATATATGTATAAAGATTGATATATCAAAAGAAATCCCCGATTATTTTCGGGGAAATCATTAATCGTCGTCTTCGTCGTCGTTTGCCTCTCCTATTTGTTTGGAGAAGGATTTGTTCTTACAGGCTGCTGCCATCATGTTTATTGCTAATATATCTTCCATTGTGAGGTCACTGTCTTTCTTCTTTGACCGCTGGGCTTCATACTCATCACAGGTCTCCGAAGGATACATCTTGAATTTATCGTAGTAGGCTATCTGGAACAGTTCTCTCATGCGTTTACGTTCAGCCAGATAGTTCTTTCTGTGCCATTCCCACATCTGACTAAACTCAATATATTCAGCACGGGTGAACTTACATTTCACTATCTTCTTACGACCTCTCTTCCACAGTTCAACTTCCTTGAGATAGCGTTCAGTCGTACCATATACACTGACGTACAACTGCAAGAACAGTTTCTGAACCGATGTTCTCATCTCGAACTCATACCACTGTTTCTCTTCTTCATCAAGTTTTGACTCATCGATACCGTATTTCTCGCACAAGGCAGACAATAGAATTTTTGCGTTCGTGGCTTCACCACCTACTCCTCTTTCGGCAAGAGCCTGTAATTTACGTATCTTAAGCAAGATACCAGTCGGGACGGATTGTTCTTTGAATTCCATATTACATTGGTTTTATTGATTTGACTGTACAAATGTAGTGGTTCAGATTGAGATATTAAAGAGTTTCCTCGGGAATTCTTCAAAATAAATTGAGCCGAACTTCCCAGTCCGGCTCAACCTCGCAATATTTAAGTGCAATCCAACGGCAGATTTACCGCACTATTATAACGTGATTACACCCGTTTCATCACATTCGTAAAGAATACGAATGTCGGATATGGGCTTCTCGGATTAGCGATAACACGATGTTTCACGAACCCATTTTCTAACAGGAACTTCGCAAGACTCTTAGAGGCTTCCAGATATCCGTAATTGATATCATGCGCAAGCCGTCTATCCGCCTGAAACGCTTTCTCGAGCGTGTCCTGTCTATAGACCTGATACTTCAACTCAATTTGTTGCGGAGGACAATCATGTCCGGCAACTATTCCGGCACCAAGGAAATCATCAACTGGAAGGAACGGTAAACGATACAGTTCCGTTGGAATCATTCCTGGTATAGTAATAGCACTATCCCCGTGCCAAGCCGTGTCATGAACCTTTTTCACGAATGGCTCAATGGTTTCCTTCATGACCTTATAATCGTCATAGAGTCCTCTACGACCATCTTCCCAGCCTTCCTTATAAACAGGCTCCAACGCTTTAACACTAAACAATAGACGGAACGCCATCTTCATACGTTCCCACACACTTCTGTTTCTTGGTTCATCTTTCATATCTACGAAATTATTTGTGAGGGAGCGTGAACTCCCTCTGGTTATTAGTTATCATTTCCAAACAGTTGTCGCTCAACTTTGAAGCCTCTTCTCCAAGTCTTATTCTGTCGACCGCATACTTGATTATACGTTTCCCGGAAGAACAGGGTTAAATCATCATCCTTGACATCTTCCTTACAGAACCCGTCAAACCATGCCCAGATGTTAGGACGGTACTCAATACCAATCTCTATTTTCATAAAGTCAGGATTAGGAACTTTATCGGTTTCCCAACGTCTGATAGTCGGGTCCCACTTGTTTACTTCGAACCGTAAACCTTTACTCTCAGCAGCCTGTTTTAATTCTATTAAAGTCTTCATATTATTCCGTTGATTTATTGTTTGACACAACAAAGTTAGTCATTCTTTTGATATATCCAATGATTTATCCGGAATATTCTTAGATTTTCCTGAAGATTTTATTCTTTGTGCCTTTGTACTCGTTATATAACTGTTTATAAACTCTTTAATATTAAAGGAAAATGATTAAGACTGGTTTAACTGAAGAGGAACTCGAACGTAGTGCCCTCTTGCTGAATGGTTTACTTGCTGACCACTTCACGCTCATGCTGAAGACTTGGCAGTTCCATTGGAATGTCGTAGGAGACTCGTTTGGTTCCTATCACGAGGCTATGCTGAAACTCTACGAAGAAGAGATTGAACGTGTTGATGATGTTGCTGAACGTGTCCGTGCTCTTGGAAAACGTCCGCTGGGTTCTATGGAAGCAATGTTACAGAACAACCACATCAAGGAATTCGGTATGAGCGAAGCCGTTCCACAGGCTCTTGACATGTGGAAAATCATTCGTGACGACTGGGATAAGTTGATACGCTCTATCAGAGATATTCACAAACAAATCCCCGAGAATGACCTCGCCACTCTTAACTTCCTTGAGGACATGATTGAAAGCATGGAAAAGGAAGCGTGGATGGTGCGTTCTTACAATGTTACTCCGACAGGTCTTTAAGCCTGTACACGGGTAAACAAAAACAGGGTGAGTCTTTCGGCTCACCCCTTTCTTTTTCAGAGCACCACTATCCTAAGAATAAGTTATTGTCATTAAGAACCACGGAGTGTCCGTCCCATCATCTACGAAAAACGCAATAGAAGAACTTCCTCCTGAAGTAATTTCACATAGAAAATCTATAGAAAGACCATTATCTGATACATTGATATCAGTAATACTTCCATCCCCAGCCTCTCCTCGAATTATTTTTGTTGGAGAAAGAAAATCCATTTTAATTCGAATAAATCCAGAACTTATCAAATTAAAACTTCCAAAAATACTTTCACCCTTTTGAATGAAAAAGGGAGGTTTAGGGTTCATTACTATCAACCCTGGAGTCACATTAACAAATATTGAATTTAAGTGAACAGTTTCCATTTTTCTTTGATTAACTGTTACGGTTCGAGTGATACCCCCCCCCGAAATGGTTATCGTGGTAGAGCGAGCATTACCCGTGTTGGCTCCTGCCTGAACGGTCACTTCCTGTGACCCCCCCCAGAGTCTGGGGTGATTGTCAAAAAGTCTTTTTGCATAATCTTTGAAATTAAATTGTTAAACGAAATTATTTGGTTCCCTTCCGGGATTTTCTTGCTGACTCACAAATACGCTTCCATGACTCAACTTTCTTTTGAGTCAACCGCTCTCGCCTTGCCTTATGCTCAGCGGAACGGTCTACGAAGAAATAATCGTTATCATTCATCCTTATTTCCTTTCTTCTTTGCTTCGCGACGTGCTTTCCGTCTTTCACGTCTCGCTGCGGCTTCTGCTTCCGCTTTGTTTACATTTACCTCACCCTCTTCTTTTTGTGCCTTATGACGAGCAATAGACTCTCCTATTGCACCCTTTACACGCATATTCTTCTTCTGCTTGTAATGCTTGTTAAGATTGTAGTCTATTTCGAACTCACCCTTTGGCTCTTCGGGTTCATCAGGCTCTGGAGCCAATACCATACCATTCTCCTTGAGGCTCATATCCTTGTCGTCAGGTGTAACAGGGTTGGCACGGTTGTCTTCCTGTGCCTTTGCTGCCTTCATTGACTTCAATCTTAGGAGCATATTCTTACGAGTTGTTTCGGCTGTGGTTTGCTTCTCAGGTTCCTTCTCATCAATGATTTCCGTGATAGGGGTAAACTCCTGAACGAACTCTTTAGAGGCTCGTTCTATTTGGTCCCAGTCGTACTGTTTAATCAGTGCCGACGGCAACTGTACCTGTTCACCGTCCATCAAGTTACCATTGAATCCGTTGAACTTCGCATACCATGAGGACGCCAACTGTGATATCAACACGGTTGGATTCAACCCTACCTTTGCAGCCGTCAAGCCCACTACCAAAGCATTGATAGACATCTGCTTCATGACCGTCATTACGTTGGTCTCAGCGTGAAGTGTGGCGTTGATATCAATACGACCATCAACGGTCATCTTGATTTCGTTCCCCTTAACTTCCTTTCGAGCCTGTTCAATGATACGGAGTATGAGGTTACAGTAATCGACGTTACTTCCCCCTGCTGCCCTGTTCTTGATTTCAACCTCTACCAACATTTGATTAAGGACTTCAAGACGACCTGTTTCAGTCGCTATACGAAAGTCCTTATTCTGTAACACGTACTCGGCTCGACGTCTGGTAATCAAGTCTCGGTTCTCAACGTAGAACTTCTTCAGTTCTTCCTCAGGAACCTTAATCTTGTATTCCTTCGCCATAACCTTGGCGACATCGGTAACGGTATAGAACTTCCCAAAGAGTTCCATTATCGTGCCTGTATAGTCGACAATGTTACGAGGCTTCCGGGAACGGACTCCCATGACTTTATTCAGTTCCAACACGGCTCGTTGGTAGGCTCGGTCTAACTGTAAGTATTGAAGACGCTTGGCGTTGGCTGAACGAACAGCCGTAATGTCCCCACCGTGCGTCTTGACAACTGCCCCCACATTCACCGTCTGCTGGAAGTCTATATTGATTGTTTTCTCTTCCTCTGTACCCTCGTTTAGCACGAGGTCGAAATATCTTTTAGGAGACAGGTCTCGTTCCTCTTTTGCCCATTCAGCAGCGACAAACAAGTCCTTCACCTCGTCCGATGCTTCCGTAATGTAATCAGGAGCCGTTCTCATGATACGGTCAACGTCGGCTTCCGTAATTACACGTTTCGGGATGGGTTGTTTCTTTTCTGCCATTATCTTCCTAAATATGAAAGTGGCTGG
>ULXS01007455.1_pt1 | contig 21957 bp, 23 predicted proteins | sample 1961421 | NCBI WGS metagenome assembly ULXS01 (sample SAMEA4835842, study PRJEB28245) | human gut metagenome | biome: gut microbiome; material: fecal sample | place: Denmark | collected 2008
ATTATTCCGACTATGATGAGGAATACTATGAGCATACAGAAAGCATAACCATATACCGGGTATGGAACAATATCCTTTGTGAATATGAGATAAAGACAATATCCGTAGAGTCAGCACAAAGACTGCTGGAAGCGGAAGAACTTCATAAATTGAACGGCAAACTTTATGACGGGATAGATGAGGAAACGGGACTGCCTTATGCATACGAGATGAATGAAATAAATGTTTAACCCACAAAAAAATAAAAATTATGGAATTGCTTAAGAAATTATACAAGGTTTATAGCCCGAGCGGAAAAGAACGGGCGATGATCAAGTTTATATGGAATTATACCAAGAGAATTACCGGTACCAAAGTTGAAACAGACGCAGTCGGGAACTTGTATATAACAAAGGGGGAAGCGGAATCATACCCCTGCATTGTAGCGCATCTCGACCAGGTACAGAGGTTACATTCAAAAGATTTCACGGCTATTGAAACGGGAGAAATTATATTCGGTTACAGCTCCCGGAATAAAAGACAGGAAGGACTCGGAGCCGATGACAAGAACGGAATCTGGATAGCACTCAAATGTCTGGAAAAGTATGACACCCTAAAACTGGCGTTCTTTGTCGGTGAAGAAGTGGGATGTGTCGGTTCAGGAAAAGCGGTGATGGATTTTTTCAATGACTGCCGATTTGTTATACAGCCTGACAGACGGGGTTATCAGGACATTGTTACAGAAATCGGCTGGTCCTCACTATGTTCTCCCGAATTCCTAAAAACTGCCGGATATAAGAAGTTCGGATACAAGAAAATACATGGAATGATGACGGACGTGCAGGAACTAAAGGAACGAGGTCTTCAGGTCAGTTGCATCAATCTTAGCTGTGGATATTACGAACCGCATACGGACCATGAATTTACGATAAAGAAAGACCTCATGAACTGCCTGTCACTGGTAGAACATATTATTGAGAATTGTACTGACACTTATCCACACCAGGCTGAAATACCGGGAAGACGAAGGGGGATCTATGATGAATTCGATGAAGCGACGGATGAAATATTTGCACTACTCGATCAGGGGGAGTTATGGAGTGCGGAAGACCTCTATTATATGTACCACTCCGTTTACCCAGAACTGGATATGGAGGACTACCGGAAAATATATACTGAATATTATAACTTAAATACAATCGAATATGGAAAACAAAAATTATGATCTGAAACTGGCAGGATATATATGGTCAATCCTAAAGACACAGCCTATTATAGTAATGTCGTGGGGAGTAGATATGGATACGATAAAACCGGTCAAAGGAGGACTGGAATTTCATGTCCAGGGATTCAAGCATACGGGAATGGTACAGATTGTTCTCGATGAAGGAAAGGACCTGTTTGAAATACATCTTATCCCTGACTCTGAAGGAGAAAGAAAAATAATAGAAGACGTTTACTTTGATATGCTCGTTTCTATAATAGACGAGAATGTGGAGAAAACGGATGATTATGAAAAAAGGATTTCTGATACATACGATATTATAAGGTATTAGGGAATCTCTGAGAAATTCAGAATCTAAAAATACGGCTTTCTGTGAAAAAGTAGAGTTTATAGGAACTTGAAATCTCACGGAAAGCCTTTTTTATGTAATAATATGAATGGTTCCATAGATTAGACGAGCATCTAGTCAGCGGAACCACTGTTAAAACTATTAAAATTTAAAATCAATGAACAATCAATATGTAGCTTATCTTCGGGTAAGCACACAGAAACAAGGATATTCAGGACTGGGACTTGAGGCACAAAGGGAAATTATACAGAAATATCTTCGTGACAAAATTCCGGTTGCTGAATTTGTTGAAATTGAATCGGGCCGAAAAAAGGACAGACCTAAACTTAAAGAGGCATTAAGCCTTTGCAGAAAAACGGAAGCGACACTGATCGTTGCCAAATTAGACCGGTTGGCAAGAAATGTTTCCTTTCTGTCAAATCTTCTGGAGAATGATGTGGAGATCGTGTTTTGTGATTTCCCACAAGCCAATAAAATGGTGTTGCATATCTTGTCGGCAATCTCACAGTACGAAGCGGAACTGATAGCAGCGAGAACAAAATCCGCCCTGCAGGCAAAAAAGACAAGAGGCTTCAGGCTGGGTAATCCGGAACACTTAATGGATAAACATGAACAGGCAATTCAGAACAGTATCAGAACCTGCAGGGAAAAAGCGGACAATAATCCCAATAACAGGAGAGCCGTCGCCATGCTGCGTACATTAGTAAAAGAGGAACATACCCTGCAGGAGATAGCAGATATTCTTAATAAAGAAGGATTCGTAACATCTAAAGGATGCAGGTTTTACAAATCAACCGTTTATAAATTAATTAGAAGGTATAATCTGAAATGGGAAAGTTTATGATCTGTTATATGATAATCAATGGTAACATGAGTTATTAGTAATAGAAAATCTTTATAAGGAGAGAGGCTAAGGTATGACTTGGCCTCTTTTTTCTTTCTAGCTAATATAAACAAAGCTGGAAGAATGAAGCATTGTGAAACGTTAGACATAAAACTAAAAATGAAATGAATGATATTTTTTATTTTCTTATTAAATAAGAGAAGGGTATAACAGAGTATTCTCATCATTATACTTTTGTAAACGACAAATAGTTGGGGTGATTATTATTTCATGTAATCATACAAGAGCTAATATAATATGAAAGATGCACAAAATGTTTTTCTTATTTGCCATTACTTAATTGGTATGATATATTTAATCAAAGGTTAGCTAAATAATAACATTATATCTTCATTCTTTCCTGCCTCAAAAGGGGAAAAGGGGGAAATGGTGGGGAAAACAAGGGGGAAAAGGGTATTTTTATAACTTTTTTCAATTTTACCTATTCAAAAATTAGTCAAAAAACAGGTTTTATAGTTTCCCCTTTCCGCTTTCCCCCCCTCTTGTTTCTTGAGGAAGGAAAAGAAGACAAGATAATAACAACTATAATAAGCCTGGATTCTATATTCACAAAAATAAAGACTACTTTTATTATGTAACATGAACGGAATGAGCTATTATCCCCTAACTTATTAAACTGTCCGGATTACAAACAGAAGATAAATCCTTATGTTCCTATCATCCTTCCAATTCCCTAACGCATCAGTTTATTGGAATTGCTGCAAAATAGTGAAAAGTTTTAAATCACTAAGCAGGGCGAGAAGATAAATAGTAAACATCCTGCTCTCGAACATAAATGAGTTTTATATTGAGGGGGCAAAAGAATACAACTCAAAGTCCTTACCTGTTGTGTTAAAAAGTTACCCATTATTTTCATTTTGAGCATTTGTTCATTATATTTGCGGACGAAAATAATAAATTATATAATGTCACCACGTCCAAAGAACATCCGTAAAGTTAATAATATGCCTTCTGTTGAAGGATTTAGACCTATAGCTTCAAACAGTTATCATAAAGATACTATACTTTTGCACTTTGAAGAATATGAAGCGATACGGCTATGTGATTATGAAATGAAGACCCAACAGGAAGCGTCTGTTTCAATGGGAGTATCACGTCCGACACTTAGCCGAATATATGTCAGTGCAAGGCAAAAGATTGCCAATGCATTGGTTCGTGGTGTTACTATAATGATAGAAGGCGGAGTAGCGTATACTGACAGTGAATGGTTTTGTTGCGGAGTATGCGGTTTTTTATTCAATAATATCAATCCCGCATTTAAAATCCGTAAAACAGAATGTCCAGTATGTCACTCCAACGACATAAGCATTAGTAATATTAACATTAATAAAAATGAGATTATGATGAAAATTGCAATTCCGACTAGAGACAAGGTGGTTGATAACCATTTCGGTCATTGTGAGTATTACACAATCCTGACAATAGGGCAAGACAATCAAATTCTAAGTAGTGAGACAATTCCTTCTCCACAAGGATGCGGATGCAAGTCCAATATAGCAGGAGAATTGGAAAACATGGAAATCAGTGTCATGTTGGCAGGGAATATAGGACAAGGTGCTTTAAATGTACTTACAGCCCACAACATCAAAGTCATAAGAGGTTGTTCTGGTAATATCCTGGATGTTGCTACCGACTATTTAAACGGAAAACTTATAGATTCGGGAGTGGGCTGCTCATCCCATGCACATCAACATGAATGCCATGGGCACAATCATAAAGAATGATGTTTGGAAAGAACAAGATGCTACTTAATATTATCATAGACTTTGTTATGCTGATAGCAATGGCATTGGTAAGTATAAGTGGTTTTATATTAGAAATAGTTATTCCTTCCCGGCATGCTGTCAGATTTCAAAGCGTTACTCCATGGAGTTCACACTTGTTTGGTTTGGGAAGGCACGATTGGGGCAATATTCATTTGTGGGCAGGAGTTGTATTGCTCGCTCTGCTTGCCATTCATATTTTGTCACACATAAACATGGTATCGGCTTTTGTTAAAAAGAAATGCCCCAACCATATATTACGAGTATTGCTTTATATTTGGTTTTTGATGCTACTGATAATAACAATAATGCCTTGGCTTTATTTATGCTATTAATAGCGACAAGCCAACTTATTACTCTATTTATTGAATAGGTCAGCTTGTTTGTTTATGGAGACTGGTATTATTTCTTTTGTAGAATTTGAGGGTAGAACAAACTTAGATTGGGGGACATAGTAACCTTACTCTAAATTTGTTCTACTTCTATTTATAAAATGTATACGACTTGCAAAAAACATTCCACTTTCATCTCCCTGCTGGAGTTATGTACACCATCACTCCCACATTCCTTTACTTTCTGCCATAGTTAACCCAAAAATAAGAAAAGACCTCTATATCTCTAATGAGAACAAAAGCCCTCTCAATACAAAAAAACGACAGGAATCCGCTGACTCTCATCGCTTATTAGACAATGAATGCCGGTGATTTTCAAAGGTTCAGTCATGAATAACGTTTCTTTGTCAGCCTCAAATCTTATCTTAAATCATAAGAACAATGAAAGTTATTATTATCACACTACTCTAATCAGGCTATTAAGATTTCAGGTCAATATTTATCCTGCAAATTATTATTATCACGACTCAAATGGAAGCTTTATTATCCGCACTGGCTGTCTATTCGAATTATTGGGGGATTATACCGGAAAATTCTGATTATTCTACATAAAGAAGTGATGTTTTCAGCAATCCATTCAAAATAAAAGGACCTCCATTCTCCACTGAGCTAGAAGCCCTTTTTACAAAACATGACATCTTCTTATTATTATCGGAATTTCACAATTCCAATTATACTATGAAAAACACACAAAGTTATGCAGAAAATGAATAATCTGCAAGTTTGAGTAAGAGATTTTATTCGTCAGAGAGCATAAAGAGAGAGACCGCTACGCTGTTTGCCCAAAGTGATAAATAAAAAAAATCTGTGTGAACATTAGAGTTTTGCTATCCCCCTGATGAGATTATCAACTACCCGAATGTTTCCAAAAGATTCACTTGATCGGGTTAGGTGGAGCCAGGGGATAAAGTAATAGATACATAACCGTCAGGATAGTATGTGTTATAAAATATTCTTCAAAAAATGTACTTCTATTATAAAAGATACACGATTTGCACACTTTTTTATAACACTTTCATCTCCTCCCAGGAGTTATGTATATTACCACTCACTTCGTTCACAGACTATTTGCCTCCAGCTTACTCGATGATAAAACCTAGGCTGTTTACTTTGAATGTTATCTTCTTAAAGCACAGTAATTCAAAAAAGAAGTGCACATAAATAGATCTCCCAAATAAAACGTTTCTTTCATAGAGAAAGTCATCCTTTGAATAAAAACTGTGGCTATTTTATTTAGCGCATCATAAAAACAATATTATATCTTGCCATTTTTCTCATAGGGACATATCAACCTCTAAATTTTCAGATAACCTAAAAACCTCTTTCAGAAAATCATTAGTATTACCTGAAAATCAAATATCAACTCAAAAAGAGCCTCATAACCCTCCGCTAAAGTAGAAGCCCTTTCTTAACAAAAAAACTAAAATTCACTATTTAATTGCCGAGTTTCACAACTCACATGTTTACGTCCCACAAAATTATAATGGAAATTTATATATCGCAAATTACTAACACAAAAAACATCATATGCATCTCAACTTCTAAAGTATATCGTTCAGTAAGACATCATTAATATTTTATAGAGTATTTATTACCCCACCACAAAAAAAAATAAAGCGACAAGAATCCGCTGATTCTCATCGCATAATAAAACACGACAAATAGTAAAGCCCTTTTCACAAAGAGCGCAATATTTAGAAATTCTAAATTAATAGACAGATCTCTCATTTCTATAATAAACAAAAAACAAAGACCGTTGGTTTACTTAAAAAATCATTATTTACAGAAAATCTTAAATTCTAAGCAATAGATGAACAGTAATAATTCACAAAGACAATAACAAACAAATCAATCTGCAAATTTCTCCACTATTATTCTTCCTCTTCATATAGACAACTTTTCCTCTTGAAAATAATTACTATTCAAATAAAAGAAAATAAATAAAGCGATGATAATCCAACGACTAACACCGCTTGTAAACAATTTAATGCATAAGACCCTTTTCACAAAGAGCATACTACAGAAAGAAAATGAATCACTTTCTATTTTATTTTTAGGACAAGCAAAAATACAACTTCTTTCTGAATTTAAGAAACAACATAAACTTTATCCTACTCAAAAATCCAATGGAATAAATCTATTTATGTATGAATCATTTGCAAATAATTAAAATATTGAATACTTTTGTTACAGAATATCTTAAATCACAATACTCTCATGGAAACCTTTTTACTTATCGGCATTACCATTGTAGCTGCCATATGGATTATACGAAAAGAAAACAAGAAACTCAAGAACACCTACAGACTACACAGAGCTAATAAAATATTCAGCGAAGAATGTGTCAAGCTACTTAAGTATGAAAAATACGGATGTTACAAACTTACCGGGATGCAATACAAATGCCTAAAGCAGACTGATTATGGAATACATCACGGATATGCAATAGCAGAGGGAAATAATCAATATGACAATGCCATTATAATAAAGAGGAAAGACAATGGGAAGATTATAGCTTGTGTGGAAAATGATGAAAACAGGCAACTACATGATTTTATCATTCAAAACGAAGGAAAGGTACATGCACTATATTACATCTGGAAATATGGTAAAAATAGAATCTACGGATGTGCTTACATTAGGAATAGGGACGAACATCGATAATTGATATTCTTTATGGTTGAGTATTATTTCGTGCTACTAAGCCGTGAAACTTGTGAAAGGCAATACGACTTTTCAAAAGAATCCAATATAATAACAAAGCGATGAAAGTTCTTTAGGGGAGCTCACATCGCTTTAACATAAAAATGGGCAGACAAAGATCAAACGCTATCTGCTTATTCCAGTCTTCATCTTTTACATATAGTATCTAATAGCGCTTCCTTTTAATGTCATATCGCCCACTTAGGCTAGTTTATTCTCACAAACGTTATCTTAAGCTGTTTTTACATATACATAATTATCGTAAATATTTAGGCAGAAATCACTTACTTTTACGCCTTGAAAGTGATTCTTCATATTGCTTTCTCAGTACCAATAGTTCTTTTACTTTCTCTGGATATTTTTCTTTCAAATTTACAGATTCGGTCGGATCTTCTTTCAAATTCGTCAAATATAGACCCTCAAGTACCTTATTTTTATCATTGGGAAGAACATCAATAGCATTATTTATCAGCTTCCAATCTCCAGAACGAACAGCCCATTGTTGTTCAAAATCAAAATGAAGCACATCGTGCGGGGATTCCGAGACTTCCCCTTTTATTAGAGGAACGAGGCTCTTTCCATCCAAGTCGATTCCTTTGGTATCCAGACAACAAAGCTCTGCAATCGTTGGAAACCAGTCAATATTCATGGCTATTTGATCACGCACTGCCCCCTCGGGAAAATGTCCCGCCCATGATATTATAGCAGGTACGCGGATTCCTCCTTCAAATAAAGAAAACTTCCCACCACGATAATCACCGCAATATCCACCGCCACCAAAAGTCCTGACCTCTGTACTGTGACCATTATCTGACTGAAAAATTAAGATGGTATTCTTATCTAATCCTTGAGAAACCAAAAATGTACGCAATTCTCCCAGATACTCATCAAAGGTGGAGACAAAGGCGGCATACATTCTACGGGGATTAGCTAATTGGGAATAATATTCGAGCCATTTCTCACTCGGTTGCAACGGATAATGAGGAATATTTACCGCCCAATAAAGAAAGAACGGTTTGTTTTTCTCACGATTCTTAATATAGCCTCTTACTTCTTTCATTGTTTCAGCAGTAAAGAATTTACCAGGAGCATAGATTTCTTCATCGTTTCTCCATAAGTCGTGCATATTCGGTCCTCCCCAATAATAGAAATGTGAATAACTATCAATGCACCCTCCTAAGAATCCCCAAAAATAATCAAATCCTTGTGCAGTAGGCCGATACTCTTTCCACGATCCCAAATGCCACTTGCCAATACAAGCAGTTTGATAACCATTCGCTTTCATTCTTTCGGCAATCGTTTCTTTTTCGGGGGCAAGTCCTGTCCAACCTGCATTACCTGTTATACCAGCATGTTTAGCATACTGTCCCGTCAATAAACAAGCCCGTGATGAAGAACTGACAGGTGATGCATAAAACTGCGTGAATTGTACTCCATGCGCAGCGAGAGCATCTATATTAGGAGTACACAAGTCAGTCGCCCCAAAACAGTTCGCATCCAAAGTACCATGATCATCAGTGTAAATAATAATTACATTAGGCTTCGTTTCCTTAGCTGGTAATTCAAAACACGTAGTTAGTAGACTTACTAAAACAAATAACTTTTTATTCATCATACCAATATTTTTAATAAGAATTATCGAATTAAGAACGATCACAAACGTAAATACCACTATAAAAAAGAATATGATTACCTGCAAGTGCAACTATTCAATTGCAGGTAAATAAAAAACACTTGAACCATTTAGATAATCCCCCTATTATATAAACACCCTCTAATGAAAAACACGTAATCCCCCTATCAATTATAATAGGGCTTTTATTTCTCATAACATTAATACTTCAACCTAAAGAAACCAGCACTCCCCCAAAATATTAACCGTGCATTAAACATCATACTCTTTTTATCTCTCTTCATTAAAAAAATATGATAAAGAGAGACCGCTACGCCGTCAGCCTAAAGTGATAAACAAAAAACTTCACCACATCCCTATTATCCCCAGCTGAGTTTGCCTATGCACATCTACTGGGACACTCCCAAGTGGGACGCGCTACTGGGACAGCTTCTTGGTGGGACGACAGGGATAATGTTCATTCACTCTTCTTTAATTCGTCTATGTCTGCTCTTTACCCTTTCCTTCAAAAATGTCTGTTTTGCCGTTCAAATCCCTCGAAAGCTTGATATATGTAATGAAACCTAATATAATATTGCCTGGTAAGAACGATAGCTCTATACTAGACCGTCAGGTTAGGGATTGTCCTGATGTCAACGAAAAAACAGTTCCACAGAGAATTCCCAGAAGATACAGGGAGGATATCAAAAGGTTACAGGAGAGATACGATCTACATGAAGGGCTGGTCATTAATGTGTCTCTCAAAGAATTCAGAGGCATATGTGAGAGGGATTATCCTAAGATTGAAGCATACCTGGGATTAAGGAAATACCTGTTGCGTACTTTCGGAGTAACCCTGAATATACACTCACAAAAGACTAAGGGTGGTTCGGATAAAAATACAGCAATAACACAAAAATAATAGATACACAGATGGATGCAATAGTAATTAAGAAATCGGAACTCATAGAACAGATCAGAGAGGATTTTAAACTTTGGGAAGAAATGTCACCGGATATCGACGAAGGCTATTTTGACGAAGAGGACGTACAGTCTTATCTGAATTTCCTGATAGAAAGACATCATGCCGAATGGATTGTCATAGATGACACACAGGAAGGAGGTGATGTATGAAAGAGCTTTTCAATATAATCCCCAATTCGACTGGTGACGGATTCAGAATGAAACTCAGTACGGGAGTTATCGATGTCCCGGATGATAACGGAGGCTATATCATTTCCTCTGGCTGTGGTAGCGGTAAGACTGAAAGCATAAAGAGCCTGATCCGACAGAAATACAACTCGGGAATTCTGTATTGTGTCGATACCCGTGACGAACTGGGCAAGATGTATGACTGGATTCTGGCTAACCTGGTGAACAGGGAATTGGGGTATGGTGATATATTGAGAGAAAGTGACGTTATGATCATATCCAGTGACAAGGAACGTTCATCCTTTCTGAATCAATACAGGGACAATCCCGAGATTCTTATGGAGAAAAAGATCATCCTGATCACACATGTACGTTTCTGGACTGACCTGATCAATTATTTCCTCATTTACCGTCACCAAGTACCCGTAGATTCATTTGACGGGGATTTCAGGAAACTAATGGTACGACCGGATCTTAGACGGTATATCCTGTTTGACGAGACTCCCACCTTTATCAGACCTTTCGTGGAATTTGATAAAACAGTACTGGGAGTATTCAGTAAAACCGATGATACGGGCAATATCATTTGTATGTCACCGGAAGAAATCGGGATTTATTACGACCATTTCATCAGGAATACCAGGAATGATCTTTTTAACCAGTCTTACCGGATTAACCGTATCAAGCGTGACGTGGCATTAAACCTTATTCCGCAGTATTATGATTCATGGATGCTCTCGGAGAGTGACAAGGCAGGCATTACATTCTATCCCGTCGATCTGTGCCCTCTGGGAGTCTACATAAATACGCATGTACTGATCTTCGAAGGTGCAGGGGATCTTTTGTTCAAGGACTCCAGAAACTTCAGGCTTCTTGATGTGGACCGGAAATATAACTGTGTGACTGAATTCCGGAAAATAGACTTCGGACTGTTCAGAAGAAATCTCAATCCCCGACGTTTTGACGAGTTTACCACACGTATCGCCATGCTTATAAACAAACCTACCCTGGTCGTATGCTGGAAGGATATCAACGGGGGTGACGACGGTCCGGGTAAATCAGAATATGCAGAACAACTCAGTGAGGCTTTACTACTTAAGGGTGTCCCCAAGGAACTGTTCACTGTTACCTATTATGGGTCTTCAGATAACAAGAGTACCAATAACTACCGGGATATAGACCAGATTGTAATGTGCGGTGACTGGACCTTGCCCAATATAGAATCAGCCAGAATACGTCGGGCTTATGGAACCACTACCGATACACAGAATCAGAAAGACTGGTTCTTCAGTCAGCTAATTACAAGGATAGGCATAAGAAAACACGACGGTGGTACTTATACGGTATATTATACGGATGACTTCAAGTATGATTTCATAGGTAGAATGTATGCGTACTTCAATGAGAACAGGGTAATCAGTTCGTCACATAGCCGGGAATCATCTGACTGGAAAAACAGGTTGGATAGAATGAATATCCGGAGTAACCTAAAGAACGAAATTATACAACTGGCTATGGCTGATGAGGATATGAGAAATGCTATCGGTATGGACTGGGAATACACCAAAGAGGTCAGCTTTGATTATCTGGAGAATTTGGGGATAAAGAGAAGTGCAAGGGAAAGACGTAGATACAATAAACTGATAAGGGTGTTAGAAAAAATTAAAATAACCTTACTTATCGAGTAAGTAAAGAAGGATTGGGTATGATGTTATAACCTGCTCTTCCTTCTCTAAAACCATACTATACCTTACCCGCTTTTTTTCGATGGGCTAGTTAAATTATATAAGAAGTAAAAAAAAGCGGGTAGATAGAAATAATAAATAAAATTGAAAATAGAAATAGTAGATAGAAATGAATAACAATTGTAAGTTACCCGCTCTTTTTCAATAAACCAGTTAAATTATATAAGGATCAAAAAAAGGGGGTAGATAAATAATAATAGAATTGATAGATAGAAGCAATAAATATGATAAATCATAGATATACAAGTTTAATAGATTAAATAAGAAAGACCGCTACGCTGTCTCTCAAAGTGATACAGAGAAAAACTTAAAACATTTTATCTCCCCTTCTCTTATCACTTAAGAAAGAGCACGAAGTGGTCTCTCTCTTGTTTATTCAATTATTTATTTACATTACTTTTATTCCAGTCTATTACCATAAATACTGAACATAGCACCTCCAATGAAAAAGAGTGGTTATGTGTAGAGAGAATGACAATAATAAAAATCCCCAATATGATGATTAACAAAACAGTCAGTTACTACAATAATGCGGATGATTCCAAGAGTAAAAGATTCTATAACCTTGATTATGTCCTGGGTATGATCAGGGATAATCAAGAACTGTTCCAGCAAACGGTAAGACTCAGATCTATGCCGACAGAAGAAGAATACAAGCAGGCGAAGAAGTTGTTACCAATGATTGCTCCCTCTGGCGTATTTGATTACCGGAATGATGATCCGGAAAATCTCAGGGAATATTCCAATGTGTTGGTTCTGGATTTTGACCATTTCCAAAGCCACCTTGATGCCGGGAAATTCAAGAGAAACCTAATTGATAATGCCGACCGTCTCCATATCTATGCACTTTGGTTTTCACCGAGTGGATCAGGAGTAAAAGTGGCAATGATTCATGATAACACAAACCCTATGTATCATAATGAACTTTTCAGATGTATTAGAGAACAACTCTACCCAGGAATACCAGAGTTTGATGATAAATGCGGTAATCTTAGCCGGACATTTTTCCTAAGTTCGGATCCGGAGATTTATATCAATCCGCAACGGGATTCTCTTACCCCTTATCATTTTGAGCATTCCCCGTCAGTGAGGGCAACTCCTATGAAAAGCTATAATCAGGGTTACATAAGCAATTGTTTCACACATACCTCGACAGAAATAATCCAGAATAATTGTTTTCAGGCACGATGGAAAGACAAGACACTGATCAATTACATAGATAAGAAGTGGCGCCTGGAATATCCTGAATCCTACGAGGACGGTCACAGGCATCAGTCTATCCTGTCAAGAGCTAAATGGTTATGCAGGTATGGTGTGCTCTATGAAAATGCATTGGCATATCTCACCGGAACATTTGGCTTGCATGGGATTGATAAAGCTGATATAGAAGCTATGGTTATCAATAATTATAATGCCAACAGAGGAGACTTCGGAAAGGACAGAATGAGGTTGTACCTGAAAAAAGAAGAGGGCAGGAAGTATAGGTATCAAAAGTTGAAAGGGGAATAAAAATAAGGAACTGTTTTCTCTGTTTTAATGCCATTTTACCTGTATCTTTACGCCTAGAAAGCTCCTATTCTCTTATGTATGAAGAAAGAATACTCATATAAGAGCGTTACATTGAACAAAAATACGTATATTTGCAAAGGCTGACCGGAGAAATGGTCAGAGATATAGAAAGCGTTTTTTGCTTTATCCTAAGATCAAAGTCTGGACAATTTTGGTACTTAGAAGGATGAGGACAATGTAACGCTCATTCTGTTTTGTATATGTACCTGATACAGCCAATGTTGTATCTATACATAACATCATGGCGTGAGTATTGTTTCTTCATATTCATTTCTAAGTAGGTATTCCAGACACCAGATCTTGATGAATAACAGAACAAGTCCTCACGCTTTTCTTGTATAGTCAAATTAATGCTGACTTCGAAGGACTTATAGGCAATAAAGTTTAAGGAGGGTATTTTATGCCACTATTCAGAGTAACAGTAAAGAGAATGAAAAACACCAATGGTATTCGTCTTGAACCAGGAATGACTGTAGACATTCCTTCCAACTCTTTCAGCAATCCTGTCACAACTAACGGTGGACAAGTAGTTATCGATGCTTTTTATCGTATTTATGGAGTAGATATAAAAAAAGCAGGAGCATTGAATATGTCTGACCTAGACGTACAACAAGTCCGCTAAAAATGTCTTTTTTATCAAAAACATGGAACTGGCTCTCATTATGGTTGTTTAGTTCCATGTTCTGTTTAATGTTTTAATGGAAACTCATCATGAAGAATCGATTTATAGCAGCACTATTAGCCATCTTTTTGGGAGGATTTGGAGTACATAAGTTCTATTTAGGCAAATGGAACGGAATATTTTATCTTCTTCTATGCTGGACTTATGTTCCGGTTATCATTGCATTTATAGAAGGAGTTTTATACCTCGTTAACGGAGAAGAGGCCTTTGATAAGAAGTACAACAAGGTACAAATCTCACAAGAAAACACCTACAACAACTATAGTGTCCACATTCCAAAGGAAGGAAATCTTTCGGACACCGGAACATCTCTGTTCAAAGTATGTCCTAAATGTGGACAGAGAAACGAACCAGACAGTAATTTTTGTGAGTTTTGTGGTAAAAAGCTGTAATTTTAACACGAAGAAATATGTATTGTAAGAACTGTGGTAAAAAATTAAATAATGGTGCGAATGTTTGTCCAAACTGTGGTACAAGCGTAAATACTTCCAAAAATATACAGTCCATCTTCAAACCAAGCATCTGGTCAAAAGAAGGAGAAATAAACGATACAGATTGCTGCTGCAATTGGATACAGGAAAACATCAAGAGCGAAGTTCGACAGAATTTCGGCATAGGTTATAATGAGAGAATCTTGTTTGTTCGTGATACATCTTTTTGGAATTCCCGCAATCAAGGTTTAGCATTGACCGATGCGGGAGTCTATTGCATTCCGGACAATGATAAGATGGATGAAAAAATCAGCTTCTCATGGAGTGCAGTGCAACGTGTGGAATACAAGGATTTGGTGTTGTACTTTTGGGGTTATAGTAACAACGATGATGACTACTGTCCCATCCACATTTCTTACTTCATGAAGTCGGACGATAACAGTAAGGCACGTCGCATGGGAATTGCCATTGCCCAAAACTTGACAGAAATGGCACAAACTATAGAACCTGAAAAAGATGCGTTTGACGTAGCAATAAAACATTACGATGAACTGAATGCGGCAGGAAAAACGGAAGAAGCATTTCAGTTTGCCTTATCTTGCAAGGATCAAGAAGGCTTAGAAGTCTTTTATATGCCGGCTGTCAGAGGGTATCTTATTAAAGAAGAGTATGCCAAAGCAATTTCGTTATGTGATGAAGGATTGAGACATTGTGAATCGACCAGTCCGATGGAGTACCAATTATTGTATGCTAAATATTCAGCCTATCATGGCTTAAAAAATGACTTTGAGGCGAGAAAGTATGCTTTACCTGTTGCGCTCAATGCTCCGGATGATCTAAAATATCTTACAGGAAATGATACACTGATTAAAGAGGATGCAAAAAAAGATTTTGATTTTTGTGAAAATGAATATGTTACCCATTATTTGGAACAACCCTATAATAAACGGAAAACACTATTAGCAGTCAATGAATATTCAGACTTATGCCAGGAACGTTTGTCGGTAATCAATATAAATACACTACCTAACACAAACATTGAATTTCCCATAGGCCATCCAGTAGCCTATCAACTTTATATTGGTCATCCTTACATAGCTCAAAAATACATTCCTTTCGAGAGCTATGAATTGGAATTAATAGAAGACAAAATCCGCGAATTTTGTCAGATTATGCAGAGTCTGGGGGCAATGGAGATTACAATAGAATGTCTCAACAGTTCGACAAATGATACAGAAAAACATTCTGACAGGAATTTATCCGGAGATGTTTCTTATCGGGTTGTTTCCGGTTCTGGATATAGCCAGGAACAAGGCAGTCGGCATTTGATTGATGAAATCAGCCAATCTGTTAATTTGCATCAGAAATTTGTACCCAAAGGTGTTCCAAAATTACCTGAAGTTTTAGTTTGGTATCCTAATGAGCCTTCATGGCAAAGATTGTATGAGCAACGAATGAAAGGTACTTTGTTACAACATGAAGAACGGATCGAAACACGTAAAAACAGAGTACTTGAAAGTGATGAACTATATTCTATAGAGGGGGAGTTCAAAAGTCTGTTCATAGAAGCTAAAGGACATTGGGATAAAAAGAATGAAGAAAAGTTCGCTTTGCAAGAAAACGCAATCTTATCTATTCAAGTCTGTTTTGCTTCCTTGGAAGAATTACAAGATACAAATATCACTCAACAATCTAATAATCATGTTCTCACAGACAATGAGAATGAATATGTGGAAGAACTAAAAATATGCATGAAAGAGAGTGGTGGAATTTCACCCGGTGAACGCCGTTTGCTTGAAAAAATTCGTATTAAATTAGGTATCAGTGAGATCCGCGCTAAAGAATTGGAAGAAGAGATCTTTCCTCAACTGACAGAAGCAGAATTAGAATACCTAGAAGAATATAAAGCTTGCTTGAAAGAGGATGAGGGAATAAGCCCTAAAGAGCGAAGATTACTTGATAAATTAAGGGCTTCTTTGAGTATAACAGAAGAAAGAGGCAAAGAATTAGAACAATCACTTTGATTCAAAAAATTATGATGCAGAAATGTTTCTATGTTCAGAGGAAAAAGTATTTTCAGATGTACCGAATGTGGCAAAATTTTCATTGGAAAAAACATTGAGTATCATGCAACCATCTATTCTTGCCCTCAGCCTTGTAAACGTTGTGGTAGTATAAGAACTTTACCGGTTTTGCATACCATATTCATTTCTGTTTATGAAAAGCTCTGGGAAGACATGAAAAAAAAGAATTAGATACGCATTCTTGAGATATTCATAAGCCGTAAACAAAAAAGAAACAATGGTCAGAAAAAAACGATTTATAAGGTAATTAAATATGTCATGATTATTATTGCATGCATTATTGCATTTAAAACAATATTTCATGATTTTAAACCGGAATATCTTATATCCTGGAATGCTTTCAGCAACTGGTGGATAGACACGTATGCCGGTCTTTTTAAAATGATACTCTCCATTATTTTAGGTATAACTCTCATTTGGGGTATTGGATGGCTTTTATGGAAATGGTTCCGTGCATTTTTCATTTTTATTTTCAGACACAATCCTGATTCATAAATACTCTCATGAACTATGGAGGAGAATACAATTACTCAATTTGAAGAGGAAAGTCTGATATATGAATTGCGTTATTCATCAGGATAATATCAATCATATTTTACTTTATAACGTACTAAGAGATAAAAAATCTTGGTGCGTTTTTCTTTTTTCTCCTCGCCTTAAAAAATGACAAAACGCTCTTAGGATCCCGCCAATTCCTAACTAATGATGAAAAACAGCATATCTGCTATGTGGAGTATTATGAATTTATTCTTTGGTGGTCCTCCGGAGGAATCACTGAAGCGTCAGGTTGGAAAGAAGGCTTCAGGTCCTGATGTTAGCGAAAAAACGGGAAGCAGGCATAACGAGAAGTATGAACAGGATATTACAGCACTCAAGGAGAAGTTCGGAAACTCTTTTATAACCGGATTCTGTATTCGGATCACACTGAAGGAAGCACTGGGGATGATGCCACGTAACCGAAAAAGGGTTGACGCATATGACAAGCTGACCAGGTATCTGCAAGAAGAGTACGGAATTACACTAACCATTTATTCACAAAAAACTAAACCAAACGACCATGAAAAAGATAATTTATAAAGGTACGATAGAAGAGAATGACTATAACCGTGTGAAAGACATAGACAGCGAGAACTATATAACTCCGGACGGGAAAACGGTCCTGCCTAAATTAACGCAGATGCCGTTACGAGATCTAGCTATCCTAAGTTTCACCGATGAGAACGAACTGAAGAAATACTATACGGGCAATGAGGAGTACTTTTCATATTCCGTTGTAGAACTGATGCTCGATACAAGGATACAAGCCAGAAACTTGAGCAGACACAAAGTCAGCAGTTTTGAGGATGCATTGTATCTGCTTTACACCTATTCAGAGGAGATACCGCAAGCGGACGATCCCAAATATCTGTCCATTCTTATTGCAGCCGACATATTGAATGTAGAGGAGGAGGATATCATAGAAGAGGCAAGAAGGGATAATAAGTTGTATTCGGATGAAGACAAGAACCTTTTTGTACCGGTCCGGTGGATTGGAGACTGGTATAATGATGCTCTGGCTACTTTGGGGATATCGAGTGTCATCTATATACAGACTGGGGAAACGGGGAAAGTTAAAATATTAATTGAAAGAGACCTGGAGTAACATGAAAAAGAAAATATTTACAATGGGCAAGGTGTATGATCTGAGTACACTAGGAGTCAATGAAGTTGAAAATGCAGTTCAGGCGGATCTGGATAAGGTCTTTAATGCCGGTGGAGTCAGATTTAAGCTTAGAGAAGTATCAGGGAAAACATTGGAACTGACATTTTTCCGTAAATACAGGGAGAGGGAAATAGATTGGCTGAATTATGATCCAAAGATGATCTATAATATTGATGCCAACATAATCACAGGGCATAGTTTTAATGGTTTCAGGATACCGAATTACTGGGGAGGCGTTCCGTATGGTTATCCTTTTTTCATGCCGAAGAGAGAATTTATAAAGTGTTATAGAAATTCGGCTGTACTACTTGGGGCTGATCAGGTAAAAAAAGTTAAGATCACAGCAGAACCGGAGAAAGTAGTTATGAAGTTGATGTTTTAAGAGAGAGCCAGAGAGAAGATAGTTAGAGATAGCTGTCTTCTCCTTTATTTTTTGTTTTTATAGAGGTACTAGAAATTACAAGATTGATTCTCTTCATAGGCATCCATATCTCACCTTCTCCCATTCAACAACAAAAATTCCCCTGTAAAGTCTATTTCGAATTATCTATGAAAATATATATCAACGATCTTCACAGACAGTTGATATATGGGGTAAAAAAAGCATATCGGAAATCAACCGATATGAAAGTGCCGGTTAAGATACACCGCTGTGCCCTTCTTAACCAACGAAAGATGTAGGGTTCTTCATCCTGTAGCATGAAGTTAGGGACCTACATATAGCAATTCAATATAAAATGTAACATATAATACTAATATTCAAATCAATATGCTATTTAAGAAGATAGCTTCTCATATAACATAACTGCTTTTATCAACCGTAGATTCTCCCTGCAAAACCAAGGAAAGTCAACACAACGGAAATCAACACGATATTCATCAAGCAGATCGTAAAAGCGAATATCCTGTATCAACTCACGAACTGAAATGAACAGAAGCAAATACTTCTTCCTTTTACAATAAAACAATGCTTTCTGCAGTTCTGCATAGGCAATATTTTCTCCTGTTTTACATTCTGAGGTTTCTTCATCACAAAAAGACAATTGAATCTTTAACGAATTATTCCGTTCCAAATATTCAGTCAATCGTTCTTGTACTACAGGAGAGGAAGTATTACCATATAATACAACATCTTTATATTTCATATCCGATATTTCCCCAGAAGGAGTGCTTTTCAAGTCAGAACACAACATTTTATATTCTTTAAAGAGGCTTTGTTTCGTAGGTCTTCGTAATTTTTCAACAGAATAGAAAGCATACCTGAATACAAAATGTGTCCCCCGCTTCTCTATTGTTTCCTGTTCTGAGAAAAAAGCATGTAAACGCCTTTTATTGGTTTGAAGAGATTGCTTGGGAATATCTTCAAGCGTATTAGTAATGTATTCGATTATTGTTTTCTTCATATATTCAAAAAGATACACTTAGTTATCATTTTTGACCATATCCATAGCCGTAGCCATAACGTTTACCATAACCGTAGTACTTACCGTACTTGCCGTAGCCGTAGTAATAACCGTATTTTCTCTTTTTCAAGTCCACACCGTTGATTACGGTACAAAGCTTAGACAACTTCTTCTCAATAGCCAACTCATTGATCAATGTATATTCCGCCTTATGAGTGTAGTCAGCACGACATACGTAAACTGACAAGTCTGCTACACGACCTATTAATAAGGTATCGGTTACCATACCAATAGGAGCAGTATCAAGGATGACATAGTCGAAGTGCTTCTTCAAGGTTTCTATCGCCTTGTCCAGACCGTTACGAGCCAGTAGTTCGGTCGGATTAGGAGGAACAGTACCACCCAAAAGAATATATAGGTTCTTATTGATATCCGAAGGCTGCACCAGCTCCATCAGATCCGTTTCAGGATTGGAAAGATATTGAGTAATACCTTTTTCTCTGTTCGAAAGCTGGAATACCTTATTCAACCCGGGCTTACGAATATCAAGACCGACAATCACCACTTTCTTTCCCAAAAGAGAAAGACTGATAGCCAGGTTTGCCGAAACAAACGATTTTCCTTCTCCACTGACTGTTGAGGTCACAAGGATTACCTTCTGATCATTATCGAGCATAAACTGAAGATTGGTTCGAATATTACGGAAGGTTTCACTCATCAGATTATTCTTGTTCTCGAAGACAGCAATAGAACCATTCTTATCATTCTTTTCGTCTGTCAATGGAATATCACCGACAACAGGAACAGTCGTTAGTTTCTCCACATCGGCACGACCTTCGATCTTGAATTTCGTCAGTTCAATCAAGTAGATGATACCAACCGGAATTCCAACACCAAGTATCAATGCAATCAAATAGATCATAGAGCGTTTGGGAGATACCGGGATATCATCAGCTATCGCTTCATCAATGATCTTCGCATTATTCGCAGTGGCAGCAAGCGCAATCGCATTCTCTTCACGTTTCTGTAACAACATCAGATACAATCCTGCCTTGATCTCCTGTTGACGGGCAATACTCACATAAGCACGTTCCTGACCCGGAGCGTTGCTGATACGACGGGAATAACGACTCGCTTCACGGTCAAGGCTCTCTTTGGTGATCATCAGTCCCTGCAAGGTTCCTTCAAGGGTAGCCTGTACATTGGCTTTCATGGCACGGATACTCGTATCTAGATTCACAATCGTTGGGTTATTCTCTGTTGATGTACGCAGCAGACGTTTGCGCTCCACCAGCATTTCATTATAACGTTCAATCGCACCAATCAAGGCAGCATCCTGTAAGCCCACATTACTCGGTAAGACTTCGTATTCATTACCTCTCAGATACTTACGCAAATCATTTACCAGGCTGATTTGAGTACGGTTCTCTACGCTCTTCTTTTCATATTCAGCATTACCGGCCAAGGCTATCTGGGCTTCGCTCGTCAAATCCGTGATACCCGCATCACGTTTGAAAGTCTCCAAATTAGCTTCCGTACTACCTAATTCTTTTGAGATAATGCCAATACGTTCATCGATAAACTCTGCCGTTTTCTGAGCGATTTCGTTTTTATCATTGTTCGTATTGCGATTATACATTTCAAGCAACTGGTTGATAAAATCCTGCCCACGTTGCAAACTGGAATTTTTTAATGAAATCACAGCCACAGAAGTAGTCTTGGAGGTTGGCGCAATAGACAGGCTGTTACAATAGCCTTTTGCCACTCTCATCGGTTTGTTGATAGTCGCAGTTATATGACGTACGTTCTTCTCCATCCGAGGCACCTTCGTTCCATCTTGCAAAGTTACCGAGTCAACATCTTGAAAGAAAGCCAATGTACCTTCATCAGTCGGAAAAATAGCAGGCAACTTCTCAAAATGTTTCTGATACCCTTTCTCACCAACAGTCACATTCACATCTATACTTCCTTTAGGCTGCAGTATCATTTCCACTGCCATCGGAGAACTTAGTCTTTCAGCCTCTTGAGGTGTCAAACTCACTTGTACCGGAGATGTCTTATATAAACCTTTAGCAGGAAATTCATCCTCATCTTTATAGGTTATATATAGCCCCAACTGATTAACCACCTCTTTTACGAGTGTTTTCGAACGTAGAACTTCCAGCTCGTTATCAATGTTTTTAGAAGATGTCATCAGGCCACTTAACCCCATATCCTCTAGTTCCGAAGAAAGTCCTGCACCTCCACCCTTCTTCTCGTCTT